>Ga0209512_1003483_pt1 | contig 14844 bp, 12 predicted proteins | sample frozenSSSSmetaG_FD_184142 | JGI IMG/M metagenome (GOLD analysis project Ga0209512, IMG submission 184142) | Glacier valley bacterial and archeal communities from Borup Fiord, Nunavut, Canada, to study Microbial Dark Matter (Phase II) -... | ecosystem: Environmental > Aquatic > Freshwater > Ice >... | reverse complement strand
TTCGTCGTAAAATCGAATAACGATTGAATCTTAAGGTTGAGCAGCTCGATCTTGTAGTTGATTAGTGATTGGGCATAGGCCATCTTATTATTGGATAACTGCACCTGGTACAGGTTCAGATCCATACTCGTAAGATCGCCGTTCTTATATCGTTCAAGATTGATATCATAAGTAAGTTGTGAGTTTTTTTGGGTTTGAAGTGCAATTCCAATCTGGTTCTTCAGGTTACTAAGATTCCTGACTACCTGGCGGATGTCCAGTTGGATCTGCACTTCCTGATTGGTCATGTTTAGTTTTTGTGAATTAATAACAGCCTCCTGCGCCCTGATCCTTGCTTTTCTTTCGCCCCAGTCAAACACCGGAACATTAAAAGCCAAACTGACCCGAGGACTTTTGGTCGACTTATCGAAAATATCGATTAATGTTGGATTATCGCCCGATAAACCCATTGACAAGGTCATGTCACCCCTGAATTCATTCGTTGCTTTGACAGCCAACATATCAAACTGGGAAGTCTCGACACTGATCTGACGTTGTCTCAGTTCCATTCGTGAAGCCATTCCATGTTCAAGCGCTTTCTTACCGTCAACTTCAATCTGCGTAACTGCAACATCGGTCATCACTGACATCTCTTCGAAAATATCCATCCCGATGAATTGCTTAAACAGATCTTTGGAATTTTCGAGCGAAACACGTCCTGACTCGACACCCGATTGCGCGGTTGCCAGATTCACCTCCGACTGGTAAAGCTCTTCCTTTGCAGCAAGTCCCGCATCAACCTTGTTTTTTATAATCTCATGACTTTTTTCGGTATTTACCAATTCCTCCTGCCTGATGCTCAGACTCATTTGTGCCAGGTAAACATTATAGAAGAACTGCGAAACATTTTTCTCGAGTGTTAACCGCTGCATCGCATAATTGAGCATCGCATTCTCGTTGTCCAGTTCCATGTTTTTAATCTGAAGCTTCGTCCTGTTATAGGTAAATAACGGCTGGGTAAGACTTAGATTAAGATTATTGAAATAGGTTTTGTTTTTATTGGTAGTTCCCTGAACTTCAGAGGTATTTGATTGCCACCCGAATTGATTTGAAAGAGAAATCTTTCCGTCGGTATACAGGATCGGCTGATCGACCATGAAAGTACCCGAAGTGGTCAGGCTCTCATTGGTATACCATTGCGAAGTCCTGGCATCAAATCTTCGGCTGTTGCTGTACTCCATCGGATTGACATTGAGCAAAAACTGCGATTTCAGCGCCGCCCGCTGTGCATTCAGCGTTTCGGTGGTGCGCTCCAGGTTGAACAACGAACTCTGCAAACTGGGGCTGCCCTTAGTCGCCATTTCGAGCGCCCGTTCGAGTGTAATAATTGATTGCCCATTCACCTGAACGATCGATAGTGAAAGCAACATCAGCAGGATAAATTTCTGTCTCATTTGTAAATAATTTGTTTTTTAAAGGACAAACGGAACTTGTCCTGATAAATCGGGGCTTGTTACATCATTTTTCAGGATTATAATTTTAGGTAACTGCATTATTCCGATTTCTTCAAAGCGAAATTTAGGAATAGCGGCAAATAAATCAGTATTGCAGTTATTGAAAAGATTAGTCCCCCCATTGCTCCGGCTGCAAAAGCGAACCAGAAAACTTCCTTTTGACCTGACCATACAAACGGCACGAGACCCAAAACGGTGGAAATAATCGTCAGGAAGATGGGAATTATTTTATGATTGAATGCTTTCATATAGATGCGTAAACTGTTGTGAATCCTTTTTGCACTGCAAAAGTTATTGTAATCGTTGATTATGTACAAACCGGCATTCACCACGATGCCGCACAACAGGATAAAGGAAGCAAAACCTCCCTGATCGAAATTAAAATCGAACAAATAGAACGTCAGGAAAACTCCGATAAATGAAACCGGAATCATAAAGATGATGGCCAAAGGCTGCAGCAGCGATTCGAGCAGAATGGAACATATAAAATAGATAATCAGAATGACGATAAGAATCAGGAAATATTGTTTTTTATCGTTCCTGTCCCAACCACCCCAATTCATCTGCCGGATCGAATAACCCAAAGGTAAAATCTCCGATAACTCCTTTTCGTGCCGTTCGCGAACCATTTTTGACAGCGGTTCCGGACCTACAAAATCGTATGCCACCACCAATTGGTATTGCTGATTGGTTTTATTGATTTCATTACCCGATTTCTGTTTACCCATCACTCCAAGGCTCGACAGCTTGAATTGTTTATCACCGATCTGTACAGGAAGGTTATTTAGGTCCCATACATTAAAAACGCCATAAGAATCGGAGACGACTGATACGGGTTGAAGTTCGTTATTGGCATAGACCGGCGAAAGTCCCGCTTTATAAACTTTGTCCTTTAAGAAGGAATAAAACTGACCAACATCGACATTGTTTAAGCCAAGTCCTTCATAATTGAAATTAATGGAATACTCATAAAGTGTTTTGGCATTCCAACCCGTTGAGCCAGATATTTCGATATCTTTAACCCGATCATTCTTCTGAAGTTCACTTTTTAATTGATCAGCATAACCGTAAAGTTGGTCGTAATTGTAACCTTCGAGGACGATCCGGCTGTTTTTATAGCCGGAGTTTAGTGAGTTTGAAAAACCCCGCCCAACTCCGTAAACATCCCAGTCCATTCCCCCCAGGCTGATCGCTTTGGAAGTAATCTCTTCCTTTAAGAAATAAGGGAATGAACCAAACTCATATTCAGGTTTAAACTGAATAGTAATGGATGAATTATTATAGGCTGTAATTGAGGTTTGGAAAATATCGATTTCATTGAATTTACTCAGGAAATTTTCCATAAGCACCACAGCGTCATTTAATTGCTGTATGGTACAACCTTCGGGCATCGTCCCCCGCGCATAAAGGGTTGTGCGTGAGGGCTCTGAATAAAACGAGTTTTCGAATACAAATTCCGAAAAAAGCCGTAGCGAACCACCTAACGCTTTTTCGGCTATTGGCCGTACATCCTCAGTAAACCAGGGACTTCCCAATGTTTTGTTATATCGCTCTGCCCAAATTCCTTCCTGTTCTATTTTGGTTGGAAGCCATTGCACCGGAATTCCAAAACCAAGGATAAACAAAACAATATAAGCCCATTTATATCGTTTACTGAACCGGATGAATCGTCCGTAAAACCGTGAGATCCGCACGGCGCGCCTCTTTCTTCTGAAATTCCGTGTGGTTTTTGGCATTCTTAATTTTACCTTTTCCATCAGCGCAGGAATAAAAAACAGGGCAACACCCATCGAAACTGTCAGGTTAACAATGATTACCTGGGCAAATTCAATCAGGTTGATCTTTTGTTCTTCATTAAAGAAAAAGATCACGCACAAAGCTCCAACGGTTGCCAGGGTTGAGGCCAGAATGGCTAAAAAGGCTTTCCGGTTGCCCTGATGCAGGATATGATCGATCATGATGATACTGTAGTCGATGATCATCCCGAATGAAATAGTAATGCCGGCCAGTGTATATAAATGGATTTCGATATTTAATACATAATAGAAAATGCAGGCGATCAGCAAATTGGCAATTATTCCAACCGTTATCAGCAGCAGGTATTTAAACTTCCGGCTGATCAGCAAAACGAAGGTCAGCAGGATAATCAGGGAAAAGATCGTCCGCTCCAGAATTTTATATAATTCATCATTCAGGTATTGTGTGGTATCGTTGGCCAGCAGCAGCGAATAACCCGGAGGAATCCCGGCCTTCAGCAACTCCACCTCTTCGCGTACTTTTTTCGCCAGAATCAGGTTGTTGACATTGTCTTCGGGGTAAATAACCATATTGATGGTATTTAAGCCATTGATCCTGAAATACGATGAAGCTTGCTGTTCTTTGTAGGCAATTGTGGCAATATCGCCAAGCAGGATCATCCGGTTATTGACTTTTTTTACAGGAATTGATCGCCACGCAACGGTGTCGGCCACATTATTGCTCAGGTAAATACCCGTAATTGTCTCATTATCTGTAGTAATTCCCGACACGGTTCCTTGTCCCAAATAATCCTTACGGAAATAATTGGAAACACTTTGGGCAATCTCGTTCGAACGGATGCCCAACTGTTGTACCAGATCGCTGTTAAACCTGATTTCCCATTCATAAGGCGTTGAACCATATACTTTCACACCACTGATGCCAGGAATTACCGATAATTTTGGTACTAAATGGCTTTCGGCATATTTCTGGATAAAAAACGGGCTTTCGCTGGCATTGAGCGTATAAGTTAATATGGGACTGCTATTTTCACCACTTGTGCTCATCGAAAGCTCTGGGAACGAAACCTGCTCCGGTAAATCGCTGTAAGCCCGCCGGATAAGGGACGAAATCTCAAAACGGGCAGCATCCAGATTAACGTTTTTCTTAAACGATAAATAAATGCTCCCGTATCCCTTCGACGACACAGAAGAAACATCCTTGACTCCTTTAACAGCGCTAAATAACCCTTCGAGTTTTGAAGTTACTTCCTGCTCTATAACACGTGCCGATGCATCGGGCCAACTGTAACTGACCGACAAACCCGGTAACGACCGCGATGGTGTAAGTTGCACATTGAGCAATGGCAAAACGCTTACCCCAACAATCATCAACAGAATAAAGATGATCAGGATGGAGAAGGAGGAGAGATGATATTTACTTTTATTCAAGGATCTTAGGATTTAGTTTTTTGAAATGCTTCTTTGGTTGAAATGTTTGAATGTCTGAGGGTTTGAATGTTTGAGAGTTACGAATGCAAAGATAATCGAAGTTTTTTATTGTTTGAAATGATGTTTGAGCGTTCGAAAAAATAGTTGAGTGTTTGAATTGAAAAAATAGTTTGAACGTTTGAGGGTTTGAATGATCAAACGCGAAGCTTCAAGCCTTTTCATCACCCATGCCGATGCATAGCACCAACGGTAACTGACTGACCCTCCCCGGTAACGACCACAACGGGGGCAACAGCATATTTAGCAATGTACAATAAACTCGCTCCAACAACCATCCGCAATATTCGTTTTAAGATTTTTTCTATTAAGGCATTCTTTTTTGTATCTCCATTAAATACAATCCTTTCATTTCTTTTGAACGAATTGGATTCCCTAATAATAAGATATTATTTTCTTTATCTGTTAAAACCGTTTCAAAATCTTGAACTTTCTCCATAAATTGATTTCTTTTTATATATTCATTCTTTTTATCCAAGAAAAATGGGTACGAAAATTTTTCGATACCACCGGTTTCACACAAATATTTAAGTAACTCAAATTTATCATCTGAATCACAAATCAGAATTATTGGAATCTTAAATTTATCAAATTCAGTAACTAAATTTTCCCATAATTTGATTTGAGCGATACAGGAGCCACAAGATGCATTTATATGCGTAAAAAGCTTATATTCAGCATTTAAAATTGTTGAACTGTCCGCCACTAAGTCGGGGAAAGGACTATAAACACGCAGATTAGTAGGCAAAAATAATTTTTTACCTAAAGTAGAACCTATTGTAGTTTCTAAAGAGGCTTTGTTAGCAGACCTATCAGTATTTTGACAAGAAAGTAAAAAACATAGGCAAACGACAACAATTATAAATATTCTGTTTTGACAATTCATGTTTCTCATAAATTAATTCAAATTTGAATAAATTACATAACCACTTTTTTTATCATATGAATAGATTGTTTTATCATCAGCAGAAACAGCTATCGTGTAAACATATCTATCCAATATTATCTTATTTACAGGATGCCCCTCCCAGTCATACACAAAAATGCATTTTCCATAACTCCAATTATCATCTTTGTACAAATTACCAGAATAGACCAAATAGATAAACTTATCAGTAACAGTGCCACTGACAAATGCTTTTCTAGTTTTTTTCGTTTTTAACATATAAAAATATCCATTTCTGTTTGCCTCTTCATAATCAACATCAAAGCACAAGGGTCCTTGAATAGCAATATTTGTGTTCTTTTTTACATCATAAATTTCAATAATATCTGTATACCTATAGGGCAAAACAAATTTGTCTCCAGAAGGTTTCGTGTAAATATAACAGGTATAAGCATCTTTAAATGCACTAATATTCTTTTTGGAAGATATGTTCTCAAATTGTCCAAATTCCGTGATTTTTGTATTTGTAATTAAATCTTTTTGGACAATTTTATAAGTCGATATATTATCCCCAACTGTCAAATAGTTGAGACTATCAATAAAATCCATCCCACTAAATTCTTCTTTAAAATAATATTCATTGAATACAGGTGAAAGTGAATCTTCTAAAATTTTTGACCTATTAATAGTTAATATTTTTTTTAATGTTATATCATAAATCCAAAAACTATTATTAAATATACCAGAAGAACTCACTCCCAAAGCCTCATTAGGACCTCTTCCTTTTTTTAAAAAACCCTCAGAAAGAATATTTTTCTTTAAGGAATAATTGTAAAAAAAATAATCAGTTCCACTGCGTGAATTCATAAATATTAAGGCAGAATCACTTGGATAGATAGCCGAAACATTTCCTTTTTTATATTCAAATAAATCTCTAAAAACTATATTTTCCTCTCTTGGAAATATAGTAAAAAAGGTTGTATTTTTATTCAACATATTATCATTTTTCACTCTGTCACAAGCAAACAATAAATTAAGTACCAAAATTACTGTGATGGTTAAAATAGCTTTCATCCCTTGACTTTTCTCTTTCCTTTTACACATAGGTATTGTTTTTAACAACATGTTTTTTCCTTCTTTTGGTAACTTCATTATATTACTTAAAAGATGGGTCTTGAAAATTTTCAAAACCCATCTTACTTAATATATTACGAATTGCAATTATTACTAAAAGTAGCTTCATCACAATCCTTAATGATAGTCCCATAGACAGCACACTGATCACCAGGATCATTGCAACAATTAGGATTTGATCCTTCAGCATTTGCAATATTTATTGCTATTAAACTTGCCAAATTCACATCAGACTTGGTGTTTTGTGTCAAATTAGCATTAAAAAACATAGCACAAGCAATTATCACAACACTGAATATTCCAATTTTCTTTTTCATTTTTATATTTTTTAAATGTGTTAACATAATCGAATTATATTTTTTACTTTTCAGGAACTCAGGAACTCTTAGTTCCGGTCTCTGTTTGTTTTGTATCTTTGTTCCCCGGAGGGAACTACCACTTCTGAAGTTTGAATTCGCTGTTCATTGTATTAGAGTTTTAGTTTCCCTTCTTTTTTGTTTAAATTCTTAGTTTTTGTTCTTCCCTTAAAAAAATATTTGACCGTTTGAATTGAAGAAAAGTTTGAATGTTTGAATCTAAAAAAGTTTGAACGTTTGATGGTTTGAATGTTTGAACAATCAAACGCGAAGCCTCAGACTCTTAAACCTTTTCGATTGCGCAGCCTCAACCCTTTTTCAATAATTTTCCACAAAGCTAACCGCGAAGAGTGCCATTTCATAGCACTCTATAAAAAATCTTTCATAAAACTGAAATTATTTTTTATCCGGGAACGACGCCTGCTCCGGCAAATCGCTGTAAGCCCGCCGGATCAATGAAGCAACCTCAAAACGGGCAGCATCGAGGTTAACCGTTTTCTTGAATGACAGATTAATCCATCCGGACCCTTTCGACGACACAGAAGACACATCCTTGACGCCTTTTAGCGAGCTAAATAATCCTTCGAGTTTCGATGTAACTTCCTGCTCAATCACGCGTGCCGATGCGTGTTAGGCCAGAGGTAACTGACCGACAAACCCGGTAACAACCGCAATGGGGGCGACTACTAATATAGTAATGGCATTAAACTTGCGCCAACAATCATTAGCAGGATGAAGATGATCAAGATATCGAAGGAGGAGAGTTGGTTTTGAGAAAGCTTTTTCAAAATTACTAATTATTTTTTGCCACTAAAATACAATTTACCACTAATTAGAGTCTGTCTGTAATATATAAAATACATGAATATCAGGCAGATATCTTAGGTTTATCAAAATATTCTTTGTATCTTGTTACCGATTTAAAGATATCTTTTACTATGAAATTATTTAACGACCTAGTGTTGAAATTTGAAAAATCTGATTGGGCTAAGAACCCCGAATTTGGTGTGATCTATTCTATTCTTGAGGTTAATCCTGAAATTTACGGCATCTTCAAATCAGATATATCTGGCAATGATAACATTAGCAACAGTGGGCGTGGTGATACGCCCACTGTTGAACAAATTGTAAGGGCAGCGATTTATAAAGAGATAAAAGGTTATGACTATCGCGAACTTGAATATGCACAAAGCGATTCGCGCATTTGTGCTACATTTATCAGGCTTGATGAGCGCACACCATTTTGTTTTCAGACATTTCAGAAGTTCATTTCCAGAATAAGCGAAGACACACTTCACAAAGTATTGGTTGAGATCGTAAAAATTGCCATTGAAGAAGGCTTTGAAGATATAAGCAAGATCAGACAGGACAGCACCGTTGTGAAAAATGATATTCATTACCCAACCAATAATTCACTCGTTTGGGATTGTATTCATGAACGCCACCGGCTGCTGAGCCACCTCAAAGAAGAGGTTGAAGCACTTACATTTATCGATTATACCAAATCAGCCAAAACACCTATTTCAAGATAAATGTCAACAAATCAAAAGACAAGCAAGCAGATCTCTTTAATAAACAGCTGATTACCTTTACAAAAGCGATTAATCAGGTTTCTAATATTGTAAAAAAAAAGTTCGACGGCCTCAGCCTTAAAGCTTACATTCTTGTCACCGAACTTGAAGAACTGCTTCCGTTGATGGAAAAGGTTTACAGCATGACTTACCGGAGACAGATTCTTGGCGAGTCAGTACCGAACGACCAAAAATTGTTCTCGATATACGAACTACGTGCTGACATTATTGTCAAAGGTGGACGCGATGTCTTATTCGGTCACAAGGTAAATCTGGCCACAGGAAAGAGCACCTGATTATTGATTGTGTAATACCTACAGGGAATCCATCTGATATTACCTTATTCAAACCTACCGTTGACAGGGTGATAGATAACTACGGAATAACACCCAGAGATTCATCTGCCGATGGCGGATATGCCTGCAAGGGAAGTTTCGATCATTGCAAATCAAAAAGTATTGTAAACGTCGTTTTCAACAAAGTGACAAAAAGTCTTAAAAATGTTGCCTCCAGCCTCAATATGGAAACACGTTTGAAGAAATGGCGCAGTGGTATTGAAGCTGTTATTTCAAACCTCAAACGAGGCTTCGACTTGAGGGTTTGTAACTGGAAAGGACTTAAGCATTTTAAAGCAAAGGTGATGTGGAGTGTCCTGGCTTACTACATCAGGGTAATTACGAACATGACCTTGTCCCGAATAGCGGGACTTGCCTAAAAAGTTGAGGGAATAGCAATTATTATTACAACACTTAAGTTTGAACGCCTTTTGTGTCGATGTTATGTTGATTAAAATGATTATTTGAAAATACTGGAGCATTTCTTTCAAAGAAAAAACCGAAAAGCAATCGTTCGAACGCAAATCATCGTCAATCCGTCGGGAAAATAAAACGCTTAAGGCAAAAAAATAAAACTAAGGTGACTTTACAGACAGACTCTAATTATTGGGTGTCTGGTAAATATAATCTTTAATACAATGTACAAATAAGTCATTTCTTATCATTGTAGGGAAATTGGCAATTTTCTCGCTCAATGAATCAAACTGTCTTCGAAATAACATATCCTCTCAATTATAGGCAATTAACGCCATGAGAAATTACTAATTTAATCTCTTTTTTTCAGTATAACCTCACCAGTTAATGCATTAATCTGAGGAATATATTTTAGTGAAATTATCATTTCTTTAGCTTTTTTATCTTCAACAACATTACCATTCTCTAAAAAGTATTTTGGTTTTGTTGTAAAGCGTGTTTTTGTATAATTACCCTCATTTACAGTAATAGCACCTTTTACTGCACCTGAAACATTTCTTTCACTAAAGTATTTATCAATATAGTCACGATACAAGTTAAACATTTCTGCATTTCGATTTGGTGTACCAAGTAGAACAATTTGATTTTTCGAGTTTAGCAAAAATGTTTGATATTTTTTGTCCAATGGAAATTTATTTTTTTTGAAAACGCTACCATTCACATCTTTAAAATAGGGATACATAAGGGTTTTCCGTATAAGTTCCTCATCCAAACTTAAAAATTGATCCGATGAATACAACAGAAATATAAATCCAACGTGCATTGTATCCACACCTTGTATGAAATCTTTCCAACTTTTAAGTTCTTTTATACATACCGGACAACTGGTATCAATAAGCGATAATATCTTTAGTTTTTTTTGAGATATAGCTTGATATTCAGTTTGTTTTGCACTGAAGTTACTACTCATCTCTACCCAAGGTAAAAGCACAGTTTTCCCTTTCCAGCTTTCAAACGTATTTTTGTCTGCTCCATTGATTTTAACTTTACTTTGACATGATACACATATTGTTAATAATAATATTACAATGAATATTGAGCCATATTTTACAGAAGGAGACTTCATTAATTTAATTTTTAAGAATTAATAAAAACAGAATTTCAAGAAATATACATTAAATTATTTTTTAAGATCAAAATAAACCAAACAAGGAATATTTTGATACGAGGCGGCATAAATAATTTCATCTTTAGTATCTACTGCAATTGACCGAACATTGCAATCTAAGTCATAATATTTTACAGGTTTCCCTTTCCAATCAAATACGTAAACTCTATTTGAAAGAAAAGATGATGTTAAGGATTCAAGAGATGATTGGTTAATTTCTTTTCCACTATAAAGTACATAAATGAATTGATTACTTGCACAAGCAGCAACATGTCCATTTTTTGCCCCTTTTATGGGATTCGTTATTAGTGTATTACCCTCAACTTGGGTTCCAGCATTTGATTTATCAGCTAAAATTTCAACTACATTAATATTAAAATCTACCGTTAAATCGAGTAAGCCCATTCCAGCAGATAAATAATTAAAGTAGGCAACAATATCTTGCGAAGGATGAGACAAATAAAACGATTGCCATGCCATTGGTCCTCCTTCTTGATAATCTCCTTTTTTAATTATAGTGTCATGCTTAATATCAAATACTCCAAATTGTTTGTCATACATACCCCCTATGATACGCCCCCCATTATAAACCGGGCGCATAAAGTGTTCATTATTAGGTTTAACTGAAAAATATTTTAATTCGCGAGTTGATGTATGGTGTTTCAATATACTATCCAACGAAAAAATATAGTAGTTTTTTTTGTCCATGATATATAGTTCGCGATTCTTATAATCTAAAGAGTAATCCACTGCCTGTCCGTTCATTTGACCTGGTCCTCGTCCTTTTTCTGCAAAAGGGAATACTTCTCTAGTTCGTAAATTTACTATTTTCATACAATGCCATGGATTTGGGAATTCATTTACTAAAAGAATGCTGTCAATGTATTGCATCTCAAACATGAAATCTAAAGTTGTCTGACTTTCATCAAACAGTATCTTTTTAGCTTTAAGCATAGTGCTTTTAGTCCCTTCAAAAAGTTTATCTAATTTATTTTCAGCATGTTTATTACATCCTGTTATTAAGATAAATGAAAGTAAAACTATATTTTTAACGAAATTCATACAATTTTTTTTAATTTTAAGTAAGAGGATTATTTTACAAATAAATGAAAATAATCCTCTTGAAAATATACTTAACATAAATATGGATATCCGTAATATACCATATAGAATGGATAAATCATTGTTGTGCACACCATTTGTGAAACCATTGCACAACAAACAGGACCACCACCAACACCCTCGGCCTGTGCTGATGACATCGCAATAAGATTTTTTAGTTGAAAATCAGATTGCGGTTCTTTGTTTGAAAGAGTTAAAGAAAAAACACTAAAAAGGACTATCATAGTTATACCTAATAAACTCAAAAAATTTTTTTTCATTTTTACAATTTTATAAATCAAACATAATAAAATAAATACTCTTTGCTTTTCAAAGCTCTGGAACTCTTAGTACCGAACTTCATTTAATTTGTATCTTTGTTCCCCGGAGGGAACTACCACTTCTGAAGTTTGAATTCGCTGTTCATTTTATTGGAGTTTTAGTTTCCCTTCTTTTTTTATTTTAACTTTCAGTTATTATTCTTTCTTAAAAGATTGCTTGAGCGTTTGAAACCAAAAATGTTTGAAAAAAAATGTTTGAGCGTTTGGAAAATTATTTGAATGTTTTAATGTTTCAAACGCGAAGCCTCAAACATTTCAAACCTTCAAACGGAGAAGCTTCCAACCTCACAAACCTTTCAAACAGCGCAGCTTCAAACTCTTTTCAATAATTTCCCCAAAGTTAACCGGGAAGAATGCCATTTCATAGCACTCTATAAGAAATCTTTCGTAAAACTGAAATTATTTTTCAGGTAGTAAGTTCCTTTACTTTTGGAAAACGAAATATCGGCATCTTTCAGTCGCAACTCATCCATATAGCGAAAGATGCTTCGCCTCGAAACGCCAATTTTTTTGGCCAGGCAATCCGGGCATCCTGTGTTTTCATCATTTAGTAATTCAATAAGATATGCCATTTTTTTAAGATAGTTTGAATAACTCATTGTATTTTTTATTATTTTAATAATTTCAGTGTCCTATCCCACCTAAATCCATTCTGGCTGTTTGAAAACAGGATGAATAAAGCTTTACCAACAATATTTTCTTCGGGTACAAATCCCCAGTAGCGTGAATCGTTCGAATTGTGACGGTTATCACCCATCATAAAAAAGTAGTTCCGCCTAAAAGTGTAGGTTGTTACCGGTTGTCCCTCCAGATAAAAAACGCCGCTCTTATCTTCAAGTTTTACTTTTTCCAATAAATTAATTGTCTGCCGATAAATAATAAAACTGATAGGAGTCAGGTTAATTGTCATTCCTTTTTTTGGAATGACCACAGGGCCGAAATTGTCAATGGTCCAGGCAAGTTCCTGAACTTTGGGATCAACCCATTGCGTGGAATCTGTTGCCACCAAATTAATGGCAACAGATTCCACGCATTTTTTTTCTGTTAGTTGCTTTTGCTGCAATCTGGTAATATTTAGGCTTTTACTTTCATCCGCTTGCCCAAAATTATCCCCAAAAACTTCAAGTTCCAAACTATCAACCAGACTTCGAAATTCTGATCGGTTGCTGACTTTCACCTGGTACGGCTGCTTTGCATCGTCTGAAACTGCAATTGCCTGTCTGTTTGTAAATACAATACCGTCAGTGATTTGGAGCGTATCGCCTGGTATACCCACGCAGCGTTTGATAAAGTAATTATCTCTTTTCCCCCACAGCGGATGGATAAAGACAACCACATCCCCATGCTTTACGGATGAATATCCACTTAACCTATTGTAATTCCAGTATGTAGAATCAAGATTGGTTGTTTTGTCGGAACTTAGGTACCAAAAAAGGTTGATCCATGGAATTTCATAAGGAGACTTTGGCAAAGCGGGGCCAAAGTTCAATTTGCTTACCAGAATCTTGTCCCCAACGAGCAACGTGTTCTCCATCGAACTGCTTGGAATTGAAAATATTTCGATTAAAAAAACACGTATCGAAATAGCCAAAATAAAAATGCCTACTATGGAAACCAGCGATAAAACAAAACTGTGTTTACGTAACCAAACGAAAAACGAAAGATCGGATCGGTACAATAAGCAAATCAGAAAAACCAATAACGCTCCCAGGGCCAGCCAGTGAAGACCAATTGCAGTGAGAAATAACAAAACAATTCCAAATACAGTCAGTTGAATTTTACTTTTCATAATTCACCGTTTTCGGGATATTCCACTTCTCCGCTTATTTCAAGACTGACAGGTGAATCTGACCCATTGTAAGTCACCTCAACAGTTTTGTGAAATACTCCCGGGAATGCTGCATCATATTTGATCGTCAGCATTCCTTTTTTCCCGGAGCGGAGGGGTTCTTTAGTCCATTCGGGTACAGTACAACCACAAGAAGTTTGCACATCAGATATAATCAATGCAGATTTACCTGGGTTTGTGAATTCAAATGTACAGACTGCTTCCTTTTTAAACGCAATCGTCCCAAAATCATGTTTCTCTTTACTAAAGCCGATTGAAGCATCGTCGCGTGTCACAGTGTTCGAGCAGGCACCTAGCAGGATGAAGAGTACTAATGAGTAAAATTTATTCATTTTGTTTGAAGAGTTTTAATTGTTTGAATGCTTAGCGTTTGAAATTTTTTTGAGTGTTTGAGGCTTCGCTGTATGATAAAAGTTTGAGGTTTCACTGTTTGGTTGCTTCGTGTTTGAAACATTCAAACATTCAGGCATTCAAACCTTTTTTAGATTCAAATATTCAGCCGTTCAAACTTTTTTGGTTTCAAACTTTTCTTTTTCAAATAGTAAAAACACAGCGGTACAAAATACAAGCTGACCAGTGTTCCCAATATCATACTGCCGATAACTGCTAATGCAAGTGGCTTTTGCAGATCGGCGCCAAGGCCGGGAGTAAACAAAATTGGAAGTAATGCAAGGATGGCCGTCAGACTGGTCATGATAATAGAGAGTAACCGTCGGTGACCGGATTCGACAATTGCACGCATCAACGGCATCCCTTCATTGAACAGCTTATTCATCGTGTCAACTTTTAAGATCGAATCGTTGATTACAATCCCACTCATCACCACAATTCCGATCAGTGACATCAGGTTTATTCCTGCACCGCCTAACTTCAGTGCTATAAATGCGCCAAAAATATCAATCGGCACTTCCATGAGCACAATCAACGGGAGAGTTAACGATTCGAACTGGG
>Ga0209512_1003477_pt1 | contig 14875 bp, 13 predicted proteins | sample frozenSSSSmetaG_FD_184142 | JGI IMG/M metagenome (GOLD analysis project Ga0209512, IMG submission 184142) | Glacier valley bacterial and archeal communities from Borup Fiord, Nunavut, Canada, to study Microbial Dark Matter (Phase II) -... | ecosystem: Environmental > Aquatic > Freshwater > Ice >... | reverse complement strand
CTTCGGGTCGATCAGCAGGCCGGCTCCGGTGGGCAGGGCCGCGAGCGCGCCCGCTGCGCCTTCATACGCGGCGATGTCGATGCCGTCGCTCGCAAGCCTGCGTGCCAAGGCTGCATCGACTTTGCCGGTGCCGACGAAGAGCGTCGCACGCTCGCCATCGATCAAGAGATGTGCGAGGAAGACCGGGTTGTAGCCCACGTCGGCGCCGCGCAGGTTGAGCAGCCACGCGACATCGTCGACGGTCGAGACCAGGTGGTGCGTGGCGCCGGCCGCAGCCATTGCTTGCCGCACGCGGGCGAGCTTGGTGAGGCGCGACACGGGCGCCTCGACGCCGGCGTGCTCGTAGACCGCGCTCGAAGGCGCGACCGGGCGCTCCGGCCAGGCAGTGGCGAACACGTCGACGCCGGTGCGCAGCGCGATGCCGCAGCCTTCGAGCGTGGCGCGCAGCTGGCGCGCCGCGGCCAGGCCGAGCACGTTGCCGTCGGCCGCTACGGTGTCGCCTCGAGCCACGTGCGAACACAACCACTCGATGTGCTGGCTGGCGGCCGGCGTCGGGATGCGAACCAGCTCGATGCCGCTGCCCGCCAGCTCACGCTCGGCCTGCACCCAGTAGCGGCTGTCGGCGAACAGCGCGGCGCGGTCGAGCGTGACCACCAGCGTGCCCATCGAACCGGTGAAGCCAGAAGCCCACTGCCGCCCCTGCCAGCGCTCGGGCAGGTACTCGGAGAGATGCGGGTCGCTCGATGGCACCAGCACCGCGGCGACGCCGTGTTCGCGCAAAGCGTCGCGGATCGCTTCGATGTGCAGGCGGGCAGGGGAGGTGCGGGTGTCCATGGGCGAGGTCTTTCGTGCGTCAGGCGGCGGGCGCGAATGAGAGGCCGGCCTCAAGTGACTTCAGTCGATCGAGCACCGCCTGCAGGTCTTCGGCGATCTCGGCGGCGATGAGCTTCCGGAACGGACAGATTGTCGCTGTCGGAGAGGCTTTCGTCGTGCAGCCAGAGGAGGTCGAGACTGGCCTCGTCGCGGCAATTGCGCTGGGGTCTTCGGCGCCCACGCCGTGCAGCACGAGGTTCATGCAGGCCAGCCGAGCGACGCTGTCGACCCGTTCCACGCCGGTGAGCTAGAGACGCTTCCTTCCCTGTGGCACCCTCACCGGCTCCGCCACCACCCGCGCGCTGCGCTCGTACGTGAAGTACGCCCAGGCCCAGTCGACCATCACGATCATCCGGTTGCGAAAGCCGATCAGGAAGTAGATGTGCGCGAACAGCCAGAACAGCCACGCGCCGATGCCCCAGAAGCGCACGGCGCCGATCAAGGGCACGGCGAGGTCGACCACTGCGGCCTTGCGGCCGACGGTCGCGAGGTTGCCGTAGTCGATGTAGTGAAACGGCAGGCGCGCTTCGCCGCGCAGGCTGCGCAGCAGGTTGGCAGCGGCCGCGCGGCCCATCTGCTTGGCGGCGGGGCTCACGCCGGGCACCGGCTTGGTGGAGCCGCCCTTGGCGTGGCTCGTGGCCGACGCGAGATCGCCGACGACGAAGATCTCGGGGTGGCCGACCAGGCCCAGATCGGCCTCGACCACGACGCGACCTGCGCGATCGACCACCGCGCCGGCTTGCTCCGCGACGCGGCGGCCGATGGGCACACCGGCCACGCCGGCCGCCCACACGACCGTGCGGCATTGCAGGCGTTCGGGCACCGCCGGTGCATCGCCGATGCGGCTTTCGAACGCGACGCCATCCGCGTCGATGCCGGTCACGCTGCAGCCGGTGCGCACCTCGACGGAGAGCCGCACGAGCTGCAGGCGCGCGCGCTCGGAAAGCTGCGGAACGAAGGCGCCGAGCACGCGGGGCGAGCCTTCGATCAGCACGACGCGTGTGCGCGAGGGGTCGATGCGGCGGAACTCGCGCAGCAGCGTGTGATGCGCGATCTCGCTCATCGTGCCGGCCATCTCCACGCCGGTCGGCCCGGCACCGATCACGGCGAAGGTGAGCCACGCGTCGCGCTCGGCATCGCTCTGCGAACGCTCCGCGCTCTCGAACGCGCCGATCATGCGCGAGCGGATCTCGAACGCGTCGGCCAGCGTCTTCAGGCCCGGTGCGTGGCGCGCCCACTCGTCGTGGCCGAAGTAGCTGTGGGTCGCACCGGCCGCGACGATGAGATGGTCGTACACGAGTGGCTCGCCGCCGTCGAGCCGCACCGTCTTCGCGGCCACGTCCACATCCTCGACCTCGCCCTTGAGGATGGTCAGGTTGCCGCGCCGCATCTCGGGCCGCAGCACGTGGCGGATCGGCGCGCTCACCGCTGGCGCGCTCAGCCCCGCAGTGGCCACCTGGTAGAGCAGCGGCTGGAACAGGTGATGGTTGGTGCGGTCGACGAGCGTGATCTCGACCTCGGCTTTCGAGAGCACACGCACCGCCTCGATGCCCGCGAAGCCGCAGCCGATGACAACGACGTGCGGCCGGCTCATCGGCGGATCTGCAGACTGTTCGTCATGCCTGCATTGTCGATGCGGCCTGCCGCGCCGCTGCGCGCCCCCAAATAATCGACGGATATCCTCTTCTACCCAGCCCACTCGAGACCCCCAGCGCATGCGCCTCCTGATCGTGGAAGACGACCGCATGATCGGCGAGAGCCTGCAGCGCGCGTTGCGCCTCGAGAACTACGCCGTCGACTGGGTACGCGACGCTGGCGTGGCCGAAGGCACGCTCGCGAGCGAGCGCTTCGATCTGGTGCTGCTCGACCTCGGCCTCGGCACGGCCGACGGCCTCGACGTGCTGCGCTCGCTGCGGGCCCGCCACGACGCCACGCCCGTCATCGTGCTGACCGCACGAGACGCGCGCGGCGACCGCGTGGCCGGGCTCGACGCCGGCGCCGACGACTACCTCGTCAAGCCGTTCGAGCTCGACGAGCTCACTGCCCGCATTCGCGCCGTGCTGCGCCGCCACAGCGGGCGTGCCGAGCCGGTGCTCGCACACGGCCGCGTCACGCTCGATCCGGCGCAGCGGCGCGTCACCCTCGACGGCACACCCGTCGTGATCTCGGCGCGCGAATTCGCGGTGCTCGAAGCGCTGATGGCGCGGCCCGGCGCCGTGCTCTCTCGCGCGCAACTCGAAGACCGGCTCTACGGCTGGGGCGAGGAGATCGAGAGCAACGCCGTGACGGTCTACGTGCACCAGTTGCGCAAGAAGCTCGGTGCCGACTTCATCGGCAACGTGCGTGGCGTCGGCTACTTCGTCGCCGCTCCGACGCCCGCGAAGCCATGACTTCGATTCGTGCCCGGCTGCTGGTCTCGCTGTTCGCGCTGCTGCTCGCGGCCGCGGCGCTGATGGGCGTGATCACTTACCGCAACGTGCTCGCAGAGACCGAGGCGATCTTCGATTACCAGCTGCAGCAGATGGCGCTCTCGCTGCGCGAACAGGGCGAGATCGCTTCGACCGAAGCCAACACGCTGGCCGACGCGCAGCTCGACTTCGTGGTGCAGATCTGGACCGTCGACGGGCGCAACGTCTACGCGTCGCGCCCGCACTCTTCGCTGCCGGCGCGCGCGCTGCTCGGCCTGGCCACGCTCAACGTCGAAGGTCATGCCTGGCGCACCTTCAGCGTGGCCACACGCGAGCGCGTGATCCAGGTGGCGCAGCCTGTCGAGATCCGCGAGCGGCTCGCCGCCCGTGCCGCGTGGCGCGGCGTGCTGCCGCTGCTGCTGGTGGCGCCGATCGCCGCGCTCGGCGTGGGCTGGCTCGCGGCGCGCAACCTGGCGCCGCTCGAGCGATTGACAAGAGACGTGCGCTCGCGCGGCGGGCAGTCGCTGCAGGCGCTCGAAGTCCGTGGGCTGCCCGACGAAATCGAACCGTTGGCGGCATCGCTGAACGCCTTGCTCGAGCGACTGCGTGGATCGCTCGACGCACAGCGCGCCTTCGTCGCCGACGCGGCGCACGAGCTGCGCTCGCCGCTCACCGCGCTCAAGCTGCAGCTCGAGCTGCTGCGCCGCGCCGGCAACGAGGCCGATCGCGACGCTGCACGCGAAGCGCTCGGCGCTGGCATCGAGCGCGCCTCGCGGCTGGTCGAGCAGCTGCTTGCGCTGGCCCGCAGCGAGCCGGTGGCGCTGGCGGCGATGGAGAGCGTCGACCTCGCCGAGATCGCGCGGCGTGCGATTGCCGATACGGTGCCCTACGCGGCATCGCGCGGCACCGAGCTCGCGCTGGTTGCCGATGCGCCGCTGCACGTGGGTGGCGACGCGCTGGCGCTCGGCCTTCTGGTGCGCAACCTGGTCGACAACGCGGTGCGCTATTCACCGAACGGCGCGCGCGTCGACGTGTCGGTGGCGAATGAATCGAGCGCCGACGGAAGAGCCGCCGTGCTGCGCGTCGACGACGCCGGCCCTGGCATTCCGGAGGCCGAACGCGCGCGCGTGTTCGATCGCTTCTATCGCCGCGCTTCGAGCGCAGCAGAAGGCAGCGGTCTCGGGCTGGCGATCGTGCGCAGCGTCGCCGAGGCGCATGGCGCGAGCGTCTCGCTCGAAACCTCGCCGCTCGGCGGGCTGCGCGTGGAGGTGCGCTTCAGGGCGGGGCACGACTCGAGGCCTGCTTAATCCTCGCCTCACCGAATCCTCATGCAGTTTTAATTGCGCGGTCTTATCTTCCAGCTTCGCCACCAAGCGGCACCCCCTGGAGATTTGCCCCCCATGCTGAAGATGAACCCCCTGAGCGCGGCGCTGGTCGGTGCCGGCATCGCCATCGTCGGCACTGCCGGCGCATTCGATCTGACGCCGCACTGGCTGAAAGGCGACAGCGCCAAGGCCGACACGCACGTGGCCGCGGCCGCTCCGATGCAGGCCGCGCCAGCCGAAAGGGTCGTGCCACCGGCGCCGCTCGTGTTGCAGCCCGGCCAGTTGCCGAACTACCGCGCGATCGTCAAGCAGTCGGCGCCGGCGGTGGTGGGCGTCACGGTCGAAGGCGTGCACAAGGCCACGGTCGAAGAGCAGGGCAGCAACGGCCTGCCCGAAGGCATGGAGGACGACCCCTTCTTCAAGTTCTTCCGCGGCATGCCGGGCTTTTCGCAGCACGGTGGCCGGCAGGGGCCGCAGAGCACGCCGTTCAAGGGCCTCGGCTCGGGCTTCATCATCAGCAGCGACGGCCTCATCCTGACCAACGCGCACGTCGTGCGTGAGGCGAAGGACGTGACCGTCAAGCTCTCCGACCGGCGCGAGTTCACGGCCAAGGTGCTCGGCACCGACACCGCGACCGACATCGCCGTGCTGCGCATCGACGCCAAGGACCTGCCCGTGGTGCGGCTCGGCGACCCGAAGACGCTCGAAGTCGGCGACCCGGTGCTCGCCATCGGAAACCCCTACGGCCTCGAGCAGACGGCGACGCAAGGCATCGTGAGCGCCAAGGGCCGCTCGCTGCCGGGCGACGCGGTGGTTCCCTTCATCCAGACCGACGCAGCCGTGAATCCCGGCAACTCGGGCGGCCCGCTGTTCGACGGCACCGGATCCGTGGTGGGCATAAACGCGCAGATCTACTCGCGAAGCGGCGGCTTCCAGGGCGTGTCGTTCGCGATCCCGATCAACGTGGCGTTGAAGGTCAAGGACCAGATCGTCGCCACCGGCAAAGCGCAGCACGGCAAGCTCGGCGTCACGGTGCAGGGCCTGAACCAGGCGCTCGCGGATTCGTTCGGGCTCAAGCACGTCGACGGCGCATTGGTGTCGAACGTGGCGCCGGACAGCGCCGCCGAGAAAGCCGGCCTGAAGTCGGGCGACGTGATCCTGGCCGTGAACGGCGAGCCGGTCGTGAGCAGCGGCGCGCTTTCGAGCCTGATCGGCATGTCGGCGCCGGGCGAGCGCGTGGCGCTCAAGGTCTGGCGCGATCGTGGCGAGAAGACCGTCGAGGCCCGCCTCGGGGGCGCCGACGCCGACGGCAAGCAACTGGCCGATGCGTCGGCTGCAGGCGAGGGTGGCCAGCTCGGCCTGGCGCTGCGCCCGCTCACTCGCGACGAGAAGCGGGAAGCCAAGGTGGAAGCGGGCATGCTGATCGAACAGGTGCAGGGCGCTGCCGCGCGGGCCGGCATCGAGAGCGGTGACGTGCTGCTCGCCATCAACGGCAAGCCGGTGCAGTCGCTCGAGCAGGTGAAGGGCGTGATGGCGGGCAAGCCGAAGAGCGTGGCACTGCTGGTGCAGCGAGACGGCGAGAAGATCTTCGTGCCGGTCAAGCTCGGCTGAGGACGGCGGGTCGCGGCGCCTTGGATCGGCGCCGCGGCACGAGCTCGTTCACAGGTCGGTGCGCAGCTTCCAGATTTCCGGGAACAGCACCGTGTCGAGCATCTTGCGCAGATAGCTCACGCCACTGGTGCCGCCGGTTCCGCGCTTGAAGCCGATCACGCGCTCGACGGTGGTCACGTGGCGAAAGCGCCAGAGCCGGAACGCTTCCTCGAGGTCGGTGAGTTCCTCGCCGAGCTGGTACAGGTCCCAGTGCCTCTCCGGGTCGCGGTAGACGACGAGCCACGCCCGCTCCACGCCTTCGCTGGCGACATAGGGTTCGCCCCAGTTCCTGTCGATCGCTTCCGGCGGCACGGGCAATCCGCGGCGCGCGAGCAGCCGCAGCGATTCGTCGTAGAGCGAAGGCTCGTCGTGCGCGGCCTGCACGCGCGCGAGCAGGTCGGGCCGATGCGAGTGCGGCTTGAGCATGGCCGCGTTCTTGTTGCCGAAGCGAAACTCGATGATGCGGTACTGCCAGCTCTGGAAGCCGCTGCTCGAAGCGAGCGATGGCCGCATCGCCGAGTACTCCGGCGGCGTCATCGTGGCGAGCACGTCCCACGCATGCACCAGCTGTTCCATGACCCGGCCGACGCGCGCGAGCATCTTGAACGCGGGCTGCAGCCGATCAGCCGCGATGGCCGCGATGGCCGCTTCGAGCTCGTGCAGCAGCAGCTTCATCCACAGCTCGCTGACCTGGTGCTGCACGATGAACAGCATCTCGTCGTGCGTCTCGGAGCGCAGCCGCTGGGCACCGAGCACTTCGTCGAGGTGCAAATAGTCGCCATAGCTCATGTCGCGCGAAAAATCGACCTTGGCTTCGCCGTGGGCCGGCGCTGTCGAGGCCGACATGGCGTCGCTCGCAGTGCCGCTGTCGTGCGGGTCGCTGCTCATCACGTTACCGCCGATCGACGTGCGTGGCGGGGCTCGCGCCAGGCGCCGCTCTGCAGCACGTCGTGCAGCTGTCCGGCCCCGTCCCATGCGTCGACGAAGCGCGTGTAGAGCGGCGTGAAGCCGAAGCGGAGCAGGTCGGCTGCGAGCGACGGGTCGCTTCTTGCGCCTTCGACGGCGGTGTCGCCGGCACGGAAGTCGCCGATCACGCCGCGCTCGATCAGGGCCTGCATCACCTCGTAGCCGTTCGCATGCGCGAAGCTCGCCTGGCTCCCGCGGCTGGCTGCATTGCGCGGCGTCACGAGCTCGAGCCCGAGGCCTTCGCACGTGGCCTCCACGCGATCGATGAACAGGCTGCTCAAAGCGTTCGACTTGGCGCGCAGCGCGGCCATGCCGCCGAGCGCTTCGACGTGCTCGAACACGTCGACGCCGCATTCGAGCGCGGCCATCGCGAGCACCGGTGGCGTGCCGCACACGAAGCGGGCGATGCCCGAAGCCGGCCGGTAAACGGGCGCGAATTCGAACGGCGCCGCGTGGCCGAGCCAGCCCGAGAGCGGCTGGCGCATCTGCGACTGGTCCATGCGTTCGGTGTGGCGCGGGTGGGCCCAGAGGAAGGCCGGCGCGCCCGGGCCGCCGTTGAGGTACTTGTAGCCGCAGCCGACGGCGAAGTCGGCTCCTGCCAGGCCCGCTGCGCGCAGGTCGACCGGCACCGCACCGGCCGAATGCGCCAGGTCCCACACCACGAGCGCGCCGGCGGCCTGGGCTGCGCGCGTGGTCTCGGCCATCGCGTGCATGCGGCCGCTGCGGTAGTTCACGTGCGTGAGCATCAGCACGGCGACGTCGTTGGTGAGGTGCGCGAGCAGGTCGTCGGCAGGCACTTGCTGCAGCTTCATGCCGCCGGTGGCGGCCACGCTCTCGGCGATGTAGAGATCGGTGGGGAAGTTGCCACGCTCGGAGAGGATGACGCTGCGCGTGGGTGCGTCGGCCTTCTGCAGCGACACGGCCGCGCTCAGCACCTTGAACAGGTTCACCGAGGTCGAGTCGCCGACGATCACCTCGCCGCGACCGGCGCCGATCAGCGGCGCGATCTTGTCACCGATGCGGCCGGCGATGTCGATCCAGCCGGCGGTGTTCCAGCTGCGGATGAGGCCTTCGCCCCATTCGCGCTCGGTGACTTCGGCGATGCGCGCGGCGGTGCGGCGGGGCAAGGCGCCGAGCGAGTTGCCGTCGAGGTAGACGAGCCCGTCGGGCAGTGCGAACTCGGCTCGCAAGGGAGCGAGTTCGTCGGCTCGGTCGAGCGCAATGCAGTCAGCGCGGCTCGACGTCGGGAAGGGCTTGGCAGGCGATGCGTTCATGGTCGCCGATACCTTACACCGCCAGTGCCGGCATCGCATCGGTGCATCGGCGATGCACCGCCTTCCGGCGAACAGTCACGTAAAGCGCGGCTTATTCCCGCTCTCGCGGGCCACCACTCTGGTTAGGCTGCCGATCATGTTCAGCGCCGTCTTCGGTCGAATCATGGGCCGGCCCGCACCGGCAGCACCCGCCCGCGCAGCGCCGCCTGCGCCGACCGTGCCGAAGCGGACCGAGTCGATGCTCGATGCCGCAGGCGCGGCCCTCATGCCTGCCGGCCTCGGCGCACAACGGCCGCTGGTCTCGGCCAGCGGCGTGCTCGCCGGCTTCGAGTTCTATGCAGGCGCGGCGTACGTCAACCGGCTGCGGCCGGGCGTCGACGTCGCGGCGATTCGTGCCTGCACCGCGAACGTTCTCGGCGCGATGCGGTTGTGCTCGGCGCAACGCCTCGATGCGCTCGCCGGCTTCCCGGTGTCGTGGCTCGCCTCGCTCGAAGGCGATGGGCAATACGTTCCCGGCCTGCGCCTCGTGCTGCAGGCCGATGGTCAGCCGATGCCCGCCGAGGCGTTGACCGCGCTCGTGCAGCGGCTGCGCAAGGCGGGCGTTCTGCTCGGCTGGCAGCCGGGTGATTTCGCACCGCTCGGCGCACCCGATTTCGTGCAGTTGCGACTGCCCGCCGGCAGCGACGCGGCGGCCTGGCAAGGTGCGGCTGCTGGTGCAGCCAGCACTTTCCCCGGCGTGCCCCAGGTGCTGCTCGACCTGCCCAGCCTCGATCTGATGGAAGCGATGCTGCGGCCGTCGGTGGCGCTCGCCGCCTGCTTCATCGGTTCGAACACCACTCCGGCTCGGCTGCAGGTGCTGCCGCCTCAGGCGCAGCGGCTGCTGCAGTTGCTCAACCGCCTCGTGCGAGACGACGACACCGAGCTGCTGGTCAAGGACATCAAGAGCGATGCCGCGCTGGCGCTGCGCCTGTTGCAATACCTCAACAGCGCCGGCGCCAGCCCGGGCCGCGAGCTCGACTCGATCGAGCAGGCGGTCAGCGTGCTCGGCCGCGACGCGCTCTATCGCTTCGTCTCGCAGATGCTGGTGCGGCTCTCGCCACCGCGGCCCGCCGCCGGTGCTCTGCAGGCCGTGGCGCTCGCCCGTGCGCGCCTGCTCGAGCTGCTGGCGCGCGATGCGGGGGAGGCCAGCCCCGGCACGCTCTATCTGCTCGGCCTGACCTCGATGCTGCCCACGCTGCTTCAGTGCAGCCTCGACGACGCGACCTCCTCGCTGCAGCTGCCGGCACACGCCCGGGAAGCGCTGCACGGCATTGGCCCGTGGCAGGCCTACCTCGGCCTGGCGCAAGCGCTCGAACGCCACGACATGGTCACCACCGAGGCGCTGTCCCGCTCCTTCGGCGGGCTCGATGCCGTGCTCAGCCACTCGACGCGGTCCTGGCTGGCGACATGACGGCGGAAGCGCTGGCGCTTTCGCCGCACGACGCAGGCTCGAGCGAGATCGATGCGCTGGTCAAGAGCATCTCGATCCCGCCACGGCCGGGCGTGCTGATCGACCTGCAGCGCGAGATCGGCGCCGAAGATCCCGACCCGTCGCGCATCGCCAGGCTCGTGGGCCAGGACGTGGCGCTCACCGCGGCGGTGATCAAAAGCGTCAACTCGCCGTTCTATTCGCTCTCGCGCCGTGCCGAGACGCTGGAGCAATCGATCGCGCTGCTCGGCCTGCGCCCGATCGGCACGCTCGTCACCGGCCTCGTGCTGCGCAACTCGGTGCGCACCGACGGGCCCAACCTGACCCGCTTCTGGGACGTCTCGGGCAAGCGCGCCTACGCGATGTCGCGGCTGGTGCGCGGGCTCAAGGGCATTGAGCCCGATCTCGCGCAGTCGTTCGGTCTGTTCTGCGACGTGGGCATTCCGTTGCTGATGCAGCGCTTCCCCGACTATGCGCAGACGCTGATGCGCGCGAACGAAGAGCCGACGCTTTCGTTTACCGCGGTCGAGCATGCCGCACACAACACCGACCACGCGCTGATCGGCGCGCTGATGAGCCGCTCCTGGGGCCTTTCGCAGACGGTGTGCGTGGCCATACGCAGCCACCACGACTACGCCATCTTCGAAGATGCCAAGGTGCCGGCCAACGTGTCGCGCCTGATCGCGATGGGTCTCGTTTCCGAGCTCGCGATCCAGCGCTTCGCGCGCATGAACGCGAGCACCGAGTGGGCCAAGGGCGGCGAGCGCGCGGCCGGCGCACTGATGCTGAGCGATGCCGACGTCGACGACTGGGTCGACGAGCTGCAGGAAGGTTTCGCCGCCGGCGCTGCATAGCCCGTCTTGGCTCGGAGCCGTGCTACGGTCGTGTCGATGCGGATGCGCCTGCTCGCGGCCTACTTTGTCATCGTGTGGGGCGGAGGCTTCGTCGCCAGCCGCTACGCGCTGCAGTTCGCAGCACCCTTCACGTACATCGGTGTTCGATACGCCATCGCATTCACAGTCGCCATGCTGGCGTTCGGGCTGCGGGCGCGGTGGCCGGGATCGCGTGCGTTATGGGGCCACGTCGCCATCGCAGGCCTGCTGAGCCACGCCGGCTATCTGGGCGGCAGCCACTATGCGCAGCGGTGGGGGCTCTCGGCCGGCGTCACGGCGCTGGTGCTGGCGTTGCAACCGCTTGCTACGGCGCTGGTGATGTCGCGCTGGCTGCACGAGCGGCTGGCGCCGCGTCAGATGATCGGGGTGGCGGTCGGGCTCGCCGGCGTGGCGCTCGTCGTGGTGCAACGGGTCGACAGCGGCGCGATCAGCCTCGCGAGCTTGATGGCGGTGTCGTGGGCGTTGCTGTGCGTGACTGCCGGCACGCTGTACCAGCGCCAGTTCTGCAGCGGCGTCGACCTGCGCTCGGCGGTGTGCATTCATTTCGCGGCCACGGCGCTCCTGATGCTGCCGCTCGGGTGGCTGGTCGAAGGTTTCGACATCCAGTGGAGCCCGCAGATCGCCGGCTCGCTCGTCTATCACGTGCTGCTGGCTTCGATCGGTGCGTATTCGATCTTCCACCTGCTGCTGCGCCGCGGCCAGGCCACCGGCGTGACGAGCCTGCTCTACCTCACGCCGCCGGTCGCCGCGCTGGCCGAGTGGGCCGTGTTCCGCGTCGTGCCGACGCCGCTGATGTGGGCCGGCATGGCCATCGCCTGCATCGGCGTGGCGATGGTGACGCAGGCGATGCCGGTCAGCCGATCCGTGCCGGCAGCAGATATTGCGTGAGTGCCCTCGGCGTCAGCCGATCCTGCCCAGGAGAAGGTACTCCATGAGCGCCTTCTGCACGTGCATTCGGTTCTCGGCCTCGTCCCACACCACCGATTGCGGGCCGTCGATCACGTCGGCATCGACCTCCTCGCCGCGGTGCGCGGGCAGGCAGTGCATGAACAGCGCGGCGGGGCGCGCCGCGGCCATCATTTCGGCGTCGACGCGCCAGTCGGCGAAGGCCTTGGCGCGTTCGTCGTTCTCGGCTTCGTAGCCCATGCTGGTCCAGACGTCGGTGGTCACCACGTCGGCGTTGCGGCAGGCGTCTACGGGGTCGCGGAAGGTGGCGTAGCAGCCGCTGCGTTTCACGCCGGCCGCCGCTGCGTCGACCTCATAGCCGCCGGGCGTGCTCAGGTGCAGCGTGAAGCCGAGGATGTCGGCAGCCTGCAGCCACGTGGCCGCCATGTTGTTGCCGTCGCCGACCCACGCGACGATCTTGCCGGCCATGCTGCCGCGCTGCTCGATGCAGGTGAACACGTCGGCCAGGATCTGGCAGGGGTGGTATTCGTTGGTCAGCCCGTTGATGACGGGCACGCGCGAATTGGCGGCGAAGGCCTCGAGTTTTTTCTGCTCGAAGGTCCGGATCATCACGATGTCGACCATGCGGCTGATCACGCGGGCAGTGTCTTCCACCGGCTCGGCGCGGCCGAGCTGGCTGTCGGTGGTGGTGAGGTTCACCACCGAGCCGCCCATCTGGTACATGCCGGCCTCGAAGCTCACGCGGGTGCGCGTCGAGGCCTTCTCGAAGATCATCGCCAGCGTTCGGTCGACGAGGGGTGTGTACTTTTCGTAGTTCTTGAAGCGCTTCTTGATCTCGGCCGCGCGTTCGAACAAATACGCGTATTCCTCGGCGCGGAAGTCGCGGAACTGCAGGTAGTGCTTGCTGAGCGCCATGCCGGGCTTCATGCCGCGAGGCTCAAGGCGTGCTAACGGGCTCGGCGAGAAAAGCCGCGATCAGCGGGCAGAGGATGGCGACGAGCTGCGCCGCTTCGTCCTGCGTGATGATCAGTGCCGGCAGCAGGCGCACGACACGCTCGGCCGTCACGCTGATCATGAGGCCGGCCTCTGCAGCGCGCGTCAAAAGCGGTGCACATGGGCGGTCGAGTTCGATGCCGATCATCAGGCCGTGGCCGCGCACCTCGACCACGCCGGCGACGCTGCCGAGCTCGCGTACGAAGGCGTCATGGAGGAAGCTGCCGACCGCGGCCGCATTGGCGAGAAGGCCGTCTTCTTCCATGATGCGCAGCGTCTCGACGCCAGCGCGCATGGCCAGCGGGTTGCCGCCGAAGGTGGTGCCGTGGTTGCCCGGACCCATCACGTGGGCGGCGCGCGGGCCGCAGACCACTGCGCCGATCGGCACGCCCGAGCCGAGGCCCTTGGCGAGCGGCATCACGTCGGGCCTGATGCCGGCCCACTGATGCGCGAACCACTTGCCCGTGCGGCCCATGCCGCACTGCACTTCGTCCAGCATCAGCAGCCAGCCGTGCTGGTCGCAGATGCGGCGCACTTCCTGCAAGTACTCGACCGTCGCCGGCCGGATTCCGCCTTCGCCCTGGATCACCTCGAGGAATATCGCGACGACGTTCGGATTCGTTGTCGCGACCTTCTCGATCGCGGCCGAATCGTTGAGCGGCACGCGCACGAAACCCTCGACGAGCGGGCCGAAACCGGCCTGCACCTTCGGGTTGCCGGTGGCCGAGAGCGTGGCGATGGAGCGGCCATGGAAGGCCGCTTCGTACACCACGATCTCCGGTCGGTCGATGCCTTGGTCGTGGCCGAACTTGCGCGCGATCTTCAGGGCCGCCTCGTTCGCCTCGAGGCCTGAGTTGCAGAAGAAGACGTTGGTCATCCCCGACAGCTCGACCAGCTTCGCGGCCAGCGTCTCCTGCAGCGGCACGAGGTAGTAGTTGGAGCTGTGGATCAGCTTCGTGATCTGGTCGTGCAGGGCGGGCACCAGCTTGGGGTGGTCGTGGCCGAGCGTGTTCACCGCGATGCCGCCGAGGCCGTCGAGATAGCGCTTTCCTTCGGTGTCCCACAGCCAGCAACCCTTGCCGTGCGAAAGCGCGATGGGCAATCGCGCGTACGTCTTCATCACGTGCGGCTCGGCCGATGCGGGGCCGGCAACAGAGGCCGGTGCTGCGGGAAGCCTTTCGGGCGCGTTCATGGGCGAGGTCCACCTGCGAGGGAGGGCGAATTCTAAAGGCGCTTGCAAAGGCGGCACAGCCGTGAAACGCTGCCTCGTTGCAGCGCAGCGACCCGCGCCGGCCGAAGCCACAATCGGCGCGTGGCTAAGCCCCGAGAAGTCTTCATCCAGGGCACGACGCGCAACGGCAAGACTTTCCGGCCGAGCGACTGGGCCGAGCGCCTCGCGGGCGCCATGTCGTGCTTCCGCCCCGAAGGATCGGCCGGCGGGCGCGCAGCCTTCATCGGCTATTCGCCTTACTGCGTGCCGCGCTACGTGAACGACGTCAAGGGCGTGATCGTGAACGCCGAATTGCGCGAGCGAGAGCCCATGGCCTGGGACTTCGTCATGAACTTCGCGCGCGACAACGAACTTGTCGTGATCGAAGATCCGTACGATTCCGGCGTGGTCGATACCCCGCCGACATGAAAAAGGCCCGCAGTGCGGGCCTGGCTTCGAGGCAGTCGGAGTCGCTCAGGCGACGGCCGTGGCGAGTGCCTTCACCTTGGCCGAGAGGCGGCTCTTGTGGCGCGCGGCCTTGTTCTTGTGGAACAGGTTCTTGTCGGCCACGGAATCGATCACTGGCTGGGCGATCTTGAGTGCCTCGGTGGCCTTCGCCTTGTCGCCCGCGTCGACTGCCTTCTGCACGTTCTTGATCACGGTACGAAAGTGTGAACGCAGCGCCGTGTTGGCGGCGTTGAGCTTCACGTCTTGGCGCGCGCGCTTCAGGCCGGAGGCGATGCGGACGGTTTTTTTCTTGGCTTTGGAGGCAGTGGCCATGAGTGTGAACCGGCAGGTGAAACCGGCTTAGCTTGTTTTCGGCAAAGAGCGCGAGTATAGCATTCGAGCCCATGAATCTGCTCCGTGCGGCCTCGACGATTTCGCTGTTCACGCTGCTCTCGCGCATCA
>Ga0209512_1003476_pt1 | contig 14878 bp, 8 predicted proteins | sample frozenSSSSmetaG_FD_184142 | JGI IMG/M metagenome (GOLD analysis project Ga0209512, IMG submission 184142) | Glacier valley bacterial and archeal communities from Borup Fiord, Nunavut, Canada, to study Microbial Dark Matter (Phase II) -... | ecosystem: Environmental > Aquatic > Freshwater > Ice >... | reverse complement strand
CGTGATCCCGCGTCGGGTTCGTCGATCGACGTTCGGCGCGCAACGTCGCGATCGAATCGACCGACGCAGTGGCAGGGATATGACGGTATCTGAACGACGCGAACTTCTTCGGACTCGGCGGCAACTACGCGCGGTCGAAGCGCACCGACCTGTCCCTCGTCCATTTGACGATCGTGAACCAGGTCGTCGCCGCCTTCCTGATCTCCGCTGGCGCTCAGCGCATGCGGGCCAGCAGGAAGCGCAGCAGCGCGAGCAGCGGGAACGCACTGGCGACGAGGACGACGCGCGGCCAGCCCCCGGACGCATACAGCGGGCTCGCGATCAGCGAGCCGATCGCGCCGCCGATGAAGACGCTGGTCACGTAGAGCGCGTTCAGTCGCCCGCGGCTGGCGGCGTCGAGCGCGTAGACCTCGCGCTGGCCGAGCACCATGTTCATCTGTACGCAGAAGTCGAGCAGCACGCCGGTGCACACCAGGCCGACGACCCCGAGCGACGGCACGAGGACCACCGGCCAGAAGCCTGCGGCAGCCAGCGTCATCGCCGCCAGCGATGCACCGCGCGTGAATCCCGCGTCGGCCATCCGTCCGGCGATCGGCGCCGCGATTGCGCCGAGCGCGCCGATCAGCGCGAACACCGCGATCTGCGACTGGCTCAGGCCGTAGTGGTGGGTCAGTTCGAGCGGTGCGGCCGTCCAGAACAGGCTGAACGACGCGAACATGCAGCCCTGGTAGAACGACCGCCGACGCAGCGCCGGCATGCGTGCGACCAGGGTGCCGAGCGAGCGCAGCAGCGCGCCATAGGTCGCGGTGTGCGCCGGCTGGCGGTGCGGCATCAGCAGCACGAAGAGCAGCGTGATCGCGATCATGAAGACGGTCGCGGTGCCGAACACGGCATGCCAGCCGAAGTGATCGGCGACGAAGCTCGAGAACGGGCGCGACAGCAGGATGCCGAGCATCAGTCCGCCCATCACGTTGCCGACGACGCGCCCGCGCGTCTCGTCGGGTGCGAAATGCGCCGCCAGCGGCAGCAGGATCTGGACCGAGACCGAGCCGAAGCCGATCAGCAGCGACACCAGCAGGAAGACACCGGGGTCGCGGACCAGCGTCGCGATGCCGAGGCTCACGACCGACAGCAGCGTGGTCGCGATCAGCAGGCGCCGGTTCTCGACCAGGTCCGCGAGCGGCACGATGAAGAACAGTCCGATCGCATAGCCGATCTGCGTGAGCGAGACGGTGAGGCTCGCGGCGGCCGGCGACAGGCCGATGTCGGGCGCGATCAGGCCGATGATCGGCTGCGCATAGTAGAGGTTGGCGACGATCGCGCCACAGCAGAACGCGAACAGCGTGACCATCGCGGGCGTCATGCGCAGCGTGGACGCGGGAGTGCCTGGGGCTTGCATGGAGGAAGACGTTGCTGAGGTTTGGGTCGATGATCGCACGCTCTCTCCCTCCCCAACCCTCCCCCAGAGGGGGAGGGGGCCGTGTGGTGCTCTGGCATCCTTCTCGTCGAGACGCGAACGTCCGAATCGCGCACCCCGGAGATCCGCATGCCCGCATCCCCCCGCTGGACCCACCGTCCCCCCGGCTCCAACTGGGGTGACTTCGGTCCCGACGACCAGCACGGCCGCCTCAACCTGATCACGCCGCAGAAGGTGAGGCAGGGCGTCGCCGAAGTGCGCGAAGGGCTCGCCTTCTGCCTCAGCCTGCCGCTCGACTATCCGGGCGGCAACGTGCTCAATCCGCGCCGTCATCCGCCGGTGCTGCGCCCCACGGCGCGCAACGGCCGGCCGAACATGAACTACCGGCTCGCGAACGACGATGCGAAGCACACCGACGTGATCTGCGACGACCTCGTGCTGATGTACCTGCAGTACTCGACGCAGTGGGACAGCCTCGCGCACGTCGGCCAGCTGTTCGACGTCGACGGCGACGGTCGGCCGCGCGCGGTGTACTACAACGGCTATGCGGCCGAGGTCCACGTGCGGGGTCCCGCGACCGGCGACGGCGCGGGCGTGCCGTCGTCGGCGAACGGGCAGTCCACGTCGCAGGCGCTCGCGCTCGGCATCGAGAACATGGCCGAGCGTTGCGTCCAGGGACGCGGCGTGCTGGTCGACCTGCATCACCACTACGGCGACGCGCGACGCGTGGTCGGCTACGACGACCTGATGCGGGTGCTCGACGCCGACGGCATCGGCGTCGAGTCGGGCGACATGGTGTGCCTGCACACCGGCTTCGCGGAAGCCCTGCTCGCGATGGGGCGCGCGCCCGACCCGCACGCACTCGGCGGCGCCGCGCTCGACGGTCGCGACGCGAAGCTGCTGCAGTGGATCACCGACTGCGGCCTGTCAGTCCTCGTCGCCGACAACTACGCGGTCGAGGCGCATCCCGCAGGCCCAGGCGAAGGCCCGTGCGCGACGCTGCCACTGCACGAGCATTGCCTGTTCCGTCTCGGCATCCACCTGGGCGAGCTCTGGCACCTGACCCCGCTGGCCCGCTGGCTTCGTCTGCACGATCGGCATCGCTTCCTGTTGACGGCGCCGCCGTTGCGACTGCCGGGGGCGGTCGGTTCGCCGGTGACGCCGGTGGCGACGGTTTAGAAAGCCGTCGACGGGACCGACGACTTGCGCCGCCGCGTGCCGGCGATGGTCGCAAGGATCACCAGGCCGAGGCCGAAGATCTGCAGCGAGCCGGGTTCCGGGACAGCCGTGACGCTGACGTTGTCGAGGTAGCCGCCCAGGCTGTCGCTGGTCCCGAACGCGCTGAACATCAGGCGCGACGAGGGGCCGGTGGCGTAGGCCGTGAAGTCGTAGCCGGTCCACGCCGTGTCGTTCAGGCCCAGGCCGTTCAACGCGACCATCGCGTAGAGCGTGTTGCCCCAGGACGCCGAGATGCCGTTCGACAGCGCCGACACGCCGGGTCGCGGCGAGTACTCGAAGTGGATCTTGTAGCCGACACCGGCGATCGTCGCGATGTCCTGGTACATGCTGCTGTTCGCGTCGGTGTCGAGCTCGACGAACTGGTTGCCTTCGAACGGCGACCCCGCGACGTGGTTCTGGACCTCGATCGTCGGTGCGCCGATCCAGCCGGGCATCGACGTGACCGTCGTGAAGCTGCCGCGCGACAGCGCGGGTTGTTCGAACCCGCCGTCGAGCAGCAGGTTGGCGTGCGCGGGCACGGCCGCGGTGAAGGCGATGGCGGCGAACGCCGTCTTGAGGGAATTCATGGGGGGACCGTCTGAGAGTGGAGGGGGACGGTCGAGGAATAGCGCAGCATTCGTGCCCGGAATGTCCACTGGGTTTGCCTGAGACGTTTCCCTGTGAAATACACTTCGGGACCGTCCGGCCGGCGCGGCCGTCGTCGACCGCAAGGTGACGAAACCTGTCGTGAATCGACACAACCCGTATCGCGGGCGACGCGTTCGCCACGCACCACTCCATGCCCAATCCGCTCAAGCGCTATCGCATCAGCGACGATCGAAAACTGGACCTTGCGGCCTTCGATCCGGCCGATCAGGCCCTCGACGTGCGCGACACGGCCGTCGCCGAGGCCGCCTTGAAGGGCCTGCAGAAGGAGATCGGCGAGTCCCAGAACCGCCTCTATGCCGAGGGCCGGCGCAGCCTGCTGCTGGTATTGCAGGGCATGGACACCTCGGGCAAGGACGGCGCGACCATCGCGACCTTCGAGGAGACCCATCCGCAGGGCCTGATGGCCAGGGCGTTCAAGGCGCCCTCGGCCGAGGAGGCTGCGCACGACTTCCTGTGGCGCGTGCACGCGCACGTCCCGGCGCGCGGGATGATCGGGGTCTTCAACCGCAGCCACTACGAAGCGGTGATCGCCGAGCGGGTGCTGGGGCTCGCGAGCCCGCGCGAATGCAGGCGCCGTTACGCGCAGATCGTCGACTTCGAACGGATGCTGGTCGAGCACGACGTGCTGATCGTCAAGTGCTTCCTGCACATCTCGCTGGCCGAGCAGAAGGTGCGCCTGCAGTCGCGCCTCGACGATCCGAAGAAGCACTGGAAGTTCAATCCCAACGACCTCGTCGAGCGCAAGCGCTGGGGTGCGAACATGGACGCGTACACCGACGCGATCCGGGCCACGTCGACCAAGTTCGTGCCGTGGTGGATCGTTCCTGCGGACTCGAAGCCGCATCGCAACCTGATGGTCGCGACGCTGGTGCGCGATGCGCTCGCGAAGATGGACCCACAGTACCCGCCGCTCGACCCGGCGTACCGGACCCTGGTCGTGGAGTAGCGCGGCGCCGGAACCTCGCGGCGAAGGTCGCTTCGATCGCCGTGCTAGAGCATCAATGGCGGATCGTCGCCGGGAGTCGAGCGCGTGTGAACACGCGCTGATCCCGCGCGACGCGGGGAGACTCCGTGGCGGACGACAAGAAGTCATCGACCAGTGCGCTGCCCACCACGGGGATCGTGTGGATCGTGATCTTCGCCGCCGGCGCGTTCCTCGCGCGCGAGGTGCCGTGGCTGGGGTCGCGGCCGGCCACCACCGATCCGAAGGCCTATTCGTACGCGGCCAAGCAGGACATCGACGCGCGCCTGTGGCAGGACCCGCTCGGCGCGGTCGTGCGCGGCCGCGGCGACATCCGCAAGCAGTACGCGGAGGCGAAGGCCGCGGCACCGGGCGCGGCGGATCCCCTGACCGAGCGCAGCGAGCACGCGGTGGCGGGGCTGCAGGCGCAGCTCGCTGCCCGCAGCGCCCAGAACCCGGACGCGGTGGTGCTCGGCGTGATGATCCCGGGCGGCGCCTATCCGGAGTCGGTCGAGTACCGACGTCGGACGCGCTACGCGACGCTGGCGGGCCTGCACCGCATGGGCTTCACGCCCGACGATGCCGAGCACCTCGGCTACGTGATGCCGCCGGCCGCCTCCGGCCTGCCCGAGTTCATCGCCTACGAATGGATGGTGTCGAAGGACGATCGCGGCCCGGCCGTGCTCACGCTGTGGCTCGACGAGAACGTGTTCGGCGACAAGACCGCCTGCCGCTTCCACGTCCTGCGCGAGCTGCTCGAAGGGCGCAAGGCGACATGCCCGGGCCCGCCCCGCAAGCCCGATGCGGCGGGCTACACGCACGAATTCGTCGTGGTCGGCCCGTCCTACACGTCGACGTTGCAGGACCTCCTGCGCACGTCCGCGGCGAGCCAGCGGACGACCGACGGCACGCTGCCGACGTTCTACGCCTACGGCGCCACGGCCGACGCGGCGGCGATCATGAAGAGCATCGGGTCGGATCGTCCGGCCGATGGCTTCCAGGACACCCTGCAGAGCCGGCAGCTCGAGCTGTTCCGCACGATCGGCGTCGACAGCGCGCTCGGGACGGCGCTGCACGACGAGCTGAAGCGGCGCGGCGTCGATCCGGCCGCGCATGCCAACTGTGCCGCCGTGCCGAAGGACGAACGGCGCGTCGAGCACGTGATCCTGATCTCGGAGCGCGATTCCCTGTACGGGCGTTCGCTGCCCGAGGTCATGAGCCGCGAGTTCGCGGGCGACGGCTGCGCGCCCGATCGGCTCGGCCGCTACATCCATCGTTACAGCTATCTGCGCGGTCTGGACGGACAGCTGGCATCGGTCGGCGCCGACAGCGGTGAGGCGAAGAGCAGCGCGAAAGGCGACTCCACGACCGATCGCGCCAGCAAGGAGAAGCAGATCGAGCGTCCGGAAGGACAGAGCCAGCTCGACTACCTGCGCCGGCTGTCGATCCAGCTGAGCGGCATCGACGACGAGCTGCGGCGCAACGGCCGGGGGTCGATCAAGGCCGTCGGCGTGCTCGGCAGCGACGTGTACGACAAGCTGCTGATCCTGCAGGCGCTCAGGCAGCAGTTCCAGAACGTGCTCTTCTTCACGACCGACCTCGACGCGCGGATGCTCCATCCCTCGGAGCAGGACTGGGCGCGCAACCTGATCGTCGCCTCCAACTTCGGGCTGCGGCTGAACGCGCGCCTGCAGGGGGACGTGCTGCCGTTTCGCGACGGCTACCAGACGTCGGTCTACCTGTCGACGCAGGTCGCGCTGCACAACGCGCTCGCCGGCTGCGGCAGCACGTCGCGCGCCGCGGCCGCCTGCATCGGCCAGGAACGCATCGACACGTGGCTGCGGGTGCCGCGCGTGTTCGAGATCGGGCGCAACAGCGCGTTCGACTTCAGCGCGCCGGTCGCGCCGGGCTGCGTGCAGGAACGCGACCTCGCGGGCTGCGCCGACGTCCACCCGGCGGGCTCGCGCCGCTACACGATGCTGAGCGGGTCCGTCTTTCGCAACGGGGTGCTGCTGTTGCTGGTCGGCGTCGTCGTGCTGCTTCTGGCCAAGGGGTTCGGCACGCACGTCAACCACTGGGTGCGGGTGCGCGCGTGGAGGCCGCTGTCGCTGATCGCGGCCGACCTGGCGCTGGTCCTCGTGATCGCGTTCTACGGCCAGCCCCTGTGGCGGGTGCTGGCCGAGTACCTCACCGAGCACGGGGGCGGCGAGCCGGTCTCGTTCGTGCAGGGCATCAGCATCTGGCCGAGCGAGGCCATCCGGCTGCTCGCCGCCGCGCTGTCGATCGGCTTCCTGTTCTGGGCGTGGCGCATGCTGGACCGCAACCTGCACGACATCGCCACGGCCCTGCACTTCGAGCCGACGCACGCGGAGATGGTGCGGCAGGTCCGCGCCGACTATCGCCACTGGACCGCGTGGCAGCGCTTCGTGCGCTGCTTCTCGTTCCGGCTGGTGGAGTATTCGGGAGGTCCCGGCTCACGCAGGGCCTCGGGGCTCACGTGGAGCGCGCAGGTGTTCTGGAAGAAGTACCTGTACCAGGGACGGTTCTTCGCCCGCGCGTGCCGGGTCACCGCCGCGGTGGTCCTCTACTTCGTCGCCAGCGCCGCGGTGATCGGTTACTTCGGCGCACCCAATACGCCCTACCGTGGAGACGTGGCGCAGTTCTGGAACGCGTTCATCCTGCCGGTGAGCGTGGGCCTGATGCTGTTCGTGATCTTCTTCGTCGTCGACGCGACCGTGTTCTGCCACCAGATCGTCAAGGCGCTGCAGGACGACGTGGTCAACGAGAAGCAGACGCGCGCGTCGTGGCATCCGAGCGACCAGGACGAGTCGCTCTGGGCGGCCAGCACGCTCGCGTTCTACCAGGCCCGCTTCGGCCTCTCGGGCGGCCACCTCGACGCGTGGATCCTGATGGACTTCATCACGCGCCGCACGACCGTGGTGGCCAAGCTGATCTACTTCCCGTTCATCGTGATCTCGCTGATGGTCCTGTCGCGCAGCACGTTCTTCGACAACTGGACGATGCCGACCGGCCTGATCATCGTGCTCGGCAGCAGCGTGCTGATCGTGTCGGGCTGCGCGGCGCTGCTGCGCAATTCGGCCGAGGACGCGCGCCGCAAGGTGCTCAAGCTGCTCAACGACGACCTGATCCGCCTGAAGGGCGACGAGGGCCGCACCGGCCAGCAGATCGAGGCGATGATCGCGCAGGTCCGCGCCCTGCACGAGGGCGCCTTCGCGCCGTTCTCGCAGCAGCCCTTCTTCCGCGCGCTGCTGCTGCCGCTCAGCACCTTCGGCGGCTCGGCGCTGCTCGACTACTTCACGGCCGCGAGCTTCTGAGCGGCGGGCGACGTCGGCGCCGCCGTTTGTCGCCGGTGCGGTTGCCGTCGAACGTCGATTCGTCTAAGGTCTAACGCCCCGCGGATGGGGTGTGCGCCACTCGGCGCACCAGTCGCCGATCATCGTCCGGCGCGTACCGGAGATCCCATGAACGACCTGTCCACCCCGAAGAAGATCGCCGAACGCGAGGCCGCCTGGCGTCCCGTGCACAAGGTGCGCTTCGTCACGGCCGCCTCGCTGTTCGACGGGCACGACGCGTCGATCAACATCATGCGGCGCATCCTGCAGTCGAACGGCTGCGAGGTGATCCACCTCGGCCACAACCGCTCGGTCGACGAGGTCGTCACCTGCGCGCTGCAGGAGGACGTGCAGGGCATCGCGGTGTCGAGCTACCAGGGCGGCCACGTCGAGTACTTCAAGTACATGATCGACCTGCTGAAGGAGCGCGGCGGCGCGCACATCAAGGTCTTCGCAGGCGGCGGCGGCGTGATCGTCGGGTCCGAGATCCGGGAGCTGCAGGACTACGGCGTCGAGCGCATCTACAGCCCGGAGGACGGGCAGCGGATGGGCCTCGCGGGGATGATCCGCGACATGATCGAGCGCTGCGACGTGGACCTGACGGGCTATGCGCCGACGTCGCTGGAGGGGATCGAGGCAGGGGACCGGCGGCAGCTCGCGCAGCTGATCACGGCGCTGGAGAACCGGCGCGATGCGCCCGCCAGCGGCGACGCCTTCGCGACGCTGCGCGATGCGCTCTACCGGGCTGCCGACCTCGCCACCGTCCCCACGCTCGGCATCACCGGCACCGGCGGCGCCGGCAAGTCGTCGCTGACCGACGAGCTGATCCGCCGCATGCGCCTCGACCAGGACGACGCGCTCGACATCGCCGTCATCTCGATCGACCCGTCGCGCCGCAAGTCGGGCGGCGCGCTGCTCGGCGACCGCATCCGCATGAACGCGATCGGTCCTTGGAAGCGTGCGGACGGCTCGCTGAAGGCCTCGGTCTTCATGCGCTCGCTGGCGACGCGCGAGGCGGGGCAGGAGATCTCGGACGCGCTGCCCGACGTCATCGCGGCCTGCAAGATCGCCGGCTTCGACCTGATCGTCGTGGAGACCTCGGGCATCGGGCAGGGCGACGCGGCCATCGTGCCGCTGGTCGACGTGAGCCTCTACGTGATGACGCCCGAGTTCGGCGCGGCGAGCCAGCTCGAGAAGATCGACATGCTCGACTTCGCGGACTTCGTCGCGATCAACAAGTTCGACCGCAAGGGCGCGTCCGACGCGCTGCGCGACGTGGCCAAGCAGGTCCAGCGCAACAAGGAGCTGTGGACCACGAAGCCCGACGACATGCCGGTGTTCGGCACGCAGGCGTCGAAGTTCAACGACGACGGCGTGACGGCGCTGTACCAGGGGCTGCTGCCGAAGCTCGCCGAGTTCGGCCTGAAGGTCGGCGAGAGCCGGCTGCCGAAAGTCGCGACGCGCCACTCGACGGCGACCAACGTGATCGTGCCGCCCGCGCGGTCGCGGTATCTGGCGGAGATCGCCGACACGGTACGGGCGTACCTGGACCGCTCGGTCGAGCAGAGCCGCGTCGCACGGGAGGTGCAGCAGTTGCGGGCATCCGCGGTGATGCTCGGCGACCAGTCGGTGCCGCAGCTCGACACGCTCGCGGCCGATCGCGAGGCTCGCCTCGGCGCCCAAGAGAAGAAGCTCCTCGCGATGTGGCCGACGATGCAGAAGGCCTACGCCGGCGAGGAATACGTCGTGAAGATCCGCGACAAGGAACTGCGCACGGCGCTGACGACGAAGTCGCTGTCGGGCACCACGATCCGCAAGGTCGCGCTGCCGAAGTACGAGGACCACGGCGAGACGCTGAAGTGGCTGATGCGCGAGAACGTGCCGGGCTCGTTCCCGTTCACGGCCGGCACCTTCGCGTTCAAGCGCGAAGGCGAGGACCCCACGCGGATGTTCGCCGGCGAAGGCGATCCGTTTCGCACCAACAAGCGCTTCCGCATCCTGTCCGAGGGGATGCCGGCCAAGCGCCTGTCGACGGCCTTCGACAGCGTGACGCTGTACGGCCACGAGCCGGATCTGCGCCCCGACATCTACGGCAAGGTCGGCAATTCCGGTGTGTCGATCGCGACGCTCGACGACATGAAGGTGCTGTACTCGGGCTTCGACCTGACCAGCCCGTCGACGTCGGTGTCGATGACGATCAACGGCCCGGCGCCGTCGATCCTCGCGATGTTCATGAACACCGCGATCGACCAGAACCTCGACAAGTTCCGCGCCGACAATGGACGGGAGGCAACGGACGACGAGACCCAGAAGATCCGCGCGTGGGTGCTCGAGAACGTGCGCGGCACCGTGCAGGCCGACATCCTGAAGGAGGACCAGGGCCAGAACACCTGCATCTTCTCGACCGAGTTCAGCCTGAAGGTGATGGGCGACATCGCGCAGTACTTCGTGCAGCACAACGTGCGCAACTTCTACTCGGTGTCGATCAGCGGCTATCACATCGCCGAGGCCGGGGCGAACCCGATCAGCCAGCTCGCGTTCACGCTGTCGAACGGCTTCACGTTCGTCGAGGCCTATCTCGCGCGCGGGATGCACATCGACGACTTCGCGCAGAACCTGTCGTTCTTCTTCTCGAACGGCATGGACCCCGAGTACACGGTGATGGGCCGCGTGGCGCGGCGCATCTGGGCCATCGCGCTGCGCGACAAGTACGGCGCGAACGAGCGCAGCCAGAAGCTCAAGTACCACATCCAGACCAGCGGTCGCTCGCTGCACGCGCAGGAGATCCAGTTCAACGACATCCGCACGACGCTGCAGGCGCTGATCGCGATCTACGACAACTGCAACAGCCTGCACACCAACGCGTTCGACGAGGCGATCACCACGCCGACCGAGGACAGCGTGCGCCGCGCGATGGCGATCCAGCTGATCATCAACCGCGAGTGGGGGCTGGCCAAGAACGAGAACCCCAACCAGGGCGCATTCATCATCGACGAGCTGACCGACCTGGTCGAGGAGGCGGTGCTGGTCGAGTTCGAACGCATCGCCGAGCGCGGTGGCGTGCTGGGTGCGATGGAGACCGGCTACCAGCGCGGCAAGATCCAGGACGAGTCGATGCACTACGAGATGCTCAAGCACACCGGCGAGCTGCCGATCATCGGCGTCAACACCTTCCGCAACCCGCACGGCGACGCGCATCTCGACAAGGTGGAGCTGATGCGCTCGACCGACGACGAGAAGCAGTCGCAGCTCACGCGCCTGCACGACTTCCATGCGGCGCACGCGCACGAATCGCCGGCGATGCTGGCGAAGCTGCGTCAGGCCGTGATCGACAACGTCAACGTGTTCGAGGTGCTGATCGAGGCCGTGCGCGTGTGCTCGCTCGGGCAGATCACGAGCGCGCTGTTCGAAGTGGGGGGGCAGTACCGGCGCAGCATGTGACGGGCGCGCCCCGCCATGAAAAAGCCCCGCGTCGGCGGGGCTTTTCGTTGGCCGACCGGACGTCAGCGCGTCACTGGCAGGTCTGGAACTTGAACGAGGCGATGCGCGTCGACCAGTTAAATGCACCGTTCGTCTTCAGGTACTCGGTCGTGTACCAGAACGTGCAGCCATCCACCGGATCGACCGTCATCGCACTGTAGTCGCCCCAGCGCGAAAGGTTTTGGCCAGTCTGCGAACCCGTTCCTTCGAGGATCGAGGTTTCGGCCTGCATCGAGCCCAGCGGATCGCCTGCGGCGCGCCCCGTGTAGCGGATGCCCGGATTGATCGTCGACGACGAGACGCTGTAGCCGAGCGCCATGTTGCCCTGCTTGTCCTGCGCGATCGATCCCATCCAGCGGTACGTGGCGTCGGGGTTGTACGTCCCCTGCTGGTAGACCTGGCTGGCCGTTCGCGGGTTGCGCACTTCATACCAGCGCACGGCCGTGTTGCCGTTCTTGTGCAGGTTGCCGATCTGGACCGAGTGGGTCACGACCACGCTGTCGTAGGTCCCGAAGTTCCGGTAGGCGAGGCGGAACATCAGGCGGTCGGCGAGCGAGTCCAGCTTCTGGCTGACGCCCTTCTGCGGGATGCAGGTGCCGCCGTTGCACGCAGCCGAATACGAGGCGACCGGAATCGAGGCCGGCGTGGTCGAGAAGGTGGTGTTGGCCGAATTGACGAAGTCCACGTGCATCAGCCAGCGGTACAGCGAAGATGCGCCGCGCGACATGAAGATGCCGGGCGCGCCGGCCGGCGGCGGCGTGGTGCCGTCGAGGTCCGCCGGCAGCAGGCCGCCATAGGAGGTCGACAGCTGGGAGCACTGCTGCGTGGCCGCCGTGCCCGCGAGCATCGCTGTCCGGTCGTACGCACACGCCCTGGCACCCGCGAAGGTGTTGCCGTTGAACATGTTGAACGAGATGTAGTACGCATCCGACCAGACGCCGATCTTCGGATAGTCGGGGAAGGTCGAGCCGTAGGAGAACGCGTACAGGTTGTAGCCCCCGGTCGCATCGTCCGTCTTCGAGACCGCGACGCACTGGTAGTACGGCGCCGCCGTCACGGCGAACTGCGTGATGACCCAGCGCTTTGCAAGCTGGTCGAACACCACGACCGGATCACCGTCGTTGTCCGCCGCGCATGCGCCGCCCAGCGGCTGGAACAGCGTGTTGATCGGCACGGGCCCGTAGGTGACCGCCCCGGTTGCCTTGTCGAAGACCGCCAGCGCCGTGTTGACAGTCTGTACATATTGCGTGGTGCCCACTGCCCCGTTGGTGTCCGGTGGCGCCGAGTTGACGGTGAAGGTTCCTTGCGGCCCTGTGAAGCCCTGACCGATTCCGTCGAAACCGCGTGCGGTCGTCGTCGCCGCTGCCGTGGTGACCTGGGGCTGGAGGGCCGCGTCGGTGGGGCTGCCCGGTCCGTCGAGGAACGGCAGCGGCCGTGCCGGGTGCGCGACGCGGCTCTTGCTGAATTCGTCGTTTTTCGGCATCGCGCCGCGTAGCGACATCATCACCGCATGATCAGCCGAGGTCACTTCGACGCCGTTGGATCCCGGCGGCGCCGCCGAGGCGCTTCCGAACACCAGAACCGCAAGGAATGGCCACGCCCGGACGAGCTGTTTCGCTGCATGCGTCATCGAATCTCCTGTTTCATGAACGGTCGAGGCCACCTCGACCAACGACTCGACGGAGCGCCGTCGAGCGAGTTGCATCGTGCGGACAATCGGTGGGTCTGTAAAGCTCAGGCATAAATAGGCACGCGTCAAAGCGAAACGCCCCGCGCTGAACAACACGCGGGGCGCCTTGACCAGCCTCGGCGACTCTTGGACGCCTTGGGTCGCCTACCGGTCGAACGCCTTCTTCAATTGCTTGCCGGCGTACTCCTGCGCTTCTTCGGCCTTGTCCACCACCGCGGCCATGCCGAAGAACTCGTGCGTCACACCCGTATAGACCTTGTGTTCGACCGTTACACCGGCCTTCTTCAACGCGTCGGTGATCAGGTCGCCGTCACTACGCAGCGGATCGATCTGCGCATTGATCACCGTCACTGGCGGCAAGCCGGCCAGGTCGGCATGCACGAGGTCGACGCGAGGGTCGGCCTTGTCGGCGGGCTTCGCGAACAGCTTGTCGACGAACCAGCCGATCATCGCCTTGTTGAGCGGCTTGGCCGTTGCGCTGTCGACGTAGGAGGGCGTCGACAGGTCGCCGGTCTGCGCGACCGGATACACGGCCACGACCGCGAGCGGCGCCTGGAGGTTGGCCTTCTTCGCGGCGATGGCCGTGGAGATCGCGAGGTTGCCGCCGGCGCTCTCGCCTGCCAGCGCCAGCTTCGACGGAATGCCGTTCATCGAAGCCGCGTTCGCCGCGACCCATCGGTACGCGGCGAGCGTGTCGTCCCACGCCGCGGGAAACTTCGCTTCCGGCGATCGGCGATAGTCGATCGACACCACGATGGCGTTGGCCGTCTTCGACAGGCCGCGCGCGCCGCCGTCGTACACGTCCTTGTCGGCGATCACCCAGCCGCCGCCGTGCGTGTAGAGGACGACCGGGAAGGGGCCTTTGCCGCTCGGCGTGTAGACCCGGGCCGGGATGTTGCCGGCCGCACCGGGCACTTCGCGATCGACGCTGGTGACGCCCTTGACGAGCTTCAGCGGATCGGTGTCCTTGCCCTTGCTCTTGAGGACCGCCATGACGGCATCGGTGGGCGTCGGTTGCTTGCGCGCTTCTGCCGGCTCGAGCGTCTCGATCGGCTTGCCGTTCAGGCCTGCCAGGGCCTTGAGGACCTCGCCCATGTCGCGGTCGGCCTTGTAGTCGGTCCCGGTGAGCGCCATCGCCGAAGCATCGGCGGCGCCGGCGGGTGCGCTCAGTCCGAGACCCACGACGGACGCGACGCCGGCCAGCAACAGCGGGAGGCGCGAAAGGGAATGGAAGGTCGCGGGAGTGCGACGGGATGGGTTCATGGAGGCGCCTTGGTTGAAGTTCGTGTTCGGGAAGTGGTCGTGCCGCGGGCACAAGACCGCGCGCTAAGCATGGGACCGCATCGCGAACGCCCGTGTCGGTCCCCGAACCAATTGGCCGTCGGTGCGTGTGGCGGCCCTGTCGGACAGCGTCCTGCCGATGCCGTCCGCGTGCCCATCCTCGTGGGCGACCGTGGCGCGTTGCCCGCGTTGGCGGCCCGCTGCCACGGTCGCGCGCTTTCCCTCAGTCGCGATCCGGCGCGCCCAGCGGGAAGAAGTGCCGATACGGCCGCGCCTCGTCGATCGCGCGCGCGAACGATGGCCGTGCCAGCAGGCGACGCCGGTACGCGTGGACGTGGGCGAACGCCGGGTCGATCGCGTGGGTCCAGTCCGCGTAGAACAGGAAGGGCGCGGCCGCGCAGTCGGCCAGGCTGAAGTGCTCGCCGACCGCCCACGTGCGTCCGGCCATGCGCGCGTCGAGGACGCCGTAGGCGGTGTCGAGCATCGACCGGGCCTCGGCGACGCCGTGCGCGTCGCGCGCATCGGCCGGCCGCATCGCATCGAAGACGATCTTCTGCTGCGGCGTCGAGATGTAGTTGTCGAAGAAGCGGTCCCACATCCGCACGTCCAGCGCCTCGTCGCGCGCGGCCGGGATCAGGCGCACGGCGCCGGGGTGGTGGAGCCCGAGGTGCTCGATGATCACGGTCGCCTCGAACAGCGTCCGGTCGCCGTCGACCAGCAGCGGGAAGCGCTTGATCGGCCAGAGCGCGTCGAACGCGGCGCCGACCTCGGGCGTCTGCGGCGACAGCCGCCGGAAGTCGAAACCGACG
>Ga0209512_1003473_pt1 | contig 14890 bp, 11 predicted proteins | sample frozenSSSSmetaG_FD_184142 | JGI IMG/M metagenome (GOLD analysis project Ga0209512, IMG submission 184142) | Glacier valley bacterial and archeal communities from Borup Fiord, Nunavut, Canada, to study Microbial Dark Matter (Phase II) -... | ecosystem: Environmental > Aquatic > Freshwater > Ice >... | reverse complement strand
GATATTGTAGATGCTGCCCGTCGAAAGGTCGTCTATCACGTAGACTTCCTGCCCTTGTTTTAGCAACCGTTCCGCTAGATGCGAGCCGATAAAGCCCGCCCCGCCCGTAATCAGGGATATTGTCATTCGGTATCCTTCAACGTATTATTTGCCAGTTCCCAGGCTTGAGGAATTGCCTCGTTTAGCCACCATTCCCAAAATTCTAAACGTTTGTTAGGATCAAATTTTATTTTAGGTGTTTTAGTAGCCAAGTAATCATACCATTCTCCTGGTTCACTACTATCTTCGACACAGTAAGCTCGCGCTGCGGAGCTGGCAAAATCGCTTCCGTAAAATACATATTCTTTCTGTTCAGAGGAAGACTGTTGCTTCATACCTTTTTTTTCTCCATAGGAAGCCCTTCCTGGATATAAAGCGAATTCTAAAATATCATAAGCAGCCATTTCTACTAAATGGCTTTCAAAAGTGCTAAAGGCCCCAGGTATACCATGTCCTAAAATATCGTGTAACTGAATCAATTCTTCTATATCACCAGCGCTAAATAAAACATTTTGAACCCTTTCAATTACTTCTTGTGGGGAAAAGTCCCCGATAAAATCACGTTTCCATAGAGGTAAAACTTTTTGGGTAGTTAGGATAGCCAGCCAGCATAAAGTGTAATCAGCTTTAGTCAAATTTGCCAAGTCTTGTTTTATTAGTTCAACCTTTTTAACTCCACTTTTATCTAGAGGAAAGTGGTCTAATCTGTCATAGACAGTTGGCTGATAAAGTCTTGATAGTCCAAAAGATTTGTAAATGAGGTAACGACATACTGGTAAAGGAAACTTATTAGAGTTTTGTTGCATCTCTAAAATGCAATTTGATATTAGTTGTTTCGTGCGTTTGGGTAAATCCATAAAATTACTGAAACCTTTTTTAGGCTTGTAACCCCTGCCCTACTGTGCTAAAATCCGGGCTATGAGAAATATATCTGACCACAACGGCATACCGCTCTCCCCACCCTAAGTATACCTTATTCCCCCATGACCTGAAATAGTTGTTAGTTATTAGTAGTTGGTTGTTGGAAGAAGATAAAGAATAATTTGACCTAATGCCCTGCCCTGGTGCAATTTCAACAGACCTTTTGTACATAAGACCAACCCTCACCCTGCCCTCTCCATTTGAAATGGAGAGGGTACACAAACTCTCCTTATGCACACTAGCTCTGTGTTTCTGCACTTACTAGCAAGAGGGGACAAGACCTCTTTATTCTATCTCCTGACTTCTGACTCCTTTCCAATGAGGTTACAATGTTAAATAGTTATAAAGTGATTCTGGCTAATCGGCCATATATTTTGCTGTGGGTGGGGTCGCTCGTATCCAGTTTTGGCGACAGGCTGACCGAATTTGGGCTGGCCTGGTACGTATTGGGACGCACCCAGAACCCGGTGGATGTTGGGGTGACGCTAGTAGTATTCCAGCTACCGGGCGTATTTTCGGGGGTCTTTGCCGGGTGGCTGCTTGACCGCTATCGTCGCGAGGCTATCATGCTGGCGGATAATGTAATACGCGGGATACTGGTGGGGCTGATACCCTTGCTGGATGGGGCGGGCGTACTTTCCCTGCCACTATTATATTTACTGGTGGGGCTGCTAGGGGCGTTATCGGTGGTAACGGCGGTGGGTAGCCGCACCCTGATAACCGATTTTGTGCCGCCGGAGCAATATAATCAGGCCAACTCGCTGGACGTAATCCGCAATCAGGTCAGCACTATTGCGGGGCCGGGACTGGCAGGGTTGCTGGTGGCGGTGGTCGGCCCACTGGCTTTGCTGATAATTGACAGTATTTCGTTTTTCTTTTTCGCGGTGGTATTGCTGGGTTTGTGGCGCACCCCCCACGCCAACCCCCAGCAGCTAAACCGTACCAAAGAGAGCTTCCTCCGCCAGATTACCGAGGGGGTGCGCTTCACCTTTAGTAGTCAGCGGTTACTGGCAATATTGTCAATAATATTCGTGTGGAACTTCGGCATCGGGATATTCCAGGTGGCCTTACCCTTCTTTTGCAATGGGCCACTAGGGGTGGGGCCGGGTGGAATGGGCTTGATACTGGCAATCTATTCCGCCGGAGCATTAATTTCGGCCTTGCTGTTCGGCCCATTACGCCCGAAATATCCGGGGCGAGTGGTTTGTATAATGTTGATAGCGCAAGCGGGGTGTTACGGCCTAATGTGGCTATTCAGCAGCATTGGCCCGGTGGTAATAATCTGTTTTGGGCTGGGGATGCTGGACGATGTAGCCGCCATCTACCTTACCACCATTCGCCAACGGGCTATCCCCTTGCACTTGATGGGCCGGGTGGTAGCTTTTACCGGGACAGTTGGGCCGGGCGGTCTGCCATTGGGTAATGGGTTAGCGGGGCTGTTTATTGCCGGGTTGGGGTCGGCAGCAGTGGTGGCAATTTCGGGTTTGCCCCTGTTGGCGATAGGGCTATTGTGGCTATCGGTTGGCCCAATCCAGCAAATTGTTGATAAATCCACTGAATCAGCAGATTAGGATATTTTAGCTAAAGGTAGGGGGAAAAGCCAGTCTGTGGTATTCTCTAGCCCTGGTATGAAAAATGCTTGACTGGATTTGATTAATCAAATTATCAGGAGACCTAATGGCGGATGCCCTTAAAACACCCAAAAATTTTTATTCCTTTATTTATAGCTGTGCTAATTTTTTCGGCAGCTTGGCTGGCTAATATTGCCAGCAACACCTTTTATATAGATGTTGGCAGCGACAGCCACCTTGACGATGTGTATATCCAACCTGATAATAGTGGTTTTTACGCCTCTGAAAAACGTAAAGACCTAAACTCCAAACAAGATAATACCTTTCGCTGGACGACCAAAGAAGCCAGTCTGCAACTACCCGAACTCTTACTGCTCACCCCCTGGAAAGTGACGTTGGCAGCAAGTGCGGCCCGCCCAAATCTGCCGCCCAATCAGCCAGGAACAACCCTGATTGCCAGTTTTGTAGCAGGTCAACAGCCGCAAGAGTTGGGCCGCTTCCCATTACCTAGCGCGGCGGATGGTACTAATATAACTTTTAATTTACCTGCCCAATATTCATTGCCAATCGCTTCTGGGCAACTCCAGCTAAACTCAACCGAGGTCTTTCAACCGGGCCAGGGCGATAACCGCACCCTGGCGGTAGTTTTGTACAACCTGAAGCTAGAGCCGGATTACGCCGCCTATGGGGTTAAAGGCTGGTTGATGACGCTGGTGCTGCCGCTTCTGGTAACGTTAATCGCCCTGGTAATTGGGAATTGGGCGGGATTATTCGGGGCGGGCCTAATCTGGCGGAGTGGGCTACAATTCGCCGCAGGGGTGTTATTAGTTTTCAGTGTGCTTTTCTGGCAAGAGTTAAGCGAAACCAGCTATGTCCCCTGGACTATAACCCTATGGGTAGGCTGGCTGGCTTTCTGGTTGGCGCGACGGTTTGTGAAGCGGGCTCTGACCCTGCCTAGCCCTTTTGTGTACGCCGCCTGTTTTATGGGAGTATTACCCATAATCCAAATCGTGTTCAATCGGCTGGATTTAAACAATTGGGGTGATGTAGCGGTGGCGACCCTCCAAAGCGGGGCCTTATTGCTCTGTGTCGGGGCCTATTTTTGGGCGGGCAAGTTTTTCGAGCCGTTGCTGGTCTGGATTTTTGCCGTTGCCGCGCTACTTTCCTTTGGCTGTTTGCACTGGCTGGCTCTTTTTGACAGCGATTATCATGGCTTCGATTTTCGGGTCAATTATTATCAACAATTAGCGATGGAGCAGACGGGTGCGCCGCTTTATAACGCCAGCGATATTATAGCTTCCCCCGGCTCGGCAGTACGAATGCCGCCCACCTTCACCCTGATGTACTGGCTATTGCAGCGATTCTTTGGCGAAAATGTCCAAGCTGCCCTATTAGTGTGGCGCATTTTTAACGAGCTTTTGTTAATCCCAGTAATTTTAATATTGCTAAAACTGGCGAGAGAGCTCAAGTATCGCTTGCCGATAATCCTTTTTCTGGTACTGGGTTTCCGGCAACTGGCCTTCAATATGGACTTGGCCCAACCGAATATTATTTTCCTATTCTTTTTGGCCCTGACCGCTTTGCTTATAAAAAACCGCCGAGAGGAGCTTTCGGGGGTCGCGTTGGCTTTTCCAATCTGGTTGAAACTGATACCAGGGCTTTTAGCTTTATTTTATGTGGTTGAGCGACGCTGGCGGGCCTTAATCGGACTGATAGCCGGATCGCTGCTAATAAATGCCCTGGTAGTAGCGGCAGTTGGCTGGGATAACGTCTGGTACTACTACACCAAAGCTTTGTGGGGAGTGAATCAACCCGAAATTGGGCTGGTGGGGCAGTCGTTATGGGGCTTTGTGGGACGATTAGGAGTAAATGAGGTACAAAAAAGTTTTAGCCAAAACTTCCCCCAAGAGTTGATGGGGGTGGGCTATTTACTGGCAGCCCTGGTTTTAGGGCTAACACTGCTGGTGCTGTGGCGTAACCCGGCCAGAGATTGGCTGGATAGTTTGCTCAAACTTCATGCCCTATTAATAACTAGCCTGATTATTTCGCCGTTTACCTGGAAGCATTACGCGGTGATGTTGTTAGGGGCAATTGTAGTTATTTTGGTTAAATTAAGTCGTAGAAGTTCAGGGGGCATGTTAGTTATTTTCGGGGTAGCCTATGGAGTATTGGCCTACGACCAGGATTTCCTGTTCTTGCCAGACCATGCCTATGGCTTGGCCCGTCTTGCCAGCAACGATTTCTTTTTTGCCCTGGTAGGGCTGTGGGCCTTAAACCTGTGGCTAATCTGGCAGCCTATCGGCAGGAAAAAAGAAGCGATTGTTACCCAACCAGAAAAACAGGCAGAACTTAGCACTAATTCGGTTTGAATTATCTAAAATCGAATATCTAAAATCGGTAGGGGCTAATGTATTTTCACAAGAGGTGATGTGTGATTGTTTTTTAGACCTACCCCTATACCCTCTCCTCATGAACTTTAAGTAGTAAATCAGCAAATAGCTCCAGTTTGCCCGGCAATAAATCACCGGGCTAAAAGAGCAAGTTAAAAATACAGGCTCTCTTAGCACGGTGGCTTTAGTCCCGCGTTAGCCAGTTCCACCCCTTTTTATGGGTTATTTTGTCAAAGTTCATTTAGGAAAGGGGCGAGGTTCCCCCTTCCGCGCCTGCCCCTCCTGTACTCAGGGGGATTAGGGAAGGGGGTCAGAGGGTTAGGTTTGCCACTAAACCAGAGTAGTTCTAGCGTTTGGACTCGTAGGCCTTTTTAAGGTACACTACGGCCTGAGCAAAATCTCCCCACTTCTCCAGAGCCTCGCCATAGGATTTATAAACATCCCCCAGCAAATAAGGCATTTTGGCCTGTTCCAAAGAGTTAATTGCGTCCTCAAACAGCTTGTGGGCCTCATCGCGCTGTTCAAGCTTGGTAGCAATTTCCGCCGCTAACTTCAGAGACTTGCCCTCAGCCACTTTGTCGCCAACGGCGCGGGCCTCCTCAATAGCTTTATGGCTAAGGCTGCTGGCTTCATCGGTGCGGCCCTGTCGCAAACGCAACCAGGCCAATGAGGTATAGGTAAGAGCCAGGTCAGTACCGCTAAGACTGCTATCGTCTTGCCCAACCGCCATCGCGGTAGTCAGCACTTTTTCGGCCTCGTTCTCCCGACCCATATTCGCCAGCAAGTCGCCCACATCGGCACTCAAGCGCATCACCTGACGACGTTGGTTGAGTTCGCGGAACAACTCCAGACTCATGGTGGCATAGTTGCGGGCGCGGAACAGGTCACCCCGTTCACGATAAGCCTCGGCTAAATCCCAAAAGATTTTGGCCCGTTGGCGCGGCTGGGAAGACTCCTCCTGTAGTTGCAGAGCCTGATTAAAGGTTGCTACCGCTTCTTCTTGTCGCCCTAGCACCAGATAGTCGTTTGCCAGATTAGTTAAAACCCGCAATTTCAATTCCGGCTCAACCAAATTACTATTAGCCTGAATCTCTTCAAAGGCATCGCGGTGATAGGGTAGAGCCTGGTCTACCTGACGGCGAGAATAAAACAAATTGCCAACCATATTTTTAACATCAATCTGGAGGGCAATCTGGGAAGTTTTTTGGGCCAGTGACATCGCTTCTTCAAACTCACTACGGGCGGCATCAAAATCATTTCTACGCAAATAAATCTGGCCCAGAAGCTTTTGCAAGAAAGCACGATCATACTCGGTTAGTTGGTGGCGTGGGATGCTCTGAATTATCTTCTCGGCTTTTTGTAAATCTACCTGCTCATCGGCATTTTTGATTAATCCAGCGCGTTCAATAAAGATTTGAGCTTCGATCAGGTTATCACGCAGAGCCGCGCCCAGGCTGGTTTCGCTGGTGGATTCCTGCTCAGCCAATGCTCCAGAGCCATAGCCCCCGTATAAAAAGTATTCGACGGGCTCACCCAGGCGGGTAGCGACAAGTTGGAGGGCCTTCAGGGAGGGGTGAATTTTATCCCGTTCAATCGCTGAGATATAACTGGCGACATACTCCGGGCCAGCTAGTTCCTGCTGGCTAAGACCTAGCCGCTTGCGCGCCAGTCGTACCCGACTACCCAGGCTACTGGCTTTAGCCTTGTCTTTTTCGGTTATAAGCTTAGAGGTTTTTGTCCCTCTCGCCGCTCGTAGTTCTGCAAGGGAACGCCGACCTCTGCGTTTTGGACGAATAACCTCTGTCTCCATGCTGCTATCACCTCCTAGACCTGTAGTACCTTTATTGACACTACCAGTCTCCGTGAATCCCAATAGAGTAGCTTCCCCGCTACTTTGTGAATTGTCAGTCAATTTGTTTTACCTCTTTCATCTGAGAAACTCGATTGATTTTCTCTAAAGTTCAGATCAACCTAAAACGCCCAGACTTGGTTTTTAATTGGAACATTTTGAGTTAAGGCTATTGAACCTGAAATCTAACCCTGATTCCAAGTCTAGGCTCAATTGAAAATGTAGTTCCGTAACAAGCTGGGTTGATGATGCATTTGTTATATAATATCACATTACCAAGATGGTTACAACTATTTTCGATTCGATTTAAGCATTAAATTACGAATTAGAATGACTATCTGCGTTTAGGGTAGCTTTTGTTATAGGTAAAAATTCGGTTAATAGAACAAACTATTAAAAAAACATAAAAATTTCTATTTTCTCTTAGACAACTGAGTCAGAATCTAAACAAAAGTGTTTAATATTCCTTTAATGTTGCTAAACACTAACTATAAGGTTATACCAAATTATCGTTTGTCAATTCATCCAGAAAAGCTTTAATAACCGGGGCTTGTTGAACAGACTCTAGGAGGAAAGAATCATGACCATAAGGGGCGGTGGCTTCGAGATAGGCTACTTTTAATTTGTTTTGACGGGCCGCTTCGACCATAGCTTGGCTTTGAATCGGGGGGTAAAGCCAATCTGAACTAAAGCTAATAAATTGATATGCGGCAGTGGTGCGGGCAAAGGCTACTACCAGGTCGCCCGTACCAAGCGTCATATCAAAATAGTCCATTGCCCTAGTTATGTAAAGTAAGCTATTAGCATCAAAGCGGCGGTTAAATATAACTCCCTGGTGTTCTAAATAGGACTCTATTTCAAAATCTATCCCAAAACTATAGCTATAATTTTGGCGATTACGCAAACTTCGACCAAATTTGTTAGACATTGACTCTTCGCTGAGATAAGTAATATGCCCAATCATGCGGGCTACCGCCAAGCCCTGTTCCGGGCGGGGATGACCGGGTTCGTAATAATTACCGTTATCCCAATTCTGGTCAGCCATAATCGCCCGCCGACCAATTTCATCCCAGGCAATCCCCTGCGAGGTCAGGCTAGGGGCAGTGGCAATTGGTATCGCCGACATTACCGCCTCCGGGTAAAGCTGACACCAGGCTAAAGCTTGCATCCCCCCCATACTCCCACCCACTACCGTCAGCAGCATCTCTATACCCAGATATTCAATTAAACGCTTTTGGGTGCGAACCATATCTTCAATCGTAATCATAGGGAAATCGAGGGCGTAGGGTTTGTTAGTAGCTGGATTTATCGAGCTTGGCCCGGTAGTGCCTTTGCAGCCCCCTAGCACATTGGAGCAAATTATAAAATATTTATCGGTATCAAAAGCTTTACCCGGCCCGACCAACAATTCCCACCAACCCGCTCGCCCATCTTCGGTGCTAATCCCAGCGACATGGGCATCACCACTAAGAGCGTGGCAAATCAGGATGGCATTGGAGGCAGTGGCGTTTAGTTTTCCGTAGGTTTGGTAGGCTACGGTAATTGGGCCAAGCTTACGCCCACAATCTAATAGTAGCCCATCTTTGAGGCTGCCAAAGGTGTAATATTGAGTTTCGACAAGACCAAGCTGGCTGGATTTAGATGTACCCACCCTGTCGCGCTCCTGATTTGAAGTCTGGTTTGAGGTTTTAGAAAAGGATTATAGTATAGCAAGGCTGTAGCTGGCAAACCAATAAAAACCTCACCCGGCTAGGTGTTAGGTCAAAGGTCAAAAGTCGAAGGTTGAAGGTCAAGCACCAGAAATCGAAATTCCTGATAAGGGCGTGGAGACCACGCCCCTACGATTCGTTCCCGATTTTAGACTTTTGCCGATCACCGACGACTGACCACCGGAAACCGCTTAGTATGTAGCGCGGTTCAAGGCTTGGTCAAGGTCAGCCAAAATATCATCAATCGTTTCGAGACCAACCGAAAGCCGGATGAAATCGGGGGTTACGCCAGTGGCCTGCTGCTCGGCCTCGGTAAGCTGTTGGTGGGTGGTACTGGCGGGGTGAATCACCAGTGACTTGGCATCACCGACATTCGCCAACAAGCTGAATAGTTTCAACTTATCAATGAAAGAGCGACCAGCCTCAAGTCCGCCCTTGATGCCGAAGCCCAGAATTGCCCCAAAGCCATGATTATGATACTTCGTCGCTACCTTGTAAGAAGGGTGGCTTTCCAGGCCGGGATAATTTACCCAGGTAACTTTGGGGTGTTGCTCCAGGAATTGGGCTACCTTCATAGCGTTGGTGCTATGGCGTTCCATCCGCAGGGGCAGGGTTTCCAGACCTTGCAGGAACAGAAAGCTATTGAAGGGGCTAAGAGCCGGGCCGAGGTCGCGCAGGAGCTGGACACGCGCCTTGAGGATATAGGCTGGCACACCCAAGTCGGCAAACTTTAGTCCATGATAGCTTGCTTCTGGCTCGGTAAAGCCGGGGAACTTGGGGTTGTTCCAGTCAAACTTGCCACCATCCACGATAATACCACCAATGCTGGTTCCATGACCGCCGATAAACTTGGTCGCCGAATGAACCACAATATCCGCGCCCCACTTTAGCGGGTTAATCAGATAGGGGCTAGGCAGGGTGTTATCAACAATCAAAGGGATGCCGTTTTCGTGGGCAATGTTCGCCACCGCTTCGATGTCCAGGGTATCTAGTCGCGGGTTACCAACAGTTTCGGCATAAATTGCTTTGGTGTTAGGCTGAATTGCTGCCCGGAAGCTCTCAGGATTGGTTGGGTCAACAAAAGTGACATTGATGCCGATTTTCGGCATGGTGTGATGCAAAAGGTTATAAGTTCCACCGTAAAGGCTGGTGGCAGAAACAAGGTGGTCGCCCGCCCCGGCAATGTTCAACAAAGCCAAAAATTCAGCGGATTGCCCACTGCTGGTAGCTAACGCCCCAATTCCACCTTCCAATAAAGAAACTCGTTCTTCCAAAACATTGGTAGTTGGGTTCATAATGCGGGTGTAGATATTGCCAAATTTTTTGAGGGCAAAAAGGTCGGCGGCGTGTTCAGTATCATTAAAAAGGTAGGAGGTTGTTTGATAAATCGGCACGGCCCGCGCATTAGTAGCCGAGTCGGGAGTCTGCCCACCGTGCAGTGCTACCGTTTCAAAACCAAGTTTTCGTTCTGTTTCATCTGCCATTGGTTCTCATCTCCTTCGGGGGTTAGTCTAAGGTCAAAAGTCTTAGGTCGAAAGTCAAAACTATTTACTTTTAACCTTTAACTTTCAACTATTCTTTATTGTCACTTCTGTTAGAAACTTTCAAGGGTGGTCTTTTGTAGATATTGTTAATCCACTTCATCAGGATAACCTACCACATTTAATTTGTCAATATATAAAAATACATATAAAAAATAGCAATTTATCGCCCTAGCTTATTGACAGAAAGCCAGACTAATGGTAAAACTAATGTAGAAATTGTTACCACTAGTTAGTAGTAACAAAACGTGAAAAGAAGTATAAATGGAAACAAAGGAGTTACCAGCCAATGAGTAAAACTATGAAAATTGAAAATAAAACTTCCAATTCAGCCAAAACCGAAGATTTCCTGCCTATCCAGAGCGTGGATTTTGTAGAATTTTATGTGGGCAACGCCAAGCAAGCTGCCCATTTTTATCAGAGTGCCTTTGGTTTTACCCAGGTGGCCCGTGCTGGTCTGGAAACCGGGGTGCGTGACCGGGTTAGCTATGTAGTGCGGCAGGGCCATATCACCTTTGTGCTGACCTCACCCCTGACCTCGGAGGGCGAAGTAGCCGAGCATGTCCGTATACATGGCGACGGTGTAAAAGATATTTGTTTCCGGGTTACGGATGTTGACCAAACCTTCAAAACCGTTAACGAGCGCGGCGCAACTCCTGTGCTTGCCCCCACCACCTATCAGGACGAAACAGGCAGTGTGCGTAAAGCTTCGATTGCGGCTTATGGCGACACTACCCATAGCTTTATCACCCGCACCGATTATGTTGGCCCGTTCCTACCCGGTTTCAAACTACTACCCGGCTATAACCCCGAAAGTGTAAAGCCTGCCAATGGTGCGGGGCTGGCTGCGATTGACCACATTGTTTCCAACGTTGGTTGGGGCGAGATGAATAGTGTGGTCGAGTTCTATCGGCAGGTTTTGGGCTTCCATCAACTGGTACATTATGATGACAAGGATATTTCCACCGAATTTTCGGCTTTGATGAGCAAGGTTATGACCAACGGCACGGGTACTATCAAAATGCCGATTAACGAACCGGCTCAGGGTCGCAAAAAATCCCAGATTGAAGAATACCTGGACTATTATGGTGGCCCTGGCGTACAGCATATTGCCCTGGCGACTGGCAACATCCTTAAAACGGTGGAGGCTTTGCGGGCGCAGGGAGTGGATTTTATTTCTGTCCCTGAAAGTTATTATGAGGAACTTGAGTCGCGGATTGGGCATATCAAGGAGGATTTTGCCGAGGTGCGCCGCCTGGGTCTGCTGGTAGACCGCGATGATGAAGGCTACCTGCTCCAGATTTTCACCCGGCCTTTGCAAGACCGCCCGACCTTCTTTATCGAAATTATCCAACGGCGGCATGCCCGCAGCTTCGGTAAAGGGAACTTCAAAGCTCTATTCGAGGCTATCGAGCGTGACCAGGAATTACGTGGTAATCTATAAAGAGCGAAATTTTCAAGGAGGAAAATAATTATATGAACCGACCAAAACGAATTCACCATGCCGCCTATATGACCTGGAATACCGCCGAAACCATCAGATTCTACACCGAAGTTTTAAAACTAAAACTGGTCGAACATTTTCAGGAAGACCGCCTACCCAGCACCGGCGACCCCTTTCCCTATTTTCATACTTTTTTTGAACTTGGGGATGGTAGTGTGGTGGCCTTTTTTGAAGTGCCGAGTCTGCCCAAACCAGAGCCGCGCGGGGCGATTGATACCCTTTTTGTCCATCTGGCCTTTACCGCCAATAGTCTGGACGAGCTAGAGGAAGCCAAAGCCGAGTTGGAAAAACGGGGTCATTCGGTGGTAGGCGTAACTGACCATAACCTGTTCAAATCCATCTATTTCTACGACCCTAACGGCTTACGGCTGGAACTGGCCTGTCAGGTACGAGCCCTGACTGAGGACGATGCCCGCGCCGCCGAAAAAGCCGCCAAAGAATGGGAAGTCAAGCGCGAGGCGTTACTGTCTGCCCTGGTTTAACGGTTGTCGGTTGTCGAAAAAATCTAAAATCTAAAATTGAATATCTAAAGTCGGGGGAATATATAACGTAGGAGGCTGCCCCGTCATCCGATATTTATCGCAGGACAGAGCCTGCTCCTACAAAAATCCCAATACCGGGCGGTTCGCGAACCGCCCCTACGAAATATAATTAGGTCAATCCACCCGCTTGAGAGACAAGCGCAGGTCGTTTAGCTGCAACCCCGCCACCCCACTCACAATCAAGGCTACCCCTAGCCACTGGATTCCACCCATTCCCTTGTTTAGTATCAGAAAAGACAAGACTGCCGTAATTGGTGGCTCAAGGGTGGTAAAGAGGCTGGCGATGGCGGCGGGTAAATATTTCAGGCTGGAGTTAAAGAAGATATAACCGCCGAGGGTTGGGCCACAAGCCAGAGTTGCCAGTAACAACCAACCCACCAAATCCAGCGAAGGGGTTAATAAACGTCCACCTTCTTGATATAAACCCACTGGCAACAGGGTAATCAGGCCAAAGAGAAAAAGATAAAACAGGGTGCTAAAGTTGTTGCGGCGTACCGAGCGGGCCGTTATCTTCCCTAATAAGGTGTAAAAGGCGAAGGTAAAACCACTGGCAATCCCGATTAAAAAGCCCACCGGACTTTGAATCAAAGCCGCCGGGTTTAAGGCCCCCGCTACCAGAGCGCAGCCCGTCAGGTTAACCAGGATTGCTACAACCCGGTCAAGACCCACCTTTTCACCCAGCAAAGGCCAACTCCCCAGCACCACAAAAACCGGGCCGCAATAAATCAGAGTGGTAGCAACTGCCGGGCCGTTCTCCTGTACCGAGACATTCCAGGCGATATTAAAGATTGCCACGCCCACTACCCCGTTAATGGCATAAATCGCCAGTTCACGCCGGGAAATAATAAAACCCTTGCGCCCGTAACGCACCGCCACGTAAAAACCCACTAAACCACACATCATTAGCACTCGCCAGAACGCGATTTCCAGGGCAGTCAGGTGGTAGTCTCGGTAGAGTGTTTCAATAAAAAGAGCGGTGGTTGACCAGCAAGCCGTTGCCAGCAATGCCAGCATCACCCCAAACTTGCGTCCTCGTCCAATTGCCAGGGTAGTTGGTTTCTGAGTTTCGACAGTCATTGGGTGGTTATAACTTTCAGCTAAGGTTAGTAGTCAAGGCCAGAATTGTAATTGACTCATAGAAAGTGGTCAAGTTGGGGCAGGGGCAAATTAAAAGCGTTTCGTTTATTGCGTTTATTAATCACTTATGCTAAATATATTTAGCAGAAGGTAAAGCGGTTAGTATTGTGCCAACTAATAAAGAGCTGACAACCCAGGAAGCGGCTGATTTATTAAATGTATCTCGCCCCTACTTGATTAAATTACTTGAGGCTGGCGAATTAGCTTTCACGAAAGTCGGCACTCACCGTCGAATTCGCTTCTCTGATTTAATGAGCTACAAGGAGGAACGAGATAATAGCCGTAAACAAGGGTTAGCCGAACTAGCCAAGCTAAGTCAGGAACTTGACCTTTACGAAGAATAGAAAGTAGAGATAGGAGTAGAGTAAGGTTGTCCACATTCAAGGTAGTGTTGGATGCTTCGGTGCTATTCCCTGCTTCTTTGCGCGATATTTTGCTACGAGCGGCAACCGCCGATTTGTTCAGAGCTTATAGCCTATCTCAATAGGCACGAAACTTGCTCACTCTAAAGTAGGAGGTAAGACAAAATGGAGTGGTTTTTGAGTAGTAATAATGACATAAACTAGGAGACAAAGTTATGACGACACAACTTGTAGCTATCGAAGCGTGGGAAGATGGCGATTTTGCCCTTCTCCAGAAGCTATTAGGCGATCCAGGGATGACTGAGCATCTTGGCGGCCCCGAAACTGACCATCAACTTGTCAAGCGTCACGCACGCTTTCAGTCACTTAAACAGGATGGTATAGGTCGGATGTTTAAGATTATTTACAGGGCGAGTGGTGAAGCGGTTGGATCAGTTGGTTACTGGGAAAAAACCTGGCACGGTGAGCAGATTTATGAAATTGGGTGGTCTGTACTCCCGGCTTTTCAAGGGCGGGGCATCGCAGCAGCAGCGACTACCAGTGCTTTGAGTAGAGCCAGGTCGGACGGCAAGCATCAATTTTTGCACGCTTTCCCTTCTGTGGATAATCTACCCTCGAACGCCATCTGTCGAAAAGTAGGATTTACGCTGGTTGAGGAATGCGAGTTTGAATATCCAATTGGTAATTTTATGCGGTGCAATGATTGGCGCATAAATCTTCTGGAAAAGTTGCCAGTTTAGGTTCATTTTTGAAAGATTTTCCAACCACTGCCCTTGCCCCTTTCGATATTGAGATAGTATCCCCCGACGATTTTCTACTTCAAACCTTTGATTTAGGGCCTGAACTTATGATAAAAATTATTAAGGAACAGGCAGATGCTTTGAAAAACCCACCTAAAACTGTTGAGGATATTTTGAGTAGTTTGAAAAAAACCGCCCCCAAATTCGGGGAGAAGATTACCAAATTTCACTCAAAATAATTAACTGAGGTCGGCCCATAATAGCGATGTTCAAGCGGTTAAAGGTTGTGATAAATAAAGGGTTACTATATAATTCTTGGACTTCGGGGGAGAATTAAGGAAAGAAATTAAGTTAGAAATAAATATCTAAAGGAGAAACAGGATGACTGTTGATAATTCACAAGCTGCGCTAGGCTTTTTCCAATCGCGCTTTGGCGTAGATCAAAAAGTCATGCACGATTTACTGAGTGTCGCCCTGAGTCGGGGTGGGGATTTCGCCGAACTATATTTTGAGCATCGCCAGACCAGTATGTTGCAGTATGAAGACCAGATTGTTCGTCAGACCAGCGGCGGGGTAATTCAGGGA
>Ga0209512_1003472_pt1 | contig 14890 bp, 17 predicted proteins | sample frozenSSSSmetaG_FD_184142 | JGI IMG/M metagenome (GOLD analysis project Ga0209512, IMG submission 184142) | Glacier valley bacterial and archeal communities from Borup Fiord, Nunavut, Canada, to study Microbial Dark Matter (Phase II) -... | ecosystem: Environmental > Aquatic > Freshwater > Ice >... | reverse complement strand
TATCACATACGACCACAGACTGGAGAGAATTGGGCATCCCGTCCGCTCTGCCATACACAAGCTCCAGATCGGCAGATTAGTAGTTGGGTGGGTGACCACCAGCGAATACCTGCTGTTGTATGTTTTTGTCTTTTGCTGTTTTTCATCCTCTCTTGCTTGCTATTGCTATTTTACTCCTCTTATGGTCAGTCTTACTACTTCGTAGGCATTTCTTTTGTACTTCGTAGTACGAAAAGGAAGGCTATGAGCGGAGTATGGTGGGGCAGAAGGTTCCTTGCATGCCGACTCCAGCCCAGAGTCGAGTCGAGTGGACGGCCGTATTATGGAGAAGTACAGGTACTTAGCTGTGTTTAGCTGTGTACATTAGTACATCGACACGCTTACACACATACACACATACACACATACACACATACATATATACACACGCGGCGCTGGCATGTAATAAGGGAAACCGTGTCTCCTCCATCCATTCGCGAGTCACTGTGCAATCGAACCCCTTCGCCACATCAGCCGGCGGGCGCATCGCGGTGCGGCGAATGCGAATGGTCTCAGAGGAGCAAAGTCTTGGCGAAGGAAAAGGGTTTCTCCGTTCCGTATATTCCCCACTGCTGTCCAAAAAGTGCTGCTGCACTCGACTCTACCGCCAATCTATGTACTCTAGTACTGTCTACGCTCCTCCCTCACCACACTACTGCTACTCCATACTACGCGCACGATCTACACCACCACATACTCCCTCCTGCATTCCATGCTTACTTAGGGTGGCCCGACCTCCGCAATCAGAGCGCGCACGCCAAGCTTCCCCGTCGTCGTCCTGAAAGTCCTGAGAGTCCTGACAAGACAGACCCAGACCCAGACCCAGATCCAGAGACGGACATGAAGACAGAGACCAAAGCTGCTTCGAACAGGCATCGGCGATAACATTCACCATCACTCATATATATCGACATATGGTCGTTAATTGTCTTCTCTTCCCCTTCTCAACCTATCTATCCGCCCACCGTTCGACACTAGCCACAGCGTCCACAGCGTCCAGAGCACTGTGACACTGTCTTCAACTTCAACTTCCCAGCCACAGCCAGACTGACTGACCTGACTGACCTGACTGGCCCTCCTTTCCGCCTCTGTGCCTGGTCGACGTTCCTGGCCGAGTTTCCGCCGGTACAGATTTCCAACTTCTGCGTCGCAAATTACTCGAACGCGCTCAATCGCCATCACGAAATCTATCCTTTGAAAATCAAGATGCCGGAGTAACTGCCACTCGTTCGAGCCGAAGACGATCCGTTTCTGCAACGGCACATATAATCCTACATCTGAAATCTACTGCGAGGCATAACGCTATCCTTCACCAATACAGTAAGCCGCAGAGAGGTCAAGCCCGACATTCAAAGGCGATGCCGGCCACTGAACCATACTCATCACCATTCATTCTTGATTTGGACATGTCAGAGAACGCCGAAGACCAAGATTTCGACTTTTTCGATCCGAGCACCCCGTATATAGCATCAGCAAGTCCAAGTGCCTTTCTTGGACACAACCTTACGGCAGAGGATAAACGCATAAGGTTTGGGTCACCTCTAACGTCCCAGAAGCACGATCTTGGAAGCACAAGCCCCTTTCTCCAGAGCAGTCCACAGGCCCTCTCCACGAGATCCTTGGACTCGCCTGGGGGATCTTTCCATGACTCGTCCTCGGATTCTTCAACATACAAGCGCAAGTCCTCGTCAGAATCATCAAGATCGGCGTTCACAGCCAAGGACGTCTCGATGAGTGATGCTGAGATGGGCGATTGGAAGATGGAGGGAGGGCTGAATGGAGACGACACAGGAGTGTACGACCCTTACAGCTCCACTACAGCCTCATCCTCGTCCACAACTGCCTACAATTTCAGCGACAAGATTATGGAGAACGACTTTGACTTTGACAGCGCAGCAAGCAGTTTAAACCATCTTGCCCCTGTTATGAAGTCGCCGGAAATGCCCATTATCAAACACGATACACCAAGTGGAAATACTCCTAGTCTGAATCCGAGAGCGGGTCATCACTCAAAACCATCGGTAAGTTATACAAGACTGATATTGGCTTCATTCAGACTGACGCTCATAGCACAATTCCATCACACAATCAATGCACAGCTTAACAACCAATAATGCCTCTCGTGAAGCATCTCCATTGTCCACCATGGTCACAAGTCATGAGTCTTCGCCTTCTGTCTTCTTTAATAACTCTCCTTCGCCAACAAGTGGAGTAGAGTTTATTAATGGGACAATGCTGAGCAGTGGGACACAGAACAATTCTTGGTCAACAAATTATGATTTCGGAATACGGAATCCACGAGCAAGTGGAGGATTTATACCAATGGCCTTGAACAACAACACATCCTCTGCGATGACGTTTCCCGCGGATTTATCTCTTATGGACAACATGTACCAACCTATGTTGACTATCCATCCAACCCCGTTGAAGTCACGCGTGGAGACTCAAATTCCTATCAAGATGACACTTTTCCCACTTCCTCCCGGAGTCACGAAACTCCATCTGCCTACTCACACGATTTCAAAGCCAAAACTATTGGCAAAGCCGCCTCCAGTCAAGTCATCTGATACTTTGGAGCTCAGCACGACTTTGGTATGCACAAGCGCCATGCAAAATCCCGAATTCCGCCGCAGAGCATTTGCTCGTGCTGCTGGAACGTTGAAGGCTCCTGAATCCAGACCCGATGAAGAAGCCGATGGAGCACCTGACGAAAATGATGAAAACAAGCCACTCAATGGAGGCGAGGTGAAGATTTGTGCAGGATGCATAACCCGCGAACGTAAGCGTGCGGCTCGGAAAAAAGTAAAAAAAGTTGAAGAAGAGGAATCTTGGCATAAGGACGAAGACAAGCGTGTCATAGTTTTCAACACCCAGGAGGTCAAGGACTGGCAACAGCCATCAAGCCAGGTTCAATCGGACTCAATAGGAGATCGGCGTGAGCCAATTGTACCCGAAGGGGCTATGCAAGTCGATGCTCCTATGCGTATTGCGTGTTACTGTAGGCATCAGAACGAGAAACTTGGGTTTCAAGTTATCTTCACCATAAAAGATTGGAATGATCGGCTCGTCGCCCAAGAGATCACCTCGTCAATCATGATCACGGATGATCACAAGACGCACAATATGCCTCAGTTACTGGGTCAGTCCGGCAGTGCTGTTGATGGCCAGACTTTTCTTAATAACCCAGGTATCTTTGGAGCCGACATGGGATTTGATATGCCCATGGGTCCATTCCGGACATCACATTCAAGTTCGGATTTGCAGAACCTGCAGAGAAGCTATCCGCTTTTGTATCCCACGTCTACGACCGTCAGCACTCCACAAGCATCACAGAATAGCTCTACCACAATTACACCACGGAATTTGTCAAGACAGGCGTCGCCTTCGGGATCTCTTGGTCCAAGTAACAAAAAGCGAAAAGCTAGTGGATCGGGTAAAGTGCCAAGTGGCCTCGCTATGACAAGGCTTGAGACACCACAGCAGCATGCAGGCGGACAAAATCCTGCGAATAGCGGCGCGGGCGCTGTAGCGTTGCAATCGCCTTATAGTGCATCACTCGGTGCATTCGCCTCTTCCCATGACGGGAATTTCAACCACTTACCTCCCTCTGTACCTCCAGTTCATCCCCAATACATTACCGGACCGCCTACACCAAACAGCAATGATCAAGTGTTCTTCTCAAATAACAACAGATCTCAGAGTGTAGACAATCTGGCCATGCATCAGCTTTATTCCGCGCCCGCTTCTGCACATCCCAGTCGTGCGCCGAGTCCAAATAGTCTCAGGAACAGTGTCCAGGCTTATCAACAGCAGCAGGCACAGATCGCACATGCAGTAGCAAATGGTCTTTACGGCATGCCACTGTCCTTGAACCCGCATCGCCCTCCAACCATTCACAAGATGATACCTAACGAGGGACCTAAGGCCGGAGGTATTGAGGTTACGTGTCTCGGGAGTGGATTCTGCCAGGGATTAGAGGTTATGTTTGGTGATGTCAAGGCTACTACTACTACTTATTGGGGTGAGACATCTCTTGTATGCCTTCTTCCGCCAGCAACCACTGCTGGCACTGTTGCAGTTACTTTCAAGCATCAGCATCAGCAGCAACTACATCCTTATCCAACGCCACCAATTCCAAAACAACAAGCATTCTTCAAATATGTCGATGATGATGAGCAACAGATTATCAGGACAGCACTATCAGTGTTGGGCCACAAAATGACAGGAAGGATGGAAGATGTGCGGGATTTGGCACGCAGGATTGTTGGAGATGGCCCATCATCGTGGGGATCCGTAAGTGGCCAGTCGCCGACTGGTGGTGCGCAGCAACCGCCCGTTTCGGGCTTTAATGCTGCTATATTCGGAGTCGACGTTGAAGCAACGCTGTTGAGGATTCTCGACCTTATCGACTTGGATGATAGCCCCCATCTGCCTCGTCTCAATTTACGACGAGCTTCAGGTCAAACAATGCTGCATTTAGCATGTGCTTTAGGCCTTCACCGTTTTGTCGCAGCTTTATTGGCCAGGGGTGCCAATCCGGAGCCTCGCGATAAGGGAGGCTTTACTCCCATGCACTTTGCCGCAATGCATAATCATCCACAGATCGTCAGGCGGCTCATGCTAAGCGGTGCCGACCCTACTTGGAGAACATTACAGGGCTATACTCCGTCAGACTTATGCGTCAGCGACGAAGTTCTTCGGGCGACTCGTCGTGTGGAGCACCATAGTCGAAGACGTAGTGGTGGATCTATTCCCAGCAGGACGAGCAGTGCCACTTCACTGCAGTCTCTGTGGGAGCCATCACCTGTCGGGGTTACGACAATGGCATTGCCAGCCCACAACGATGATGTGGGCAATGATTCTGATATAGATGAAGGCTCATATGAGGATGAAGATGCTGACACTGCAGCTGACGCTTTCTTTTGGATGCGTTCCAGACGTAGGACCGCGCTTGTACCCGCTGTCGACGCCCCAATTGCAGATAAAGCCAGCAATCTAGCCGTGCCTGCAACATATCCTACAGCCGGTGGACTCGTGTCGCCCGCGGCAGCTATGATTGCGGTCCGCGATCATTTTGCTGCGCAGATTCAGAATCTTCAACAATCTATGCAACATCTTAATTTGCTCCAAATGCCCAATCTGCCTGATTATCAAGCTTATTTGCCGACAGCACCTATGGTTCGTCGAATCAGCTCGCTGGTGCCACATATGGGCGCATCCAAGAATAGCAGTCTTGAACAACCTCCAAAGGAGACAGATTCAAAGTGGTGGGATCTATTTTCTGGGACTATGCCCACTGCTCCTCCTGCTTATGAGGATATCTACCCACAGAGTGAACTTGATGTGAAGAGATCCTCGGCTGGGCAAGCTGCTGCAGATGCGATGGCTGACGATAAATGTGCTATTCTATTCGATCAGACAGAGGCGTCACTCGCTAGTTCAAGCTCCAGTGCCAAACTTGCATCGGGGACTTTGCAAACCTTGAGCATAAATTCGAATCGCCGAATATCTCACGAACAACAAGCGCAGCTCCAACTGGCACATGCCAAAAAGGTTAGATTTCGGAGTGACAGAAAGCTGTTCTTTATTTGGGTAAGTTCGATGCATCCTATCTCTTTAGATCCTTTCTGAACTCGTTCGATGAAGGCCTATGCTGATTATTAATAGATCCCAATCCTTGTGATCATTATTGCTGCTATGCTTTATAACCGCTTGCCGCAGGTCTGGGCTGAATGCAATCAACTCATGAGTTCATTTGCTTTTGGACGAGCAAATCAAATCGTGGAAATTTTATGAATTAGCTGGCTGAGTCGAGTCTTTTTTTTTCTTCCGGATAACGTGGAGCGATTTACAGGGAGCCTTTGATTTACTGGTGGTCCGTTTCTTGTTTCTGGGACTTAAGATGTGGATCGAGGTTTCGATGCGTCAGGAACGTCTGTGGTATTTGGTTGCGTTGAGCGTTCTGTTTCTAAGTTATAATTATATTCTCTATAACGGGTTGAAAGAGGAAGTCCTTCTGCAATGAAAACAAGACTCATCACTTGTACTATTTTATTTGTGTCCCTTCTACGCGTCCATGTGATTGCCACGACTATTCATGCTTTATCTACCACAATTTCGCCATGCCATCCGTGCCATTCATAAAGTAGAAACGTTATTCGTGCGAAATCTACGAACATTAAAGAAGCAAAGCTCCTGCACTTCATCTCCGAGCCCCTTGTGCTTGAACTCGTTGAGCACCACTAACGGCTAACCTATCTGCCGCCTCGTTGCTTGGATCACTTGAGTGACCTTTGATCCAGTTGAATTTTGTGAGACATCCGCATCCTTGGCGTTCCATGATCTTGGCAAGAATATCCTGGATCAGGTCCTTATTCAGGACTGGCTGCTTGACTGAGGTCAACCAGTTATTTTTCTCCCAATTCTTGTACCAGATCGTCACACAGTTAATACTGTAACTGCTATCCGTGTATATGTGAACCTCTCGTTGCAAAGGCGCAATTTCAAGAGCTCTCAATATTGCAGTAAGCTCAGCCCTTTGATTGGTCTGGAGTTCGCCTTTCAAGGGTTCTGAAAGGTTTCTGATGATTTAAAGGTCAGCAAATATGGTTCAAGTTTACAGGAGTCAATGTCCGATTTGTAAATGATCGGGCCATACCTCGGATCGCCATCGCCAAAAAAAACGCCCACGCCGGCTACAGCTCCAAGCTTGCCATTTCCCAAACTGCTACCATCTGTATATATGCGCAGTGGTCCTGATTTCGTGTCCCTTATGCGGGTTGGGAGTTTCTGCTTAGCTGCAGGAATCGTCACCGTGCTTAGGACGGCATCATTGCTCTCCTCCAAGGCTTTTGAGGAAACTGCCAAATTGCTCCTGAGCCTTTTCGCTGCTGGTGCTAAATAGTCCTTCTCGAATATGTCATCGCCCGCTGCCTCTTCTTGGCGCGGTCTTACTGCTGACTTCCGAGAATCACCATCAGCTTGAACGAATGCTTCAGCTTCACTTCTCGTAGCAAACTTTTTGTATTTCGGCAACTTCCAGCCCTTAATCTGCTCTTGAGCATCCGCCCAGTCGGTATATACTCCAGGAACATGACCACTGGCAACACCATAGAATCGAGCGGCCTCAGATGGCAAGGAGGTAGACATAGTTGGCTCGCGACCAGCTGCGAAAGCCTCAGCTTCGGATCGAGTTGGGAATGATTTAACTGACAATAATTAGCTGAGCAAGAACTGGAGTTATATATCATATATGCACTCACAACTCGCGCCTTTGAAACCTGTAATACTCTCCTTGCAATCGCTCCAGTCAACATAGACACCTGGTTTATGGCCAGCCCGAACAGCATAGAATTTGGATTGGCCCATAACTTTTCTCTTCTTAGACCCTGATGCGGGTGAAGGGTGATCTTGTACCATAGGTGCTGCTTTGTTTGCCATTGTATAGAGTCCAAAACGCGTGAGAAGGTAATCGAGGTGACTGGGGCGAGGTCGCGACCCAGCCGCCCTAGTAAGTAATGAAATCCTGAAGAGGCAGCAGAAAGACGGGAAATTCGTAGATCGTCTCAATTATACGTCGTGATATGCCGTCTTTGCTACTGTAGGCTTTGTCAGAAAAGACGAGATGAACGATTTAGAGTACCCATGGGGTGAAACCTACTTATGCTTGTTAGAACAAAGACAACTAAAACTTGCGCCGATATAGATCGCACCAGATAATTATCATGGCATATCAAAGAAACCAAAGGCGTGGAATGGAACAGTAATAAGGCAAGCACTATACCTGGACTTGGAGGAAGGTAGATTGTACTCTTTGGTTCTCGGCACAGGCTACCTTAGCCACAGGCTCACAGCCTTCCTTGGACTTTAGAGTTACTCTCCAGATATAGCACGCTAGTCCTCTCCAAATGTATGCAAGGCTGCGGGAGCGGGACAAGGCTGAGAGTCTACAAAGACAATTTTCGCAGGTAATATAAAATAGCATCTCAGCCATCATTGAATAATTTCATTCTATACCTCCTATCCCTGTATCATAGGTCCGATATCATCATCCGGATCTTCGCGATCACGATGGAGTAGCATATCAGTCTCCCATGCCAACAATGACCAATTAAGCTCTCTTGTCCAAAATAGTCCATGTCCTAGGCCTACCCCGCTGGCATTTTCGGAATATGCCCCAAATGCGGTGCCTTCACTGCAGAGAGCGCCTGTTTTCGGCATGCGCGAGCTGAATACAACTCTGCCGAACCTGGAATGAAGCAAAGCCATGGAGCACATTACACATGGCTCGTGGGTCAAGTAGATCTCTAGGTTATGACAGAGGTATCCAGCAGGAGGGATTGTGTCATCGGCAAACACCACGTCCTCTTGAGGAAGTAAAGGCCTATCAAGGAATATGGTGCTTTCAAGTGTATCCAGTGACGACTCAGATCCAGAAGTGTTCTTCCGTTCAAGCGCTCTGAGCTTCTGGGCAACCATTCCTATAGCGCGCAAAGTAGCATGAGCCATAACATTACCGTTAGGACAATTTCTTTCTTGAACCCAGCGTGCATCGCCCGCTAAGGCTAGAGCGTGAGAAGAGCTTCCTGTTCTATACACGATAACAGCTCCGATAGCTTCGCCCGTTCCAGTGGCTTTGGACGCCGTAGCAACCTTGTGGGCCATCCCCATCCAGCCGTGCAAATCACGGGAAAGCTCATTCTCGGCTCGGGAAAGTATATGCGGATGAGGTCCAAACGGATTATTCTTCTTGTACACTGTTGGCCAGTGAGACATTGTCCATTTCACAGCTTGAATTTGTGAAGTTGGTGCCAATGAGGGCACAGGAGTCGTCCAAATCGGTGGGACGTAAAGAGGTAACGGAGGCAGCGCTCCTGATAAGGACTTTCGCAATGCTAGGATATCAACTGAACTGGTCGGAGCGACCAAGAGATAGAGGTATCCCGGATCATCTTGTAGAGGTTGAGCGATCGCATCCTTGATTAAGAAGGACTCTTTCAAATGGCCCGGCAAATCATGGAACTTTGCGAATCGACGCAGGTGTTGTAGATCGATCGATCGGGAATCTTCTACCAAAGAACGAAGTGCACTCGGGACTCGTTAATGGGATAAAATGAACTCGATGCAGTGTGGAACTTACGTGAGTACTGCGTTGGCCGATTTGACAGGGACAATGGTGATGTAGACATCAACAACGGAATTCCCCGCCCTCAGTTCTAAAACAGTTTTCAAAGGTGTTAGACTGGAAGAAACGAGGGCGAGATGAGGATCACTATCTGGCGAAAACATGATTTTATCGCCGCATGAGACTGGCGGAGGATTAAGACCATGATGATGATCGTCGTCGTCGTGATTCATGGCATTCCGTTGCTCAGCCTTGTGGAAAGCCGTAGGTCATAGTTACTCGGTAGTCGGTAGTAGTGTCGAGTTTGTTCAGAAGTTTCGAAGCTTTTGCTGTGGGGCGGAGGCGGTGTAGAGCGGCAAAAGAAAGAGGCAAAAGAGAGAGGCAAAAGGAAGAGGCAAAAGGAAGAGGCAAGGGTACTCTGCATATTGTAATGCACCCTACATATGTACATACCTATGTACATATGTACATACTTCGTGCATACCTATATAATATATTGTGCCTGTATACCATATTTAGCCAAGATCGAAATTAGAGTACATAGAGTAGAGTTGGCTGGGGCATGTAGAGAATTAGGGGTTAATAATACTCAGGTAGGTATATCGGTAGAAAGAGCAGGAGCAGAGATTGAGGTATGTATGTAGGTATGTAGGTATGTAGGTTGTAGGTATGTAGGTATGTAAAGTTCATCCATCGATGGTGCCTCCCCTGAGTCCCACGCCCTCGGAAAGGAAACAGCTATTGGCCGTCATCTTGCAGCCCTAGCTATCTAGGTAGGTTGGCCTGTTCCAAGTATATGTACTGTACATAAGAGTAAGCACTCCATATGGTGCTCTATATGAGACCAACTTGGTGTGTGCGGGATGCGATAAGGAGATTCCCCTCTATCATCTCTGTCATCGTACTGTGCTATATAAGTACCGTGACTACTATGCATCTGTCATTATACTATGTACTGGCTGTGGCTAAACTGCATGCTGATCCGAATCTTCTTTTTCCGCCCCAAAAAGTACCTACGGAGTACCTATACAATGAGTAAAGGGATCTTACATACATTAGGTAGATAGGTATTGTTACTCGTCGAAGGCAAACTCTACCAGACATGAGCACGAATATGACCATTACAGTAGAATCTGACGGACGTTACACCTAGGCGTGTACTAACTCTGTTACCGATACAATGCTGAAAGCTCAACACAGAATGCTCCTCATCATCACCATCTCCATCTCCATCTCCGTCCGTCTCAGCCTCAACCTCAGCCATAGCCACAGCCACAGCCACAGCCTGGTAAACTAGCTAGCCCTGCCGAAGTAAACTAGCAGCTAGGCACATAAGTAGTCTATCTGTCTAAGGGTGGCGCTATTCAATAGACAATTAGGTACCATCTTGTAGCTTCTAAACGTATTTACGAATATATAAATACATATATACGTGCATACGTAATAAGAGATGGAATATGATGCTTACTACTACATAGATACTTTCCACGTTACTTACATGACTGTCCGATCTGATTTTGATGAATCGCCAATTGTGTCGCAGATGATTTGATTGCTTAAGCTAAAGTCGCCAATTTCTTGGTAGGGACAGGACATATTAACGTAGGACAAGGTATATTTCTTTTGTGACTGTGTCTCCAGTATAACCATCCGGACTTCAGCAAACCATCCCATCCATCATCCCATCTTCTACCCCTTCAAACATACATCTTCCCCTCACATAATTTATATTGCCTCCCATCTCGACCTTTCTACTACCTCCACTACACTACCAGCTCGCCGCTTCGACCCTTCGATCTAACAACAATTGCCGCCATCAAAGACACCCGTCCGTACTCTCTCGCCTCATTCAATCCGCCACAAAGCCCTCTCGCAGACCTGTCAACCACACACCTGCCACTTCAGAAGAGATCGATCACCCTTCCAGCTCCTGGCCTTGCTCATAATACTCAATATCTGCCATCCATTATCTTGAGGTCATTTCCGAACTTTGAATTCCACCAGATCTCTGGCGAGGTCTTCTCGCTGCCTTCTGTCGCAGGCAGTGGCTTGGCCACATCCTCACTTGCGATGCCACATTATTCAACTCCATCAGGATCCGATAGCAATGAAGTAATAGGTAACGAGATGCTCCTTCCAGCACTATGCTGTGTGCTAAATCTGTCACAGATGGCCTGAGGCGGCAGTCCCAACTCTCCTCTATCTGCAAGGCAGCGATTATGAGCAATGTAGTTGCTGCAGAGATCTGCAACGATAATCCTCCAAACAAAGATGTTCCGGAAGGCAAGGCTATTCAACAAACCTTGTCACCTCCGCCATGCGGTCCGCTCAGCCGTACTCTTCAGACAGTCCCAAGTGGACATAGCCTTCAAGAAGGCGGAGCAAATACCCCAAGTGATGCATCTGTTGGCAGTGCTCCGTCAACAGCACCTGGTAGCCCACGGCTGTTAGTCATTTTCTCATAAATCATCCGTTTCATATATCCATTCATGTTCTGACCTGATCTTGAAGTCTAGCACATCATGAGCACTGTGCTAATGATTGATAGCATTCCAATGAGGCAAAATTCTGGAACAACTACACCACGAACACGGCCTCCAGCAACGACGCTCAATATTCCTGGCATGACCCGCTCTAGAGTATCGCCTGATGGTCGTATTGCTGAGCGAGACGTGGCATCCAAATTGGTAATCATCATGGTTGGACTACCGGCAAGAGGAAAATCGTACATAACCAAGAAGATACAACGATATCTCTCATGGCAACAACATAATAGTCGCATCTTTAATGTTGGCAATCGGCGACGTGTGGCGGCTGGACAGCAATCTGGACCAGCAAACTCATCTAATCAAACTACATCCCATGCAAGAACGGGAAGCATGAGTTCTCGGCAGGGGACTGGAATAGCATCGGGAACAATGGATGCTCCAACTCAAGCTGCACATATTCTGCTTAATGGGCTGGATCCAAGCCAATTCCACGATCACATGCTAATGGAGCGGCCAATTGAGAATCAACAAGCCATGCCTGTCACAGAGCCAATGGATCAGACCGCAGAATTTTTTGATCCTTCTAACGAGAGAGCTTCCCAGGTGCGAGAACAGGTAGCACTTTCAACACTAGATGAACTGCTCGACTATCTTCTTCTTCAAGGCGGGTCAGCAGGGATTTTAGATGCGACAAATAGTACCCTCGAACGGCGGAAGTTGTTATTTAAGCGCATTAAGGAGCGCAATTCTAAGCTGGGGATCCTATTTATTGAGAGCATCTGCGAAGATCAAGGGGTAAGCTTCCTGCAGCCATAAGTCTTCCCAAATACTAAGTTTGCCGCAGCTCCTGGAAGCCAACATGCGTTTGAAACTCTCTGGTCCTGATTATAAAGGCAAAGATCCAGTCACGTCTTTGGAAGATTTCAGAAAACGTGTTGCAGCCTATGAAAGTGCCTATGTCCCACTTGGTGAATATGAAGAGGCAAATGGTATCCAATACATCAAGGTAAACATTTACTCTGATTTATAATGCTGTGCCGCTAATGCAAGCCAGATGATTGATGTTGGACGAAAAGTCATACATCACCAATTGAAGGGATTTCTCTCAGGAGGCATCGCATCGTATTTGACTACGTTCAATCTTTCACCAAGGCAAATATGGATAACTCGCCATGGTGAATCATGTGATAATAAATTGGGCAAGCTCGGCGGAAACTCCGATGTGACGCCAGAGGGTCGAGCCTACGGCACTGTTCTCTACAACTTCATTACCCAGAAGCGTAAAGATTGGCTGGTGGAGCAAAAGGATAAGATATTATCCTCCAATTTCCCGCCACAACCTGGAGACAATACGCCACCATATCCCGAAAGCCGTTTGGGCGAACTTGATGAAAAGAATTTTTGCGTCTGGACATCCATGTTGAAGAGAAGCATCCAGACGGCTGACGACTTCGAGGCGGATGATGATTACGACGTTAAGAACTGGGAAATGTTGAATGAGTTGAACGCAGGTGATTTTGAAGGCCTCACGTACGATGAAATCGAGCAGAATTTTCCAGTGGAATTCAACAAGCGGAAACAAGATAAGCTACATTATATTTATCCCGGAGTCGGCGGTGAAGGCTATCTTCAGATTATTAGCCGACTACGAGACATGGTGAGGGAGATCGAGAGGATCACTGACCATGTCCTCATCATTGGGCACCGTTCGATTGCACGGGTTCTAATGGCATACTTTATGGATCTTACCAGAAATGATATTGCAGATCTCGATGTGCCTCTCGGGATGCTCTATGTCATCGAACCGAAGCCTTATGGAGTGGATTTTCACGCCTATAGATACAACGAGGAAAGGAAATGGTTCGACGAGCTTAATAATTATAAGCCCCAGAAAGAGACAAGAAAGGGAAACTAGCTCATGGTGGGCTTGATCAGGGAGTTAACTACTTTGAGGTGAGAGGGGATGGGCTCGGCAAGAATGTATTCTTTTGGAGTCTTGCTTTTGCAGATGAGAAATGCCATGATTAATACATTGGAGTTTTATCGCCTGGGGCGTTGGGCTTCACTGTTGGGAGAAGGCATATCGATGAAGATTTCTCTGGACGGAGTTGCTAGGTACTGGAAGTGCGCCGATGTTAATTACCTGGTCGTTCCGCGAATTGGGCATAGCGATCGGCTAATAATCACTTCAAGTTACATTCACACATACAAAGTTTGAGGATATGCGTGTCACCTTGCTAATCTAATCACCCATTGGTGATTTATGCAGTAGAAAGCAGGCTCTCATCTTTATATCGGAGCCCTTCCAGACTGTTTTATTTGGAGATTATTTATCTTGACATAAGATATATCTTAGTCTGAAGTGTAAGGGATGTCTTGCATTAATACTGCTGCTCAATTGATACCATATTCAGGCCAAAAATATGTAGTTAATCATGTAGTTTGGCTTACGCCCAGCTACGAAATTGATTCCGACATACTGTAATAATCTCCATTCCAACTTCAACATTCTTAAATGCTCATTTTTGCTTAGTTATTGTCCTATTAATTAATCAAAACTATAGCGCAGTACACAATTCAGGCATTTACCGTCAATATATTTTTTAGCATGGTGTAGCATTTAAATCATAAATCTTTTATGGCATTTTCTTGCTGATATATACATAAAGAAAAGAAATATATCAAATTTCTCTTCTAATCTGATCCATCATTAAACTGTCGGCAAATGTCTGAAATGGCATAGTTACAAATCATTAAAAATGATAAAAATACCATACATATGATAATATTTTGATAACTTAAATACCACATAAAAAAATACAAATAGCAAATACCTCATCTAATCTGCCACCCAAATCATTATAAATGACTAATCTCCCATTTTTGGATTCTGCCGGCTTTTCAGCCATTAATATAGTTTATAATAGTACATAGTCACTTGATATGTTGTATTAGACAGCTAAGCTACACTTATGCTCTTGATATTTGGTGACAATAGCTAATTCAGAACTTCTTTGAATAGCTCATCAAATTTGAACATTGCAAAAGAGGTATATAGAGTAGAGTTGTAGGTAACGTAAGTCGTGGCGTAACCGGGCTAATGGCGTAACTGGGCTATGTACCTTTTGCACCAAATTTTACATGAAAGGTACTTACTTAGGCAAAATTCAAAACATTAATAATTCTTATAATAAAAATGGTAGGGTTTAGTCCTCTTATATTTCGAATCTATGTATAG
>Ga0209512_1003470_pt1 | contig 14891 bp, 20 predicted proteins | sample frozenSSSSmetaG_FD_184142 | JGI IMG/M metagenome (GOLD analysis project Ga0209512, IMG submission 184142) | Glacier valley bacterial and archeal communities from Borup Fiord, Nunavut, Canada, to study Microbial Dark Matter (Phase II) -... | ecosystem: Environmental > Aquatic > Freshwater > Ice >... | reverse complement strand
AGGCCTAGGACATCTAATCCCACATCTTATTAAACTACGGATAGTGAAGGTCCTAAATGAGCTATATTCAAAAATAGAGGCTAAGACTCTTAGAACAAGCTTAAAAAGGGCTAAAACCCTTAAATATTGACGTTGTAGGGCAGTCTTCACAGAAGAGGAGCTTAAAGAGCTCGCTCAGCCTAAACAATATTAGTGGGATCTAGCCACGAACATTTAACAATTGTCACTTTTAATGTGGTAAATTTCATTCATTATATATAAGTTATGGGTGGATTTTTAATTGTTTTCATTTTTATATGTATTTGCAGTAGTTATATAGAATCAAATTGGAAAATGTTCGTTTTGCTGAGATGTTCGTTTTGCTGTACCCCAAACGGCTGACGCCGATTTGGGGGGGCCGCACAGGCCCCCTGATTAACTCAAACTCAAACTCAAAAACTCATGAGTTACTTAAGTTACTTGAGTTATGCTAAGACTAACCTAATTAAGCCTAGTAATTACTCTTTTAAGTTTAGTTATTAAATTTTTCTATCCTATCATAATCTATTTTTAGATCTAATTAAGGCTAACCCTAACATAGTAATTACTACACCTAATTAGGTTAGCTTAACATAACTTAAGTAACTCGCGAGTTGCAAAAATACACAACTCAAACTCAACTCATTTCTTAGCAACTCAAACTCATGAGTTTGAGTTTTTGAGTAACTTGAGTAACTCGTGAGTTTCTTGAGTTTTTGTGAGAACCCTGTTTAGACAGAATACTGAATCGAGAGCTCTTGTTGATTAGCACAGACAGTTGCTCAACGCCTACTTTGGCACGACGAACACTTCGAGGTAGAGGGAGAACTTTCATCTAACTCATTCCTCACCCCTACTTCGTTTATTTCCACGAATTTCGTCCGCCGACTCTATGTTAGACTATATATTAGTTAGGTTAAACTCTTTACTAGAGTCCTATACCAGGCAACAGCAAAATGAAAAATGATGGATGAAAATAGGGACGTGCTAAAGAATACGAGTTTGAGGGTCCAGCGAACTTAAAATACGAGCCTAATCTGTCTTCTTCGACCACGGAAAAAAAAATGCGTTGTCTTTGCGCCTTCATCTTTCTGGTTCTTGCGTTATATGGAGAAAGTCATCTCATATCGTCATAATATATCAATCTCATAGTCTCCATCAGGTCGATCATAAACGAGAAAGATTCCTCTGGAGGAGTATGCCGCCTTGGAGTTGTCATGTGAGGATGGAGGCGCACCATGTGTGTCAAGAAAACGCCCATGTCCACAACAACGATATCCCACTTCGCTCTCTTCTGTTCCGCAGCGGAATGGTCACACCGAGACTGCTCGTAAGTAATGCAGTCTCTCGCGGCCATACATGATAGCTTGGTCGCAGCAGCTAATGAGATCCAGCATCCCGCTGTCACCGCCATCGTCTTCTTCGTAGTCATACTCATGACTGTGAGCCTGATCTGCCTGGCATGCATAGCCGCAGTGAAGTACGGGATGAAAAACAAGAAGACGGAACACGAGAAAAGAATCGACAGGAGGGAGAGAGAATTTGACGCCGCGGAGAGCCGGGATCGGGATCGGGATCGGGAGCTGGAAGATCTTCCGAGCGGAGACTCGATTGTTGGATAGAGAGGGTGGTGCCTACGAGGCACCGGAGGATTCTCAGGAATATGAGAATCCAAGGGAATCTTCGTATTATATGCATGGATGATTCCATGCATATATCCATCGGCTCTTTGAGCCTTTGTCACTGCCAATCTATATTAGAATAGATGGCCCATAGCATAGTTAGTTAATCAATCATTTTCATTCATCTATTTACTGCGAATGCTCTACTTTTGACATCGATGACGGGTCACTATTAATCTTAATAATCTTAATTGATGCGAAGGAGCTGTGGAGCGGCTCAAATGGGTGGAGAAGGAGGAAAGACGAGAGCGGAGAGCATCTCGGAATATACATACCTATAGTACAAAAAATAGGGGGGCGCATACGGAGTATATAATTGCCTATACATTATATAATAGAATTTTATTTTATTTTTGTTTGCAGCAAGTCCGAATAGCGCAAGTCGCAAGTACCGCGCCTGTCGCTGCCAAATGTCTATAAATGGACACGCGGTCTGAGCGTCGGTCGATGACGATGACCCCACAGCTGGCTCGTATCGTATCGTATCGTATCGTATCGATCGTATCATATCATATCATATCGTCTCCTATCGTGCAAGGACGTTCTGAGTGGTGACATGACCGATCTTGGCATTTTGCACCCCGCATCCCGTAATACCACGAGAATTTCTGGTATACCACGGCAATCCCCCCAACATCATAAAAGTGCCCTCCCTCCCTCTGCCTCCCCCTCCCTCTTCCTCCTTCTCCCTCCTTCTCCCTCACTTCTGTTATGTTCAGCTGCAGAGTCTGATCGGTAGGGCTGACGCTCGTCCTCCAGCTCGAGAGCTGCGCTTCGGCGAGCTCTGAAGCTGCCGTCTGCCAGCGGCCCAGGGCGCCGTCTTGGTCGTATTTGATGCTCTCCGGGTGTACTGTATGCATGCTTTGACAGACTGGAATCCTCTTACAGCTTCATAGCCTCAAAGAAGTCCTATCGAGATCCTTCATGCGCATGTTCCCGTCGTACTTGTATGTACATACAGGATGGACATCAGTCGGGCTGAGGATGAGACACCACGGGATGAGACTGTCTCTGCCCTGTCCTCGCCTAAGCGAGATGCTCTGAGTCCTGATATTGAGACTTCTCATGAGGACCGAAGCATATCTTCTACAATCCCAGGTGCATACGCAATTTCTTTGCTTTACATACTCCCCTCATTTTTCTATTCTGCTCTCGGTTTCCAATGGAGGCTTCCGGTCAAAGAACAGCTTCGTTGACGTTTCGGCTTTCTAAGCTATACTGTATGATGGATCACATTTCTTGCTCGTTCTGCAATACAGAGTATCTGGCTAGAATAACCTGGCTAAAGTGTGCCCATGGTCATCTCAACATTTCAGCCCTGAAGATAAAACTACTGCGTATAGAGTCCAATCTGGGCTTTTTGAGTACAATCTCTGCGGCCCTTCATTTCGAATCAAACTTCTTATATCCAAATTGTTCTGCACTGACACTGTAAGTGTTGACCATCTGCTAACTCTCGCACAGGTAATGGAGGCGCTATGGATATCCAAGAAGATTCTTTCTTCCTCAACCTCCCAACGGAGCTTATTGATCTTACTCTCTCTTTTCTCTTCCCTAGAGACCTCGATGCACTGGCATGTACATGCCGTTTTCTCAATAGCCGTGCATGCAGTGATCTCATCTGGCAACCGCTCGTTCAAGAGAATGTCCCTGGCTGTCGCTTAAAGTCGGCTTCACCATGCTCCAACTTTCGTGACCTCTATCATGCTCACGATCCTCATTGGTTTCTCTCAAAGTACAAGATATGGTTTGGCGATCAACATATTTTTGGGCGAGTCATAATCACTTACTACAATCCCTCTCGCGGCAGCATCGAAGGGTATCGTCTGGTGGCTGAACGCGCTCCGGAGACTGTGCAAGTTTGGGAGAACGACGAGACTGTTTTCATTAGCTCTTTCGAGCCGCATGTTCAGCTGCATATGGACATACCAGTACTGAGGCTTGACGCTCGAGGAGAAAGCGACATGGATGGGTCTGCGAGACCCGGTAGGATCTCGCGTCGCTTTGATTCAGAGACTCCGATGCCCCTGAGCGACCGCAACAACAGGGTAGCTATGTCAACATTTCTCCTCACTCGGCCTGTTGAACAGCGCCCAAATATGTCTCTGTGGCCGCCAACCATCATTCCAGCGAGTCAACGTGTGCGGAATCTCAGCGGCGAGAACTTCGTGGGGCACGGTCATGTTAGTGCTTTTCTCGACCGTTCCTGACACGATACGATGCTTAACATGTCACAGAAGCCACAAACGCGGATGGAGATCAGTGATCACGCATTTCGAATTCGACAATGGATGCATATGGTCCCGGGTTACCGTGGAGCAACTCTCAACCTTGAGCCTACGCAGGTCAATACCTATGCAACTATTGATCCGGCATTATATACACCCACCGCGGATAGACCATTCCGTGGCATTTGGGTTGGCGATTAGTGGGTTACTTTCCTTTACGCTGTGAACCGTGAACGCCTATTAATAGCCAATTAGCTCGTCACACGGTTGCGAGTTTCTTCTGATACTTCAGCCGGATCTCGAAGAATCTTTCGATGAGTCCTTAGTCATGCAACGTGAGCATGAAAGCCAAGAACAGTTCCTTAGACGCAAGAGAGAGGCGCGGATCTACCGAGGCCGCGTTGAAGCGATCAAACTCACTGGTGATCCAAATATTCCTCGTGGAGAATGTACGTGGTATGCTGCGGACATTGGCGATGCAGGCTTCCTGCGCACCGCGGACGAAGAGCCGTTTGAAGGTGCAAGAGTTGTGCAGGGTTGGGGACATGTTGCCACTCCGAACTTTACTAACGGTAATCGCCCCCTCTCCGTATCTGAAGAGACTATGATATGGAGTTACGGATGTGTTACTAATCGATATAGATGCATTCCTTACCACCGAGCTCTTCATCATCTCGCCTGATAGATTTGCGCAGCACTGGGTGGCGCTTGGACATATCAGCTATTACGAGAGAGTGAGGATAGATGACTTCATTACTCCGAGATAAGAGAGCAGACCTCGTATGGTTGCCATTGAGTGTCTAGGAAGTTGGAAGGGAGTTCGAGTGTTCGTCGTGCAGTTCTGGCTTGTCCTGAAAGAGCCCTATCCTACATAAGGACCCTAACAATCGGAGTAATTATTAGAAGTTACGGACATTATATATACCACCTATAATGTCTAACCGTAGAGTAGCACATGCAGTCTCAAATAGGGTGGCTGATTCTGAGCGTAATACGGGGTTGAACATCGTCGATATCAATCATCAGACACTCTGAGATATCTAGGCGCTCGCAGTCAATATGGGGCGCCTAATCGCTGAAAGCCTGAGAGCTCTGGAATCAGTGGTCGAGAATGAGATTTGGTAAATGGAAAACGGTATTTATTAAGCCCTTGATTTTATCCTCCAGCCTCCACATGCTATGTTGAACGGAAGTTAATGCCAAGCATCACCAACATGACACCGACGTCATCGCTTCGATTTCCGAATTGAGGGACAGTCGACAAATTCTTTCCTTCCCCACCAGTCTCCTTCAACTTTCTCCATTTACCTTCTTTTTTTAAGTTTGCATTGTATTATACGGCCAATTATTATTTCTAATACCATAATGGATAATTGATAAGGAATGCTTTGCACCCGAGTGTCAGAAATTCTTCAGCTTCCAATTGAACTCGAAAACCCCCACCATCGACGCTGGGAGTCAACATTGCCCAACGACAGCACATCAGCAGCGTCAACAACGAGCTGTTCTAGAAAGCTAATATGGCGCATAATTATGTCCTTCGCGTCACAGCTGGCCATTCCTACGATCCCAGCACCCACAAAGTGGTCCCAGTCAACACTCCCACGCCCGTCGACATCCAAGCCGACCACACCTCCATCTCCCTAAACGTGCGCATCCAGGTCGGTCTCTCCCTCCTCTCCCTCCTCTCATCCCTCCCTTCCATCTCCTCTATCCCATCGCAACGTCTCCTAACCCTCCTCCAGAACTACCGCGGCCTCCCCCTCTCCTCCCCCTCCACCAGCCCCTACTTCTCGCTCCCGCCCTACAACACACACCAATACTCCATTGCCTTCACCTTCACGCCCTCCTCCGACATCTCCGGCGATGACCTGGTCTTCGGCAACGACTTCGACCATCCGATACGCGACCGTCTGCCGCCGGGCTTCGGCACCGCGTTCAGGATCGTCAAGTGGGTTGTGGATCCGGGGCTGGAGGCAGATGTGTATGGGGACAAGCCGTGGCTTTATGGGAGATTTTTGAGCAGTATCGATGCTTTGCGATTCGGCGGACTGAAGTCCGAGTCCGGGTCGCCGTCTGGGAATAAGGCAGATGAAAGAGCCGAGGATGACGGTGATGGGGAAGAAGAGGAGCCGAAAACATTCGATGAGGAAATTGGCATCATGGTGGAAGAGGGCGGTATTGGCTCAGGACAGGTGTATCGCTACGAGAAAGGGATACCAGAGGATGCGGCGGCGAGGAAGAAATTCTTCCTCACCGAGGAGAATAGGAAGGAGTTTGTATTCGAGGCGGGGAAGACGGTGTATGCGAATTTCGGCAATGGGTATTTAGATTTCAATGAGTTTGCATTAAGGCTCCCAGGATTCCATCTTCCGATCATGTCGTATTGGGATGGGCAACCACTGAGGTACGTTCATCCCCTTCGACGCCGATTTCCCATACCTGTTGCGTAAGGCAGGTTGGTTTGTAGTTGATTGTCTTGCGATTTCGAGTTTTTGGGTGAATATATGGACCAACGATGTCATAGTGAAAAGAAATCTGTCAAACGCTCACACACACTCAGGTATGTGCTTAAGAACCGGGTGGATGGGACAGTGTATCTGGTCGTTTTATTTACCTTGTACCTCAAAAAGAATATCAACGAGGATGGCACGATTAAGGAGGGGGTTCATATGGATGAGGAGGTCGAGGGAAGCGGTACGGATACTGATGGAGAGGATCAATATGAAAGTGCTGAGGAAGGAGAACAGAAGGAGGGAAAGGAGAATAAGGGAGGACTTAGAGAGACGAGTGCGGATGACGTTGACTAAACAATACGTCCCACTAGACACACGCATACCGAATAAAAAGGTTATGAATATCCATATAGAGATAGAAGCCTCTACAATAGAACAAGGGCGCTATATACGAAAAACATACTCTTCGGTCCTATCTCACCACTATTGGACAGCTCCTCAGCTTTATATCTTCGCCTTCACCTCAACCTTGCCGAGATTCTCAGCGTCGTCGACAACAATAACCGCTTTCCCCCACACCTTCCTATCAGCCATATCACGCACAGCCCTCTTCATACTTCCCAACCCCACATAGGTCTCCCCATAAACAGTCGGTCTAATCTCCCCCCTCGTAATCATCCTATCAAGACCCCTCCAAACCTCCTTCGTCTCCTCCGACCTCCTCCGATTCGTCTCCCCGAATCTATACCCAATAACCCTCGCCTGCCTCAACAACAGCCTATTCATAGCAATCTTCTCCATATTCCCCTCGCGCCCCGCAAACCCAATCAGCAGGATCCGTCCAAAGTGGGCCAGGCATTTGAGGCTCAAACCAACGAGGCCGACGGGGTCATATACGACATCCACGCCCTTGCCTCCCGTGATATCCAGTACCTCCTTGACCCAGCCCTCATTGGAGTAGTTCACGGCATAATCCGCCCCGTATTCTTTAACAATAGCCAGCTTGGAGGCTGACGATGCCGTGCCGATCACCACGCACCCCATCGCCTTCGCAATCTGGACCGCCATCAACCCCAGCCCCCCCGCCGCGGCGTGCACCAGCACCGTCTCGCCGCTCTTCGCATCCGCGCGCCGCAAGGCCCCGTAGGATACGGGTAAGGTGGAGCTGATTCCCGCGGCGTCGCTGAAGGTCCAGGACGGTGGGATGGGGCGCAGGGAGCCCAGCGGGACGCAGATGTGGGAGGCGAAGGCACCGAGGTGAGAGCCGTAAACGCGGGAGAGGGGGGAGAGGGAGGAGTTGGGTAGCGCAGGCGGGTTGGTGGAATGGATGAGGCCAGAGAATTCCGTGCCAAGCGTGAAGGGGGGACGGTGGAGGGAGGCGTTGTTTTGGTGTTTGCCGCGTGCCTAGGGCGGGAGATTAGTTGGGGGAATGGGAAATGGGAGATAGAGAGTTGTTTTGAAGTTTTGGCTTTGGAAGGTAAGTATAAGATGTTGACATGTTGATTTACTCGGAAGATGGAAGAGACATCTGCAGACCCGTGTCGAGGGCATGGAATCGTTGCGAGATATGAAAACCCACCAACATAATAAAGACTTTAGAACGCCATTATGTGAAAAAGGAACTCACATATAGAAGGTCAACGAAATTGAGGCCAACGGCTTTCACTTGCACCAAAGCATGCCCATACGGAACCTCAGGGAGCTCCACCTCGGATACTTTAAGCTCATCATAATTCTGGAATTACAAGATCAGCAATGATCCACAAAACTTCGAAATAAAGAGCATCATACCGTAATGAATTTATCCAAACGTATTGCCTTCATCTTCAAAAATATTGGACATCAGAAGGATCACATTGGGCCAATTCTCATCTTCACCTCAACTTGAGGGGAAGGCTGAGGCCGAGGCTGAACATTTGGAGAACCCGGCTACCGAGCGCTATCCATCTTCGGTTAGTCTCCAGACAGCTATCCATATTGGATTAGCGCCAGGCAGCGGCAAATGCCGCGACTCGTTAGCGTGAATTGAGCCTGAGGGCCGCCCCAAAGAAAGCAGACAAGGGCCATAACAAGAGGAATATTAGCTGTCTTTGGCCTCAACTTCAACCTTCAACCTCAGCCTTCCATCGATCTACACAGGCACATTCTTCACATCGCTGTATCAGCACAGTGCAAGCAATCATGGCGACCGCCAATTTTCTCGATCAACACTTTGACGATTCGGAGGATGAGGACGACTTCAACCCGGCACCCGCTGATATATCAGAAGAAGAGGATGCTGGGAATGAGGACGAGAGCTCGCCTGCGAAGAACCGAGGCAGTTCGGTGAATCGCAGGCAGCAGGATGAGAGTGAGGAGGAGACCGCACCAGCGCCGAAGTCAAAAACGCGCAGCAGGACATCAGAAGAAGAGGATGGTGCAGTTCGGGGAGGAGATGATGAGGACGAGGAAGAAGAGGAGGATGAGGAGGAGGAGGAGGAAGAGGAGGAAGAAGTCACTGTAAGTTACTTCCCCGCTTTCCATCTCGCGACAGTTTGCTGTGCGACGAGCTGGATGGGCATGGAGTTTCTCTGTCTACAGTGCTAACCTATCTCCAGGGCCATCGTAGGAAACGCAGAATAAGAGAACGACGCAATCAATTCCTCGATGTCGAAGCCGAAGTCGATGAGAGCGAAGATGAGATCGAAGACGAGGAATACGAGCTCAACGAGATCAAAGACAACTTCATCGCAGATGTCCATCCTGATGACCTTCTTGATCTTCCCGCCGGTGGCGATATAGATGAGAGGCGCCATCGCGAACTCGATCGAAGACGGGAGATGGAAGCCAGCCTCGATGCCGAAAAGCAAGCCGAGATCCTGCGACACCGTTATGCGAAGACCAGGACTACAAGACTTGGTGGCGATTCAGCGGTCGTTCCGAAGAGATTATTGCTTCCCAGCGTTGACGATCCAAGCATTTGGGCTGTCAAATGTAAGGAAGGCAAGGAGCGCGAGGTTATCTTTTCTATCACGAAGCGCATCGAGGAGCGATTTGGCACGAAAGATGAGCTGGCTATTACTTCGGCCTTTGAGAGAGCGAACGCCAATGCGCCGATCAAGGGATATATCTACGTCGAAGCACAACGTCAGGCAGCGATTGAGGCTGCTTTGGATGGCCTTATGAATGTCTACCCTCGCACAAAGATGTTGTTGGTGGAGATCAAGGAGATGCCAGATCTGCTAAGAGTAACGAAGACCGATCCACTGGAGCCTGGCGCATACGTACGCCTCAAGCGACCGCCGAAGTATGCCGGAGATCTGGCGCAAGTTGTCGATGTCACGGAGAACGGCTTAGAAGTCAGAGTTAGATTCGTGCCACGTCTCGACTATGGTCTGCACGAAGATACAAATGGGCCTGGTGTTGATGCTCAAGGCAAGCGAAAGCGTCCGGCTGCTGGCCCAAGACCACCACCAAGGTTGTTCAGCGATGTCGAAGCTAAGAAGCGACATGCGAGATATCTCACTGGCAATCCTCAGACAAAGATTTGGAATTACATGGGCGACGAATATAATAATGGATACTGCGAGAAGGATGTCAAGATTCAGCAGATCCAGGTTAAGGATGTCAATCCAACGCTTGAAGAAGTTACTCGCTTTGCCTCTGGCGCAGAGGATGGTACTGAGACTTTAGATCTGAATGCTCTTGCAGCAAGCTTGAAAGCCAGCACCGCCAACGCTTCATACCTTCCAGGCGACATTATTGAAGTTTATGAAGGCGAACAAAAGGGAGTGTTTGGTAAGGCTGTGGCAGTTCAGTCAGATATCGTCACAATGTCTATTACAGAGGGCCCGCTCAAAGGTCAAACAATCGAGGTCCCAACTAAAGGTCTCCGAAAGAGGTTCAGGCAGGGAGACCACGTCAAGGTTATTGGTGGCAGCCGATTCCGGGACGAGGTTGGCATGGTCGTCAAGATTGTGCAGGATCGCGTTACTCTTTTGACCGACCAAGGAAACAATGAGATTACGGTCTTTAGCAAGGACTTGCGCGAGTCGAGCGATTCAGGTGGTGCTGGCTCATTAGGACAGTTTGAGCTTTGGGACCTTGTTCAACTTGACCCTGCAACGGTGGCCTGTATCATCAAAGTTGACAGAGAGTCTCTGACAGTCCTCGATCAGAACGAGCAGGTTCGGACAGTTATGCCTTCGCAGATTGCGAGTAAGCTTGAAAGACGGAAATTCGCTGTCGCAACGGATCGCAATGGATCCGAAGTCCGAACCGATGATGTCGTCAAGGAGGTCGGAGAGGGTGGCAGGCAAGGAAAGATTATGCACATTCACAGATCCTTCCTTTTTCTCCACAGCGCGGAGCAAGCGGAGAATGCTGGGGTGTTCGTTGTTCGCACCACTAATGTTGCAACAATCGCCGCGAAGGGTGGAAGAATCATCTCGACTGCTGGACCAGACCTCAGTTCGATGAACCCAGCCTTGAAGCTGAACCATGGAAATACCAATATGGACATGCCGCCACCAAAATTTGTTGGCAGAGATCGCTCAATTGGGCAGACTGTGACTATCAAGAAGGGACCATACAAGGGTCTATTGGGTATTGTTAAGGAGACCACAGATACCACTGCTCGCGTTGAACTTCACACCAAGGGCAAGACTGTCAATGTGCCCAAAGATTCTCTGGCATTTAAGGACCCGAGAACAGGTAATACTATTGATCCGAACTCTCGCCCTGGATTTCGTGGACCTAACGCTACGCCAAGGGGAGGTTTCGGTGGCCGTGGCGGTTATGGTGGTGCTACTCCAGCTGCCAGTGGCGGCGCTTGGAATGGCGGACGCACACCAGGTGGACAGGGTGGACCCCCCGAGCGCACTCCAGCCTGGGGACGTGGTAAGTCTTCTGAATTCTCTAATCCAATTATTGCGTACACTAACATTTCATTCAGCAGGAGCAGGAGCTGATGGCGGTCGCACACCAGCCTGGAAAGCCGCCGCAGACAACGGAGGCCGAACCCCAGCCTGGCAAGACGGCTCACGCACCTCAAATCCATACGCCGACGGCAGCCGCACAGCCTACGGTGCCGGAAACCGCACACCGGCCTGGCAAGCCTCCGGTGGCAAGACGCCCGCCTACACTGGCTTCGGCTCAAGTGGCTCAAGTGGCTCCGATGCCTTTGCCGCCGGCTCTAAGACGCCTGCATACGGAGGCGGCGACGCATGGGGTGCCAAAACTCCCGCCTACGTGAGCACTTCCTCGAACGACCGTGATAGCGGAGCTGCTGCAGGCGGATGGGGTACTTCGTTCGATGCTCCTACGCCTGGAGCAGCACTTACTGCGCCTACGCCTGGGGGATTGAACGCGCCGACGCCGGGGGCGTATAATGCGCCTACTCCTGGTGCAAGTGGCGTTGGTGCGCCGACACCTGCGGGATGGGGAGGGGGCGGATGGGGTGGGCAGCCGGATAATGCGCCGACGCCTGGGGCCGGATTGAGTGCGCCAACTCCAGGAGCGGGACCTTGGGGTGCACCGACGCCTGGGGGCTGGGGAGATGCGGGAGGAGAGGACGGGCCGAGGTATACTGATGAATGAATGGGGATGGGGATGGGGATGGGGCTGGTTGGTACGATAGGATAGAGGTGGGGAGCGAGAGATTTGCAGCTGAGCTCAAAGTCTGAGGTCAATGATTGATTGCATTAGGATTCATGGATTCGTGGATGGTAGAGAAGGCATTCTTGAGCGCGAAAATCTGTTATGTATTATAGTGATCGGGAGCTACACAAAATGCAGGCGCGCATAATGCTGGCGTTTTATCTGAGAGTCTCAGAAGCTTTATCCGTCATCATAACGCTCATCCAGATTACAAGGTTTACCAATTACCATTATAATGACGTGCATCCAATCGTTCAATATGTTCCTCTGTAAATCTCCACGGACCGACACGCCGCGCATAAATGCAAGACTTGTAGCTTCCCTTCTATATCCGATGGTATCCCAATGGTATCCCCTCCAACGCCGCCATTATATCCCAGCCCGCTCCGTATTACTTACTCCCTCGCCTAAAACCATTCCAAATCCTCAACCCATCCTCTAACACTCTCCTTCAACGCCTCCAGCTCCCTTTGCGAATGCCAGAAATGTCCTCCATCCCTCACTTCTATCGCAGTGAACCTACTTCCGTGCGCCCTCTCCAAACCCTGCGTCCACCTCCTCATCCTCTCCACATTTGAGAACCCATCTCTACCCCCAAACACCGTAAGGGTCCTGTTCTCCACCAACTTTCTCTCTCCTGCCGTCAGCACAGTCGGGGCAGCAACGCCCGGCTCCTTGCTATGCGCAAAGTGCGCAAGAGAGGGCAAGAGCGCGGATGCAGGTGTGGTGCTGAACATCGTCGCCAAGCCGCCGAGCACGCCCTGGATGGGCGAGATGAGGAGGTAGGACACCGAGAACGAGTAGGCAAGGGGAGGCATGAAGGCACTAGGGCCGATGCGCGATTTGCCGCGCATGACTGGGTCGCCCAGTTCCTCTACTTCGTCCTTCGAGAGCACGATTGCCTGTCCACCCGCCGCATCTTCGCCCGACGAAGACCTCGGACTCTCCTTCTCCCTGTCGGCCGGGCTCCCCTGGCTATGGCTCACGTGCCGCGCCGTCCTCGACGGCGAAAGCGAGCCAATGTGTGTCCCATCGATACTCCGCCGCAGCGATCTAACGCGCTCGACCGACTTGCGCGCCCATTCCGTATGTTCGAGTCTCTCGAGTCCCAAACTCCGCCGGTGTCCGTGACCATCGACACTCCGCCGCACATCGACGGGTAGCTCTTCCCCACCGACTCGTATCCCGGAGAGTCGTCGTGCGGCGAGGTTGCGGCGGGCGTCGGATGCCCGGGAAAGACGCAGGTAGTGCAACTGATTTTGTGTTTCAGCGAGGTGTTGGGCGCGGAGGCGGATTTCGGACGCGGTTGAGCCGAGAAGGGGTTGTGTGAAGGGGGTCATGAGGGTGGAGAGGGGTGGGAGGAGGGTTGTGATGAGGGAGCCGTAGGAGTAGCCTCCTAGGATGAGAAGTGGGCTATCAGAGTCTTTCTGGTCGCTGGGTGGTGCGGAGCCGAAGTCTGTTGTTGAGAGCGAGCGCTTGGTATGTGATATTGGAGATGGAGATGTCGGATTGATTGACATTTGTGATGGGATCGTCGACAGTTCAAAGGTATCAAGGTCAGATATAGGTGCTGTGGAAGAGGGACGTGAGATATGTAGGTTGAGGTAGTGCATGAAAATTGCCATGAAACCAACGAAGGAGCTGTAGTCGCCCACTTCGGGCTTCGCACTCCATGATGTCCTGCCTTTCGAGTTACCAGCACCACTATCCGAATTAGATTTCATCTAAATGCAGAGAAGGGGAAGGTTCTGTACCGAAAGTTGAATAGTCCAACAATGAACCCCTCCTCTAGCAATATACCTCCGATCTCTTGCACAATGTAATCGTCGAAGCTCCCGCCCAGCGGTGCATACGGATGGGCTATTATCGCCGCCTTCTTCCTCTTTGTATTTCCACTGACGTTAGGTACGTTGTCTGCATGTCCATTTTGTGTAGCGCCGTTGCTTCTCCCAGCACGCTGAGCGTCATCTTCTGAAGCCGAGGATGCGGCTGGCCGTAAGGGTGTCACAACGTCGAGAAGCGATTCTGGTATATAGACTCGACAATCAAGCAAGGTCTCATTCTTCAGCGACGGTATCGTAAAGCTCAGCGTCGGTTTAGGCATCATGCTGTCGCTGCTGTCGCCTCTCTGCCTTCTCGCCCAAGTCCAAATTCCGGCGGTCTTTCAGCCTTGTGCGTTCGTTATCCACCAATATGCGCGTTTACGGTCTTATGGCCACAGATCACAGCAGCTGCGATGTTCGAGTCGCCCAGCAATACGCGCATTTCCAAATATCGAACATTGGTAATCGCAGGCAGAATCGTCGTTCGGGACTTGAGGAGTACACAGTAGTGAGGCCATCATCATGGCCACGACGAGGCTGCATCGCGCTCCGAGGTTTAATCGGAGGCGGCCGGTCAATGGCTGACGTTTAAACTGGGGTAGCGTGACGGTTGTCCCCGAGATTCCTCGTGAGAGCGCGATCAATTGATCAGAGTACACCTTTACGAAGTAGTGGTTTGAAGAGGCCTTTCAAATTGATTGTAGGTATATATATAGTCATATAGTTGCCCGTTACGATGCAAGTTGAACTCTTCAAGTCTTCCGTACAATTTAGATCTCTGATTTTCTCAGTCAATGATTTCGAGTCGGCGAACATGGACCGACACTCCGGCACAAACTTTAGCTTCGATATGAATAACTGATAGTTGAATATCACATAAGTAGATTGATTCTTTGAGTATCAACTTATTAATCCTTGGCCTAAAAGCTAAGAGGCTTCTTCCATTGTTGGCTACTGACCGTTTGCCCGTGCCCATCTAGTCTTTAATCATCTCGTGGTCCTTTCGACTCAAAAATACTTCATTTGGCACGCCTCAGACGTTTTTTT
>Ga0209512_1003469_pt1 | contig 14891 bp, 17 predicted proteins | sample frozenSSSSmetaG_FD_184142 | JGI IMG/M metagenome (GOLD analysis project Ga0209512, IMG submission 184142) | Glacier valley bacterial and archeal communities from Borup Fiord, Nunavut, Canada, to study Microbial Dark Matter (Phase II) -... | ecosystem: Environmental > Aquatic > Freshwater > Ice >... | reverse complement strand
AGGCGCCGGACTCTGGGAATTGTCCATCCTGGGAAAGCGCAACAAGTGGCGCACCGTCTGGCTACCCGAGCGCGTCGTGGATAGTGTGCGCGCGCACTGGGCCGACCGCGGGCACGACTTTGAAGCCGCCAGCATCCTTGGCACGCCGGCCGACCTGGCGCTCCTGTCGCCCGTGGCCCTGCCCCCCTTGGCGCCGGCCCGGCGCAAGCATGCCGCAGCTTGCGGGCAGAACGCGCCCGGGGGCCTGAGCGGCGCGGGCTTTACGCCCAATGGCCTGTACCACCTGGTCAAGACGGCGCTGGCGCGCATAGCGCTCAGCCCGAACGCTGTGCTCAGTAAGGACGAGCGCAATGTCTTGAGCCGCGCCGCGCCGCACGCGCTACGCCACACGTTTGCCACACGAGCAGCGGCGGCCATGCCCCTGGACGTGCTCCAGCGCCTCCTGGGGCACGCGTCGAGCCAGACAACCTCCATATATGTGCGCGCCGAGCGCACGCGCAGTCTGGATGAGGCGAAAAAGTTCTTTGCCCGCTAGTGGGTAGGAGTTTCCCTTCGCCGCAAGCTGCCGGGGCGCCTCATCAGCCACGCTTACGCTCACCACGAGCTCCCGGTTTGAAATGGACTCTTTTCGGACTTTGACGTAAGTACAAAAAATATCTGCAACACATAAAAAGTTTTTAAAATTTTAAAAAAATTAACTTTAGTAACTTTTTAAAGTTTGTTATGCTGTTTCATTCTTATTGATAAGGTTGCTCTATGTCCCGTGTAATTGAGTTCAAAACTTCGGTAGCGATAGCCCTTTCCGGACTCGATATTTCTGCAAAAAAGATGCATGAGCTTGTGGGAAGAGAAAAGCCTGCCGGACAGCATCATATGAAGTACACGCCGGCTGACATGCGGGCCATCCGGTATCGTTCTGTTGGCTTGGAACCGCCAGAAACAAGCTCGATGCCAAAAGTTGAAACAAAGATACCTCCCGTCATAGTGACCCGAATGACAAAAGGTGGAGTCGGCAAAACAAGCATCTCTGTAAACGTTGCCGCAGCATTAGGAATGATGGGCTACCGCGTGTTGATGATTGATGCCGACCCGCAAGCGACAGCTTCTAACCTGCTGGGCATTGAGACTTCCAGTTATGGCAATACTATTGCGCACATTGGCCAATTCCTGCGAAGGGCTTCGAACACTCCGGACTCAGACCTCTTCGCAGCGATTATTCAAATTTACGAAGGTGGTTTTCTTGATTTGATTCCATCAGACATTACTCTTGCTGAGACTGATGCAAGCTTAGTTGCAGTCATGTCGAGTCATACCAGGGCTGAGCTATTCCTGGCACGAAACGTTGATTTCTTGTCAAAAAACTACGATGTAATTATTGTTGATACCGCCCCGGGCACAACGCCCATCGGCTTGGCCTTTTCATTTGCCGCTAGAGCATCGGGTAAGGTGCTAACAGTCGTCGAGCCCGAGGGCAGCTGTTTACGAGCATTAGATTCACTAGCCTCAAACTTGGCGGAAATCAAGGCAGTTACAGGCGCACAAATCGCGATGGAAGTCATCATAAATAAGTACCACCCGAGCCTGAAACACGTCCGCGAATCCATGGGTTTCCTCTACTCGAAATACAGTTCAATGCTGAATGACTCAATAGTTCCGCAATTTTCTGGATTTGCCCGTCAGTTGAATCCTGCATCTAAAGATGCAGGACCGCTTGTTGAATTCGAATCAGTCTCCGTGGGCGCCACCGCAATTTTCGATGTGGCAAAAAGCTTAGTTCAGAGCTTTCGCATCACACAGCCCGGCTTAACGATTGGAGACAAATAATGGCTAAATCACCACCAAAACTTTCTGGCTTAGTAAGTATTGGCGCTGTTGTCGCTTCAACGCCCATTCATGAGTTGCCAGATATGCCGATTCTTGATGCGTTTAGTGAGACATCGGAGTCAGTTGCAATATTGCCCCCTTCCGCTACACCTGCAGCTTTCAATTCAGGTCGCAATCTGCAGTCCATTAGCGTGCACTTGATTGACCCTAATCCTTTGGCACCGCGGGAAGTTTACACTGCCCAGATGATTTCTAGCCGTGCGGACGACCTCCGAACTCAAGGGCAGCACGACCCGATTCATGTCACACCAAACCCAGCTTTTCCTGGACGATTCATCATCTGTGATGGCTGGACCCGAGTGCGAGCTTGCACAGAGCATAAGGTTTTCGATTCACTGTTAGCAGAAATTCATATCGAATTAAGCCTTGAGGAGGCTGCTTGGTTTGGTTACGAACAGAACGAATGTCGGTCTATGCATTGCGATTTGGACCGCGCGATGTTTTATGAAAAGCTGATTGCAGCGGGTGAGTCTGCAGTCGAGATTGCGCGCAGAGCAAAGCTTTCAAAAACGATGATGAGCTTTTACCGAGCGTATGCAAAGCTTCCGGAAGACGTTATAGAAATCATTCGCCAGAACCCTGGAAAGTTTGGGGCCAATGCAGCATATCAGCTCTATAAACTCTATGAAAAGTGCGGTGTACGGAAAGCTGTTGCTTTGGCAGGTAAATTCGCGTTTGAAGACCAAACGGTGCGCTGGCTAACTAATCAAGCACAGGCGTTATTGAGTCCGACTACCTCGAAAAGCATTGCACCGTCTAAACAAATTCGATATTCAAATGGCTTTTACAAACAGCGTGGAGATTTTTTCGAAGTTTCCATCGCTGTACCAAGTGACAAGCGGGTTGAATTTTCCAATGCACTGGAAAAGTTGCTCGATACGGTAGCCGAAGTGCTGCCAGCAGACACTAGCACGCAATAAATACAATTATCAGGGAAAAGTTTATACGTATAAACTTTTTATGCAAGCGGCGCGCCTTGTAGATGTGCTTATCCAAGACGAGCAGCTTTTTATGGGTGCATCCAGAGGGGAGTTGCCCTGCATGCCTTGAACTTGGGAGTTCTAGACCTTCCCTCCTGAATCCTAGGAGGAGACTGTCTGCAAAATGGAGTACCCAATACGTACGAAGGTATCCCATCATCAATAGGACCACTGGGCTGTTCTGCCTCTTTGATAGCTTCTGCCAGCAATTCAAGCCGCTGCTTGAGCAGCAACAAACGGCGGCACCGTCGGACGGGCGAGGACGCTGTCCGAGATGACCACGATTGTGGTGATTTCCTCACGATGTGGTGACGCTAGCTCAAAATGTTCTAACGAGGCATCGTGTGCCGCTTAATGACTGCAGAGTTTACCCGCCGGATGTCCTATGCGCGCTTCGTAGCCTTGATACCGCGCTGTGATGCTAGCCGCTTTGTTTCAAACGCTCAAGAACGCCTGCACGGGCCTGTCGATTGCCGACGCCACGCCGCTGGCCGTCCGCCACAACATGCGTATCTCGCGCCAAAGGGTAATCAAAGGCATTGCCCAGCGCGGCAAATACTTCACCGGCAGGTTTTACGGCTTCAAGCTGCACATGGTCATCAACCATCAAGGAAAGCTGCTGGCCGTCAAGGTCACGCCGGGGACCCCGTTGATGACCGCAAGGGCTTGTTGAATAGCGCCTATTTTTGCCAAGCCTAAACTCTAAGCAAGCAGGTGGTCAAAGTGAGGGAAATTGTGCCAGGTAGAGGCATCCCTGCACCAACGGAGCTATATCAACCTACTTTCTTTTCGGGGCAGTCGCACTCGCGCGACGTACCTGGAAAGCAACACTGGCGATTGCACTGCACAAGGTAACCTACATCGCAAGGACTATAACGTCATCAATAAGAATGACAACCACGGCATCTAGGGTCACTCGGCAACAAAACTTAGAAAAAGCACCATCGCCCGCGACAACACCGGACATCGGTGCTGCAGAAATCATCGTCCAATTATCAAATTATCCACTAGGCCGTGCTCGGAAAGTTTGAAGCGCTGAAGTTGTGCAACTGACCTTGCCCCTGGATTGGGTATCCCATAACCGAGCTCATGAACTGACTTGCCTGGCAAGCCATTCGCTTTCGAACTGCATCGGGCTGACGTAAGCCAGCGTTGAATGCAGCCGGGCCTTGTTGTACCAGAGCAGCCACGCGATGGTTTCATCCTTGGCGTGGCGTGGCGTCGGCTCACGAAGCGCTGCCCGTGCAGGCGCTCGACCTTCAACGAGCCAAACAGCGTTTCGCTGCAGGCATTGTCCCAGCAGTTGCCACGCCGGCTCATGGAGCTCGTGATGCCGTACTCCTTGAGCACATCCCTGAAGGTGCCGCTGGCGTACTGGCTGCCCCTGTCACTATGAAACAGCACCCCAGCGTGCTTGCCCGGGTGGCGCTTGAACCAGGCCATGCGCAGCGCGTCGATAACGATTTTCGACGTCATTTCCTCACGCAGTGACCAACCCACCACCTGGCGGCTGAACAGGTCAATCACCACGGCCAGAAACAGCCAACCCTCATCAGTGGCGATGTACGTGATGTCACCGACCCAGACTTTATCGGGCTCGGCTACGGCGAACTCGCGGTTGAGCAGATTTGGCGAAATTGGCAACTTGTGGTTGCTGTCGGTGGTCACCTTGAAGCGCCGCTTGCCCTTGGCACGAATGCCGTGCAGTTGCATGAGCTTTTGCACCCGCTGCTTGCCCACCGCAACGCCGCGCGCCACCAGTTCACGCCAGATACGAGGCCAGCCGTAGGCGCTGCGGGTTTCGGCGTGCAGGGCCTTGATGTGCACCAGCAGCGCCTCGTCGCTCAGGTGGCGCCGCTGCGCCCCGCTGGCACGGCGGCGTGGTAGCCAGCGGCGCTGACCTGTAACACCCGGCACTGCACCGAAACCGGCCACATGCGGCGGTGGTGCTGCTCAAGAGTAAATCTGAGGTTTGACCAGTCCCTAAGTCAACGAAAGGGCAAAGTGAGAGGAATTGTTCGGATTGACCCTTAACCCTTAAAAATTTTTATGTTCACTCACAGGCAAATGCCAGATTGCGAAGCAAACGATGCCAAATTCAGCCTTTTTCGAATGCACCGCATGATGATTTGCTTAATATTGATGGTAATTCGCCAGCACTTGCACAATTCTTCTCACTTTGCATCTCTTTTTACCGATGCGACTATCAATTCTTCTCACTTTGTCTCCAAGTTCGGGATTTTTTTATAGCGAACAACAAAAAAACGCGCTCCATTGGACACCGCGCCATAGAAATAACAAAAACCCTCACCTTTGTAGCGTCAGGCTATCAATATTCCTCACTTTCCCTCCGGGCTATCTTCGGCAAACCCGCACCAGCAAAGGCTTTCGAGTGTTTTTTCACAATTTTTCTCACCTTGTCTGGCGACTAGGAACAAAAACCCTCACCTTTAGAACAAAAATCCTCACTTTAGGGTTGAAAAATCTCACCTTACCGCACAAAAATCCTCACTTTGGGTTGTCGTTTTCTCACTTTGCTAAGGTAACTTGTTGATTTTCAAGGGTCAGCATTCCCTCTGTATGTATGTTGGTTTGTTATTTAACTACTAACTAACCCGGAAACCTCAAAGCAGACTCCGAAGCGTAGGTCAGCAAAGTGAGAAAAATTGATTTGACACCTCACTTTGTGCTCTGCATGATGTGGGATGACTAATATTCGACAGTCCGATGCACACCAGCTTGCGCTGGCCTTGTTTGAAGATTTCGCTCCCTTGAGCAAAAGCATCGCAGATGCGCCATCAGAAATCGGCTTCAGCCGAAATAATATTTTGGTGGAGATTGAAGACCTCAGTCTAGCTACTCGTCGGGCGCTGGACGCGGCATATTTCATCGTTTCACAAGAAGAAGCTGTCTGCAAAAGCTACGAGGTGGACCTTAACTTTTTTCAGTGGCTGATGGCTTACAGCAGCAGCAATCGAAAGCATTTTCGGGCTCTGATGGTTGAAGCGCAAAAAGCGGTTATCCAAGTACAGGACACAGACCCCGATGACGACCAAGACGATAGGTGGGGCGCCGTTCAGATGCTGGGCGCCGTTAAGATTTATAAGGGTAAGCTTGTCTTTGAGGTGCATGATTCGTTGCAGCGGGCCATCAAAAATCCGGTCAGTTCGCATTTCTTGAGCTTGCGGCTAATCTTCAGCTCCCTGCATGCCAAAATTTTGCATGACCGGCTTTTGCCTGTTGTGACCGAAGGTGGTACCCCTTGGATTCCGATTCAAGAGCTGCGGCGCTGGCTGAGCTGCACTACCAAGACCTACGATGAGTTCAAGTACATCAAACGCGATGTGCTGGAGCCGGCTATCAAGCAAATTAACAGCCTGTCGTCCATCGAGGTCAGCCTGGATACCCGCAACCTGCCTGGCACCAAAAAAATAGGGGAGGTACGCTTCCGCGTAAAAGCCGACCAGCACGGCACCGCATCAATGGCGCCCATGCTAGTGTTAAAAGAACTGTACGACATTTTGAACGACGAGATTGGGTTGTCCACGGCCCAGTTCAGCGAGATTATTTCCAACCGGGAAGCATGGACGGATGCACGTATCCGACAAGCTTTGGAATACACCCGATTCAGCTGTAGGAGAGGAAAGGTAAACCGCAGTGTCTCTGGCTTCTTTATGCGCGCGCTCAAAGATGGCTATAACGTAGGTAGTGCAGACTTGGCCCTTTTGGAGGGGTCCACTAATCCGAACGGAGTTGAGTCTAGCGCAACCGCCGAGGCCGGCGCCGCGAAAAACACATTCAAAGCCCACCTCGCCCGCCAGGAAGAAGCGGAGGCCCGGCGCGTTGAGGACGTAACTCAGCGCGGAATGGATTTATTCCAGGCTCTAGACACGCAAGGGCAGCAGCAGGCACTTCAAGCATTCAGCCAGACCTCGCCGGCCAAGGTCATTGCTACGCGAACCAAGACCGCAGTGCAATCCTTGGGTACGTTGGTGGCAGACAACCTGTGGATGCGCAGAGCTCTTGGCTCATTTATGCTGAAAGGGGTCGAGAAGCCCTCCGTAAAGCGTCGGGCTGCCTGACCGGCAACGGATGCGACTGTGCCTTATTTGGCTCGGTAGCACCCTCCGAACCAAGCTATCACGCTCGTGGATGAGTACTTCTCCGAGAACTGACTTAAAGAACAAGGCGTCTACTTCATGCAATTCAGAGCTCCTGTCGACCCCCCGCAAACACGGCAACAGCGGTGCTTAATCCCTTGCTCAAGCAGAACACCAACCGCAGGCCGTCCGTCTGCGCTCTGCTTAAACAGCATATCAATACGTTTCAGATTGCATGAAATTCGGTATTCAAAAATGGCTATGTAAAATGCAATAAACGCGCAAACAAGCGCCTATTAACTTCATATGTACAAATAGTCAATGAGCAAGACGCTGGCTATTTTTGACTAACATGACTAGTATTTAAGCATTACTATTTGCGCGTTTATTGCACTTTTTAGGTGGTGACTTGACTATTGAAAAGACGCTTGCACTTTTTGCTTACACCGCCCAAGATTGGGTGACGCAACCCGACATGGCGTTTGATGCATTTTTGGCAGGCTATCGCTTTGAGGGACGGAATCTCCGTGCCAGTTCATTTGTAGTCTACAGAGGCATGTTTATGCGGTTGCATGAATGGCTTGGACAGCAAGACAAAACCTTTTTCTCCCTCAATGAAAAACTCATCAACGAGTTTTTAAATAGCAGAACACTTTCTGCGGAAAGCCGGCACCGCTATCTGCTCCTCTACACGACGCTGTTAGCGCACTTGGCAGACTTCAAAGGGGCTCAAGACAATCCGGCCCACGCGCTCCTGCTTGAGCAAGAAGCACCCGCAAGGGAGAATCCGGAGTGGCTCACTGTTGCTGAGGCTCAAGCGTTTTTGACTACTGCAGCACCGGGGTCTGGCTGGAAGCAGTTGAGGAATCGAGCACTTGCGCACACTGTACTCGGGGCAGGCTTACATTCTTCAGAAGTGTTGAGCCTAAAACTTTCGGACTTGAACCGAAAACGAGCTGTGTTGGAAACAATTTGGGTTCGGCCGAATGGTCCTCGGCCTTCGCGGGTAGTCCCTGTGCAGAGGTTTGCATTGACAGCAATGGAAGCTTGGCTAAAAGAAAGAACCGTGCAGGGCCTACCTGGAACGCTGGTTTTTCCTGCTAGTCCAGCAGGCGGGCCGATTTCGCCAGCGACGCTGTTCAGGCAGGTGAGAGCAACGCTTGTAAAAGCCGGCATCTCTCGGCGCTACGAAGGACCTACCTTGCTGAGAAACACTTGCGGTGCACTTTGGCTGTCCACACATCCAGCGCTCCAAGTCATGCAGTGGATGGGGCATGCGACGCTGCGCACGACGGAGCTTTTGTCGAAACAAAGTGAACAGCAACAGGCAGCAAAAGTCCAAGATTTAGCAACTGTCAAGTGCGATGTGAACATTGACTTTACCGGGTCTTTTTAGACCACTAGGGAAGCAAGACCCTCAAAACGAAAAAAGCCACCGCATGCGGGTGGCTTCTGAAATTAAATTATTGTTGTTCGTCGAGTCACTCCCGTTACCTTCGTTACCCTGTCAGCTGTATAGAGTTGACCAATCCGACTCTTCCTGCACTACCGCTGATGCCTGCCGTTCCGGTACTGGCATCGGCTGCTCTACAGGTGCAGAGGCCTGAGGGCGCACCTGCTGAACTGCCGGCGCCTTTTCTTTGACCGCTTCTTTGGTATCAACTTGGGTAACTGATTTCTCTACATCCTGTAATGCCGCCAGCTTGGAAACCTTGCTGGCTTCAAAAGCGATGATGAGCAGCGTCCCAGTCGGCTTACCCTCGCGTGAAAGATAGAAGTCCGTTTTCAATTTTCCGGTCACTCTCGCGAAGTCTCCTTTGTTTAGCTGCGGATTTTCGTCCAGCATCATTCGGACGGTGTACCAACACGGGCTCGCGTCCGCGCCCCTCTGGCTCTCTGCCAGTCGGAACTCGTAATAACCCTTGTTGGTGCTCTTGCTTACCTTGCGTTCAGGTACTGAAGCTACGTTTCCAAAAACTTGCATGTGTTGTCCTCAAAATTGGTTGCATCAAGATGACGATATGTCGTCATACAAGGCGTGTAGCAACCTGTTTTCAGGAGGGTAGTGGCGTCTGCAAAGTGAGAAATACACGTGGGGCGACTGGCAGGCAATAGCCAAAAACCGTATACCGAGCTTGAGCTTCAAAGCAGTTATTTCCTAGTCGGGCACACCTTGTGCTTTGCAATTACCCGTGGTCTGATGCTGTGAGGTCATTTAAAGGAGTTTGTTATGGCAGTCGACACCCCATCAAAGCAACAATTCACGGTAAGCCATCTCAATGAAGATGACTTCAAAACTGGCGGCCTTCGCAGCTATTCGGCCTATCGGGATTTGGGCGTTGCAATGGCAACAAATGGCGCTGCCACTGCGCACGTCATCCGCATGATTGCACCGTTAACAAAGCAGTTCAGCCAGCGCCACCATCACAATGTGCAGTTCCAGCTCGTCTATGTGCTCAAAGGCTGGTTCAAAAGCGACTTCGAGGGGCAGGGAGTCCAAACCATGAAAGAAGGCTCGTGCTGGATACAGCCGCCTAATATTCGGCACACCGTCGTTGACTGGTCGGACGACTGCGAACTGCTTGAAATCATTCTCCCCGCAGAGCATGAAACCGTCATAGACGAGTAATTTGTGCGCTGTCCACGGCTCGATAGTTTCTTGCAAGGGGCTTGAGGTAAAAACCCGACCATACTGGATGGATTCTGTAATTTCCAGAAAATTTGAACCTGCATCCCAAGAAGTGGCAGCCCGCAATGGACGTCAACTGGATAACTATTTCGTTCCACGGCAGCTTGGTGCGAAAGTAGTAAGCGTGAAATTCCTTGTCCGCATCTGCCTTGCCACTGGCGTTTTCGCCTCGTGCCTGCCCTCGTATGCGGAAACGCTGCGCTGCAATGGCCACATCGTTGAAACAGGCGACTCGCGCCTCTCTGTCCGCTACCACTGCGGGGAGCCGTTGCTTCAGGATTCCTACTGTGCACCGGTCTACTATTCCCCCGGATTCCAGTTGGTGCCCGAGCCGTTTGCCCGCTCGGTCGTTCCTTGCCTGGTGGTCGATGAATGGCTCTACGACCGTGGCCCCGGCAATCTCGTCGCGACGGTGCGATTTCGTGCGGGTGTGGTGCTCTCCATCACCTACGGCGCGCGGACAACGCCATAACACCCTGATTCCGGGCGCCGAACTGATGGGGTAAAGCGGTTGCTCCAAGCCTGCTGTTCGACCCAACCGTACACTGCCGATAGCGATTTGAATTTTTCCAAAAGAAAGACCGAGCACCCACCATGGCAGGACCCACCACTGATTTCTGGCAAGAGCGTTTTGAGAAAAAGCAAACCGGCTGGGACCGCGGTGCGACCAGTCCTCAGTTGCTGGCATGGCTGGACAGCGGCGCATTGCAGCCATGCCGCATTGCCGTTCCCGGCTGTGGAAGCGGCTGGGAGGTGGCGGAGCTTGCCAGGCGAGGGTTTGAAGTGGTCGGCATCGACTACACCCCGGCGGCAGTCGAGCGGACCCGGGCGCTGTTATCGGCACAAGGCTTGATGGCTGAGGTCTTGCAGGCAGATGTCTTGGCGTATCAGCCGGACAAGCCGTTTGATGCCATCTACGAGCAGACCTGCATGTGCGCGCTGCATCCAGACCATTGGGTGGACTACGCCCGGCAGCTTCAAAATTGGCTCGCCCCCCAGGGCAGTATTTGGGCTCTATTCATGCAGATGATGCGACCGGAAGCCACCAGCGAAGGGGTCATAGCGGGTCCGCCTTACCACTGCGACATCAACGCCATGCGGGTGCTCTTTCCTGCGAAAGACTGGGCATGGCCCAAGCCGCCCTATGAAAAAGTACCCCATCCCAACGTTGGCCATGAGCTCGGCCTTCATCTAATGCTTCGCCAGGGGCGGTGAACTTGGCCTTGACGGAACTCGAACGCAAGCGTTGTGAAAAGGCCCTGGCGGACTTCATGGCACGCCGCCGACCGCCGCCGCACCTGCGCGACCAGTTCGACCTTGGCTACACAATGCAAGGCCAGAGTATCGAGATTTTTGAAAGTCGGCCCCACTGGAAAGACGCTGGCGTTCGGCAGGAGTCTCCCGTGGCCAAGGCGACTTTTGTGCGAACACAGGGCCTCTGGAAAGTCTTCTGGATGCGTGCAGACTTGAAGTGGCACAGCTACGAACCCAAGGCTGCGGTCAACACGTTTAAAGAGTTCCTGGGGGCGGTTGACCGTGATGAGCACGGATGCTTTTTTGGCTGAACGCTTCACGTTCAATGCTACGCGAACGGTGTGTTGAACCGGGCGATGACGGCATTTCAAGCATGGCGCCTGCCGGCCAGACATGATGGTCAGGTTTTCGTTCAAATATTCGTTTTTCAGGGGACCCTCATGCTGCACGAATCCAGACTGACTCTTGAGCTGCGCGCCCTTTTGCATGCCAGGCGAGTCGCTGCCCTGGGGACCATCGGTGATGACAGCAATCCGTTTGTTTCCATGGTTCCCTACGCAATGGAGCCGTCGCTCGGATGCTTGGTCATCCATGTGAGCGGCTTGGCTGCCCATACGGGCAACCTGCAAGCCCGACCCAACGTCTCGCTGCTCGTGATGCACGCGGAGGTGGAGGGCGGGCCGGTCCATGCCTTGCCACGTGCCACGCTGGACGGCTTGGCACGGGTACTGGAGGCCGGAAATCCGGCCTGGGAAACTTGCCAGGCTGCGTACGTGAAGAGATTTCCGGAAGCTCAATTCATGACCCAACTGGGCGACTTCCGGTTTGTCGCCATTGAACTCAACGGTGCCCGCCAGGTCGCCGGCTTCGGCGCGGCGCGCTCAATCGACGAGGATGAGGTCAGGCGTGCGTTGGAGCCGGCAGGGCAGTGACGAAGGTATCCACCATGGTTGGGCAGTTGACGCTGATGCACGATTCGCCATGACCATTGCTGTGCCTATCACCTGTGCCGTTGTTCTTGCTGCCGTGATATTTGTTCTCGGACGCAGAGCACAACGTCAAGCAGCCGGCTCGCTGGCCGCTGCTCTTGAAAAGGCATCAAAGGTCAAGTCCGGCTTGGTTCAGGGCTCAATAGACTACGACAGCCTTCCGCCACCTGTGCAGCGTTATCTTCACATGGCATTGCCCGATGGATGCAAGACTATCGGGCTGGCACACCTTCGACAAGAGGGCAGGCTAAGAACAAATGCCAAGTCCGAACGCTGGATGACGTTCACTGCCGAGCAGATAATTGCACCGACAGCCACTGGATTCATCTGGGAGGCCCGGGTCGGAGCTGCTCCTGGCATCCATATCCGGGTGCTTGATTCTCTGGTCGACAGTCGTGGCGCCGGCCAGGTCAGCCTACTCTCAGCTATCCGAATCGCCTCGATTGGCGGCACACCAGAGATGAACTCCAGCGCGCTGCATCGCTTCCTGGCCGAAACAGTCTGGAGTCCGACAGCCCTGCTGCCCAGCGAGCGTCTGCGCTGGAGTGCCATTGATGACAACACGGCATGCGCGACGCTTATAGCCCATGGCGTCACCGTTTCACTTGAATTTAGGTTCAACGCGGCAGGCGAAGTTGTCGGCATATTTACCCCGGGGCGTTGGGGAAGTTTTGGCGGCAGCTATGTTCAGAAACCGTGGGAAGGGCGCTTTCGAGCATACGACACTGTTCAGGGCATGCGAATCCCCAAACATGGCGAGGTTGGCTGGTATGACGGCAGTGTGTGGGGGGCAGTCTGGGAAGGCACGCTTTTGGAAGCTCAATATTCATGCTTCCGTTAAAAATGTGCTTCTGGTCAAATTTGGCGCGAAGTCCTAGGATGGCCGCCATGACCATTGAATGTCGTCTTTGAAGTGTGTTTTAAAACACCCCGTACCGGTAAGTAAAGAACAGCGCAGCCAAGACGCCAACGACGGCAAGGATGGTCATCACTCTTCCCATGGTTCCTCCTTATTGAAAGCAATGCTACTGGGTTGGGTTACGGGTCTGCTTGTCCACTCCATCCCTCGCCACTTTGGATTTTATCGATATTTCCCCTTGTGTGGACTGATGGAATCGACGTGCACATAACGCTCATTATGAGCGAAGGTCAACTGGAATTCGCTTAATGGCCGCTCGATGGAAGGGGTGGGTGGTTTGGCCCGCGACGGCACCTATTCAGACTTGCGCGATGCGACAAAGACCTGTCATTCACGTGAAGGCTTGGTCTCGAGCAAGCGGCAGTTCAATCCCCGACTCGACAAAGACCTCGCGCACGACGGATAACCCATTGAGCGCAGCCGGAAATCCCGCATAGACCGCCATTTGCATCACCACCTCGACCACCTCTGCCGGTTTGCAGCCAACGTGCAAAGCCGCATGAACGTGGACGCGCAACTGGGGCAATGCGTTGCCGAGGGCGCATAACGCCGCGACTGTCGCCAATTCCCGTTCACGCAAGCCCAGTTCCTCTCGTGAGTAGATGTCGCCGAAAGGGAACTCGACCAAGTAACGTGCGAATTCGGGGAACGACTTCCCAAGCCCTTCGACCACTGCCAGGCCCGCAGGGCCATCTACGGCAGCCAGTATGGCCGCGCCGCGTTCATAGCGCTCGGAATTCATCGCAAATCTCCCCGGTGGTAACACCGCCCGCGGCCATCGCCACAGTTGCCCACGGCAGGTTTTGAATCGTCTACTGACCGTGCCATGGCCACAGGGCTGAGCCAGCCTTGAATCAGAGCTGTTGGCGACCCGCTGCGGGAGATGTGCCACATCATCGGCTCCGCCGCGACGGCAGACGCTGTGACAGAGCCGGTAATGGCGACCGCAGTGACATAGTTGACCAAGTTCATGAGTTCCTTCAGAAAAGTTGATGCAACCCACTGTAAAGAAGACCTCCGACATGTGGAATGACCAAGTTCGTGATACCTTTGTGATATGACAGGCCGTTTGGACTCCCGCTCGCTCGCGCTATTCCTTGCCGTAGCCGATGCGCTGAGCTTTCGCCAGGCGGCCGAAACATTGCACCTTTCGCAGCCGCCGCTGAGTCGGGCAATTCGGGAACTCGAAGAGCGGCTGGGAATGCGCCTTTTCGACCGCAACACACAGGGCGTGAACCTCACCGATGCCGGGCGTAGGCTGCTGCCCTATGCACGCAGCGTCGCCAAGCTGCTCCGTCAGGCCGAAGCCGAAATGACGTTACAGGCCCTTCCGCCGACCTTGCGGCTGGGGCTGACCAGCGCCGCGGAGCCGATGTGGTTCCGCGGTCTCGCTGAAAAGCTGCAGGCACTACAACCCGGGACGTCCGTGTCCGTGGTTTCCGACACGTCGCCGCGGCTCGTGCGACAGCTTCGCGCCGGCAAACTGGATGCCGCCTTCGTTGCGCTGCCAACAGACACAGGTGGCCTGGATGTCATGGAACTCGACCGCCTGCCAATGGTGGTTGCGATGCAGTCTTCTCATCGGCTGGCAAAGCGCAAGGTAGTTCGCCTGGCCGACTTGGCTCTGGAATCGGTCTTCTCGTTCGAGCGCGCGCGTCAGCCCGCTTTTTACGACCACTGCCAGCAAATCTTCGCTCGCCACGGCTTCGCACCCCCAAAGCTTAGGGAGCCGGCTGACCATCACGTTTTGCTGGCCGATGTGGCCAATGGGTGAGGCATCGCCCTGCTTCCCAGGTCCTTCGTTGGCTTGAGACGCACGGGTGTCATTTACCGGGCTCTGGCCGAGGGAGATGAACTGGCCGTTGGTATAGGGCTTGCCACGCCCAAGGACCGGCAAACAGTGCGAAACATGTTGGCCTTGGTGGCAGGCACGACTGACGCCAGGACTAGCCGACGAGGTCACCATTTGCTTCCTGGGCGACAAGGACCGTGACCCCCATTTTGAGGTGCTCTCAGTGCGCTGTTTCGGCGACTCTAAGTCTCAGCTTCGAGAACTGGCGGATGGTGTGTAGGGGC
>Ga0209512_1003468_pt1 | contig 14894 bp, 10 predicted proteins | sample frozenSSSSmetaG_FD_184142 | JGI IMG/M metagenome (GOLD analysis project Ga0209512, IMG submission 184142) | Glacier valley bacterial and archeal communities from Borup Fiord, Nunavut, Canada, to study Microbial Dark Matter (Phase II) -... | ecosystem: Environmental > Aquatic > Freshwater > Ice >... | reverse complement strand
AAATTCTGCGGTAGAAACAACCAGCTCAGCCATATGTGCCGGAATGAAAACTACACCAGCCCTTCCGGCAATTACGAGGTCGCCGGGAAGTACGATCGCCGCTCCGATCGTAATTGGTGTATTCAAACCCATCAGCACTACACCCTGTAAAAACTGAGGAGCAAAATCCCTGACATGTGCGTTAAATCCTTTGATATCGGCAAGTCCGTCAACATCCCGGGCAAAGCCATCGAACACAACCCCATTTCCTGAATTCTTAAAGATCACATTACCCAGATTATCACCCATGAGCGACCCGACTCTGCCTTTATTATCCGCTACATACACATCTCCCTGAGTTAACATATTAATTGGCCAATGCAAATGTCTGCCGGCACGTCCCTCCTTAGCGGCACGGTCAACAATATTCTTCTCCACATCCGGGCGGATCGGCATGAACTGAGCCGTTAATGCCCTACCTACAACTTTAACTTCTTCATGAAGTATTTTCCAGTTGCGCTCATACTGATAGAGGTATCCTTCATTGTTCAGAATCTGCCAGGCTTCTTCAATCCCTATTTCACGGGCACGTTTTATAAGTTCATCCGAAATCCTTGGACGGCCATCAGCAAAGCGTTCACCCTTCCAGGCGGAGGTCAGAAATATCAATTCATCTTTCGGTATCGTCTGTGCAGAAACAGCGGAAAACGAAGTTAAAAAACAAATAAATACAAGGGATAGATAAAATCTATGAATATTTGCAAACATATAATTATTATTGATAGTGAGTTTAACTTAAGAAAATCATGGATGAAACCGCAGGAAATTATGCTTTCTTAGGGAATTTCCAGATCTTCAGGGCATTTTTACCCATAATTAAATCCAAATCCTTTTCGGTGTAGAAATCACAGAATTTGTACATAAATTCCAGTTCTTTATCCATTGGAAGTTCCCATCTTGGGAAAGGATATCCTGTTCCCCAAATGATCTGTTTTGCACCAAACTCTTCATAAATGGCTTTGTAGAATGGCAGCGTATCTTCATATGGGTACTTTTTTATTTCTGACATTTCATAGGGCTCTGAATTACTGATCCAGACATTTTTGAAACGACTGAGTTTAAACATTTTTTTAAATTCCGGCCAGCAATCAGCAGCTTTAAGATCCGGTTTACCAGCGTGGTCAACAACTATTTTCACACCCGGGAAACGCTCAGCCATATCTTCGAGCATAGGCATCTGATGAGGCACAATATAATAATTGAAACAAAGTCCCAGTTTTTCAGCTTCTTTCCACAATGGATAATGAGCCGGAGAATTTAACCAGGTTTCTTTAGGATGGTAAATCGGACTAAACCGCATGCCCTGAAAACCATGTTCATTTACCCAATACCTCAGATTATCCACTATTTTAGGATCATGAGGGTTCAGTAATCCATGAGCTACAAATAGATCAGGGTAAGTTTTGAGGCAGTGAGCCTTGTAGGAATTATCCCATCCATAATATCGTGGATTAATTAAAACCCCGTAGGTAATATTAAAGTCCTTCATCTGCTTCACCTGATTTTCAATTGGTGCTTCAATCGCAGCTTTAGCATTTGGGTTTTCGGGATGTTTGAATGGAAAACGTGAATCAAAATTCCAGGTTTCCACATGAGTATCGATGACCAGCCGCTTTTTCTTGAATTTCTCCGGCATTGAAGCCAGTACTGAATCAAAAGGATTTATCAAACCCAATAAGGGCATTGCTGCCATACCTTTAATAATGTCTCTGCGTTTCATATTTGAATACTTTTAAACTGTTAAAAATCATCTTGTCAGGTTGCCAATGGCTGACCACCCGGAATCATTACTTTTTGTTTAGGAAGTTTAGTTGTATTACGTCTGGCTGTGAATTTAGCAGTCAGGTATTCTCCCATATGAATATCTCCGGCAATAATATCCCCATTGACCTTTCCGGAGAAGAGGTAAATAATAATGTTCCCAACAATTGGGATCGTACTCCTGATCTTAACCTCATTTCCATCTACCGTACCCACCATATTTTTTGTGTCATGATCTCCCTTATGAGTTCCCTGAATCCAGTTTCCATCCTGCTCAATCACAAATGAATGCATACTGGTGCTTAAGGCATACTGTACTTCCACATCCCAGCGTCCGCTAAGATTAGCAGCGGGTGCAGTCATTTCAGGTTTGAAATCTCGCTTTTTTGACAACACTTCGTAAAGGCGATCAGCAACTATTTTCTCCTCACCCGGCTGCATATGTCCCGGAGTAATCTGTATTGAAGTAGTGCCATCAGCTTCGTCACGATTCCCTAGTGCAATTCTTGGCTTACTCCTACCTACTTCTTCAGCGATCTCATAACCAGTTACGGGGTATTTAGCAGGATCCCAGATAATATGAAGAACAGGATATTTATTATTCAGATTTAAGGGTTCAGTAATTTTTGTACTCAATCCGCTGATAGCTGATACCTTTTTCGAAATTACATCAAGCCAGGCAAGCCATCTCTTCCATTCTGCTTCATGATCACGCACGAGCCAATCCTCAACTGCAGCGACCATACCCACAATTTCATCACGATCCAGCTTATTATCACGACCGGGTCCATGGTGAGGCGCACTTGCCTGCCAGGCTGCAAGTAAAATATTTTTATTTCCTAGCATTAAACCTGCCGACTGCGGTCCGCGAATAGTTTTACCTCCACTATATGCTACAATATCAGCTCCTCTTTTCAAATGTACGGGTGGAATTGTGAGGATTTCAGCTGCCGCATCCATCAGAATGGGAACATTCTTTGGTTTGGCAATTGCAGCAATTACTTCGAGTGAAAGTGGCTGACCGGTATCTGAAGCAGCTCCAGGAGTGCCAGAGGTCAGATAGATCATTGCCGTCTTCGGATTAATTGCTTTTTCAAGCTCAGCAGCTGTCGAAACAGTTATGATTTTTACCCCGATATTTCGCACGGCATGATCATAATGCTGGCGGGAATATCTTGGAATAATTACCTCTGATTTCTCAAATCCGCTAAGGTCAGGGATACGGATCAGCCTTTCCGGACTTCCTCCAGTAACACAAGCTGCAGTGATATGCTTAACTCCGGCTGCACATCCGGATGAAACCATTCCCCATTCTGTTTTTGTGAGTTCTGAAAGTCGCTTACCTACCGCTTCTGCTAGTTCGTCAAGCTGAACGAAATTATTACTGGCTGCATCGAGTGCTGCCTTTACTTTCGGGAGTTTGATTGAACCCCCAATGATAGTATATGAACCTCTGCAATTTATAATTGGTTCGACCCCCATAGAACGATAAATATTCTTATCATCCAGGAATGAACTTAATGTTGTTTCCGGCAAACTTTCAAAAGATCCTTGCAAATCACCAGATGGTGCCGCTTCTCCCTGAAGTACATTGCCAATTACCGGAAGTAAAGCAAGGCCTTTAATCACACTTCTCCGTTTCATTTTATTTATATGTATTTGCTGCAAGTCCGTTCAGATCCCAAACAATCCTTCCGGCGCGCACAGTAAGCTCTGCCTCAAGTTTACGATCACCTTCTATCCTGTTTTGTCCGGAATCTACGAAACCAAACTTACCATTCATAATGCTCAAAACTGCAATATCTGCTACTGAACCCTCCGATAAATTTCCAAGATCTTCTCGCTTGATTGATTTCGCAGCATTCCAGCTTCCACGTGCTATTACATCAGGAATACTCATCCCGATACTCAGATATTTAGACATCACATTCAGCATGTTTTTCATCCCTGAATTCATACTTGTCCGATGCTCATCTGTACCAAAAGAATTTGGCCAAAGGCCCTGTTTAAATGCTGGAATTGCCTGATTAAACCAGAATCCTGCTCCCCCATGCCCAACATCAAAAAGCACCCCTCTTTTCTGCGCTTCCAAAACAAAAGGTCTGACTTTCCCCTGCTCATCAACCACGGTCATACGCTCGGAAACATTCTCAAATGAATGTGTGATAATATCACCCGAACGCATATGATCCAGTTGTTCCTGAAGTGTATATTGAGGCATATGACATTCTACAAAAAGTGGTGTATTAGCAATACTAGCAGCTTCGGAAGCCCGCTCAAATGGAAGCCAGCTTTTACCCTTATAATGACCAATCCGTGTTCCTACAATATAATCCTTGTATTTCTGGATGGTTTCTGCAGTTTTTTGAGCATTTACTGTACCCAGATCAGGTTCAAAACCAGAGCCTGAACTAAATCCGGTTTCGAAAATATTTATCCAGGCGAGCACTCGTGTGATTGAAGGGTCAATTACTTTGGCTTTGAATTCCGGGAAGGTCCTCCATCCGGTTGTACCCGCATCCACAACAGTGGTTATACCGGAACGTATTGCAAAAGCATCAGGCAATTGACTGGATTGTCCATCAGTAAAACCAGGATTACTGCCCGCAAATACATGAGTATGGATATTGATCAGACCGGGGGCAACTATAAGACCACTGACATCAAGTACCTTTTTTGCAGCTGAAGCAGGGATATCAATAGCCACTCTGGCTATTTTACCTTCTTTTACAGCCACATCCATTTTGGCATCTATTTTATTTTTTGCGTCGATCAGCCTTCCGCCCTTAAGTAATAAATCATAATCCTGAGCCAGAGATAAAAACGGTATTAGTATTAAAAATAGCATCAGCGATGCACTTTTAATTGGAATTAAAAGCTGTTTGCCGTTTTTAGAATAGCAACATTTCATATGCCTATGCTTTTCATTTTGCAAATAATTATATTCCATGATGATAAATTTCTGAATCTTATTCTCTCCAGGGCTGCCCACTGATTCCATTCAAATCCCACATTATTTTTCCAGCTCTTAAAGTCAGTTCTGCCTCCAGCTTTTTCGAACCTTCGACACTAACTTTGCGAACATCAGTAAAGCCAAACTTTCCTTCCCTAAGATTAAAAACGGCAATATCTGCTTCAGCACCAACACTCAAATGTCCCAAATCAGTTCGCTTGATCACTTTTGCCGGCGCCCAGGTTGAACGCTCGATCACATCTTTTAATTCCATACCCAAAGCCAGAAATTTGGACATCACATTGGTCATATCTTTCATTCCTGCGTTCATACTTTGATCGTGCAGATCAGAACTGATCACATCAGGTAAAAAGCCTTGTTTAAATGCAGGGATTGCCTGTGCCCATGAAAAAGCTCCCCCACCATGACCTACATCGAAAATAACACCGCGCTTTTGAGCTTCAAAAATAAATGGCTTTAATGTTCTGCTCTTCTCGTCCACAATAGACTCACGGCCGGCACTTATCTCAGAGTAAGTATGGGTAAAAATATCTCCCGGACGAAAATGCTCAAGAAAAAGTGATTCAATGGAGTTGCTTGGCACATGCTCTCCAAAATCGACCATAATCGGTACATCAGCAAGCTTTCCGGATTCAATTGCCTTATCCACCGAAGTAAATCCCCCCCAGTAATGTGCTGATTTAACACCTACCAAAATTTCAGGGAATAACTTTTTGATCATGTAGGCGTTCATTTCAGGATTCATATCATTGATATCCTGCTCTTCGAACCGGCCGATCATTCCATTTCCTATCACATTCAGAAAGGCCAGAATACGAGTCTGAGATTTGTCAATTGACTGAGCTTTAAATGTTCTGAAATTCCGCCATCCTGAAGTTCCTGCATCTACCATCGTAGTTACACCGGATCTGAATGAAAAAGCATCTGCCTGCTGGCTGCGGGAAGAATTAGCCACTGAAGTACTATACTTATCGGTACCCTGAAATACATGTACATGCATGTCAATTATTCCAGGGCTAACATAAAGCCCGCTAACATTCACAGTTTTTTTAGCTGTGGATTCCGGGATGTTTGCAGCCACCCGGAATATTTTACCATCCGAAATCGCCACATCCATTATAGCATTGATATTATTTTTTGGATCGATCACATGGCCGCCCTTCAAAAGAATATCTATCTCCTGGGCATTTACTGTTTGAATAGCCGGAAGAGTAAGAACCATCAGACTAACTATCTGATAGCGAAATAGGCATGAACTAAACTTTTTTAATAATGTCATTCTATTTCTCTCCAATTTTTTCGATTAATTTTGATTTTAAATATTTTAAAAGTCCAAAGTTTATCTATGATCCTTATTGAAATTTAAGTATTCCAAAGAACTGAGGTAGATGAAACTGAGGTTTGTCATTTTTAACTTCGTTCCAGGTTATGTAATGCGGATTCGAATTAATTTCAGCGATTTTATAAAAATTCGCTCTCCATGCAACCCCAGGTTTGGGACGAACTACATTGGTATATTTCTCAAGCATACTCAATGGTATCTTAAAAGACATAGTCCATGTTACCGGCTCGGTAATCTCAGTATCGACTACCTTTGGCAAAGAGGCCTTGATCTGAATTTTCTGAATATCCTCAACAGTTGGTCTGATCTTTTTGTGATGAAGCAGTGGGGTTCCGCCGCAATTGATCTCGAGGTTAAAGTAGTTGATTGGATTATCGGCCTCAGGTGAGAAAAAGAACTCAACAGCCGAGTCCTTCCATACAGGTCCGTTTATTTTTTCAGTAACGCTCTTTACATAACGGTCTTTAACTCTGTAGATAACATAAATAAAATCATCATCATAAGTCATTTTGACATCCGCCTTAGGCTTGAATGCAGGAATTTCTCCCATGTAATTACGAATTTTAATAGATTTAACCCCTTTCCATCCGGATTCATTCCATTTGTCGTTAACATCAACCGTTTTAGCCGATTTTTTAACATTATAAACAAGGAAATCCGAGGAATTGCTTGAAGAACCTTGCTGTGCGTTTACTGCATTGACAAAAAATAGAGTTAGCAAGAAAAAGAGGGAGGTGATTTTTAAATTTTTCATCAATTTGATTATTTTTTTTGTAATAAGGTTTTAAAACAGACATTCAATAAATCTAAGACATAATTAAACTACCTGCCAGCTCCATTCAGGCTGAAAGAAGCCGGCAAGTTTTTGAAAAATTAAGTTGCCAAAGGCGGACCTGCCGGGATTTGAATTCTTTTCCTTGCAGGTTTTGATTTACTTCGGTTTGCAGTAAATGTAGCAGTACGGTATTCGCCTAAATGAATATCTCCAGACATTATATCGCCACTAACTGTGCCCTGGAACAGGTAATTAATATTATCAGCAATAATTTTTATTGTACTTTCAAATCTTACCTTATTACCATCAATTGTACCTCCAACAGTTCGGGTATCAAAATCTGCCTTATGGGTCCCTGAAAGCCAATTACCATCTTGCTCTAAACTTAAGGTATGCATGCTGGTACTACTGAAGAATTTGATGCTCAAATCCCAGAGACCTGCAAGATTAGTTGAAGGGACAGACATTTCAGGTTTTGGACTGCGTTTTCTGGACAGGACTTCATAAAGTCGGTCGGCGATAATCTTTTCTTCACCGGCTTGGATTTGTCCGGTAGTTATACTGACAGAGCTAATACCATCAGTTTCACCACGACTTGCCAGGGCAATTCTTGGTTTATTTCTCCCTAATTCTTCTGCAAGCTCAAAACTATTGATGTATAGCTTATTACTATCCCATTTTACATATAATACAGGTGATTTATTTGAAAGACCGGCAGGTTCATAAACTTCTGTTTTAACTCCTTCGATCGGTGCAATCTTCTTTGAGATGGTATCGAGCCAGCCTAACCATTTCCTCCAGTCGGCAGCGTGATCTCTTTTAACCCACTCTTCAACAGCTGCCATCATACCAATCATCTCTTCCCTTCCAACTTTATTATCACGTCCGGGACCATGATGAGGAGAACTTGCCTGCCATGCTGACATTAAAATTGATTTATCTCCCAACATTAATCCGGCGCATTGTGGACCGCAGATAGCTTTTCCGCCACTATATGCAACCAGAGTGGCCCCACGTTTAAGGTGAACCGGCGGAATGGTCAGATTTTGAGCTGCAACATCAATCAAAACCGGAATGTTTTTCGGTTTAGCCAGGGATGAAATCACTTCGAGCGATAATGGCTGACCAGTTTCAGAGGCAGCTCCCGCGGTCAGGTATATCATTGCAGTCTTAGGATTAATAGCCATTTCCAATTCTTCCGGAGTAGAAACATGAACTATTTTAACCCCAATATTCCTGATTCCATGATCATATGCATTACGTGAATATCTTGGAATGATGACCTCATCCTTATCAAAACCAGTGAGGTCGGGAATACGGATCAATTTTTCCGGATTACCGCCTGTGACACATGCCGCTGTGATATGTTTAAGTCCTGCAGCACAACCAGCCGAAACCATACCCCATTCGGCACCCGTAAGATCGGCAAGGCGCTGGCCTATTCCATCAGCCAGTTCATCATATTGTACAAAATTATGAGCAGCAGCTTCCATAGCTTCACGAACTCCCTGACGCTCAATCGATCCACCAATGATCGTATATGTACCCATACAGTTTATCACCGGTTCTACGCCTATTCTACGGAAAATATTGGTGTCGGCCATGAAAGAGGCTTCTGTTGTTACAGCTTCCGATCCTGTTAAAGTGCCGGATCCACTTCCTGCAATTGAATTCCCCAAAACTGATTGTGCAGGAAGAACAGCTCCTGCAACAGGTAACATCGCCAAGCCTTTGATTAAATTTCTACGTTTCATTATATTACTTTTAATTTCTGTTAAATTTATTTGTAAGGATTTGCTGCCAGCCCGTTTAGGTCCCAAATAATACGGCCTGCACGTACTGTAAGCTCTGCTTCTAATTTTTTATCGCCTTCCATCTTATTATTGCCCGAATCTACGAAACCAAACTTTCCTTTAGCGACACTCAGTACAGCAATATCGGCAACGGAACCTTCAGATAAATTACCCAAATCTTCACGCTTTATTGATTTGGCTGCATTCCAGCTTCCTCTGGCGATAACTTCAGGCATTGACATTCCCATATTCAAATATTTGGACATCACATTAAGCATTGTTTTCATTCCTGAATTCATACTTGTACGATGCTCATCAGTACCAAATGAATTCGGCCATAAACCCTGTTTAAATGATGGAACTGCCTGGTTAAACCAAAATCCACCACCACCATGACCGATATCAAAGAGTACACCTCTTTTTTGAGCTGCCAATACAAAAGGTCTGACTTTTCCCTTTTCATCAACAACAGTCATACGTTCTGAAACATTTTCAAATGCATGGGTTATAATATCACCGGACCGCATCCTGTTTAACTGATCTTCAAGAGAATACATTGGCAGATGGCACTCTACAAAAAGTGGCTTATTGACTAATTTGGCAGCTTCTGATGCACGATCAAAAGGTGTCCACTCTGTTCCGTCATATCTTCCGATACGCACACCCACAAGAATATCAGGATACTTACTGATAGTTTCGGCTGTCTTCTGAACATCCATTTCAGCGATATTTTCCTGGGCTTTATCTACAGAATAACCTGAAGCTGCTATACTTAAAAAAGCAAGCACACGGGTCATTGAATTATCAATTATTTTAGCCTTGAAGTCTGGAAAAGTACGCCAGCCGGAAGTACCCGCATCAACTACCGTTGTAATACCTGCACGTGGTGCAAAGGCATCAGGCAACTGACTTGAAGTTCCATCTGTAAATCCCGGATTAGAACCGGCGTATACATGCGTATGCATATTGATCAGCCCAGGTGCAACAATCAACCCACTTACATCTACAACTTTTTTAGCTGAACTTGCAGGAATATCGGCGGCAACACTGAATATTTTGCCTGACTTTATGGCGATATCCATTTTGCGGTCAATACTATTTTTAGTGTCGATTACATGGCCCCCTTTTAATAAAAGATCGATATCCTGTGCCTTAACCCTGGTAGTACAGACAAAGAGCAAAAGCGCTATCATTACTGGCCTTGCAGCAAATAATGAATTTGATCTTTTGAAATTTAATAGCTTATTCATATTGTTTTGTTTTATGATTCTATTTAAAATATCAATTAGTAGCTGCCGGCATTTGCCATTCGGGAGCGCTGATTCCATTTAAATCCCATACCACACGACCTGCTCTGAGAGTCAATTCTGCTTCAAGTTTTTCTGTACCACTTATTTTCGTACGCCGAACATCCAGGTAGCCGAAATTGCCTTTTTTTAAATTAAAAACTGCAATATCAGCTTCTGAGCCTACGCTTAAATGACCCAGTTCGGGGCGTTTAATTACTTGTGCAGGATTCCAGCTTGACCGCAAAATTACATCCTGAAGGCTCATTCCCATAGCCAGAAATTTGGACATAACATTCGTCATATCTTTCATCGCTGCATTCATACTCAAATTATACAGATCTGTACTAATCGTATTTGGCATGAAGCCTTGTTTTAATGCTGGAATGGCCTGGTTAAAGTTAAAGGCACCTGCGCCGTGGCCTACATCGAAAATAATTCCTCTTTTTTGTGCAGCAAAAACAAAGGGTTTAACTTTTCTGGTATTCACATCCACAATTGATTCGCGACCACCTGTAGCTTCTGATATTGCATGTTCAGAAAAAGTGTGGGTAAATATATCACCAGGCCTGAAATGCTCCATGAACAAAGACTCGATAGAATTTGGAGGAGAATGCTCGCCGAAATCAACAATAACCGGAACATTTGCCAGTTTACCCGATTCTACCGCTTTGTCGACTGATGTAAAATCGCCCCAATAATGAGCAGATTTAATGCCAACCAAAATATTAGGATGTAATCTTTTGATCATGTAAGCATTCATTTCCGGATTCATGTCTGTCACATCCTGCTGATCATAACGGGTAACCATTCCCCTTCCTACTACATTTAAAAAAGCCAGAATTCGGGTCTGAGAACGGTCAATCACCTGCGATTTAAACAGAGGAAAATTCCTCCATCCGGAAGATCCCGCATCAACAACCGTTGTTACACCTGCCCGGAATGAGAAAGCGTCTGCCTGCAATCCTCCGGGAGAGTTAGCAGAAATACTATTGACATCTGCCCCATGAAAAACATGAGCATGCATGTCAATGATCCCAGGAGTAACATATAAGCCACTTACATCAACCGTCTTTTTTGAGGTATTAGCCGGAATATCTTTTGCAACACGGAATATTTTATCGCCAACAATAGCCACATCCATCTTGGAGTTGATATTATTCTTCGGATCAATAACATGGCCGCCCTTTAAGAGAATATCTATTTCCTGGGCATTTGCCATTGATACTATCAGGATAAGAACTAAAACAGCAGCAGCTCTCAGAGCATTCGGGAGAAATTGGTGCTGAATAAATTCTGAATTTCCTTCTGTTTTAGTTCTCATAATTATCGGTTTAAATGCAATTGATTATCTGCTTACAGCATCCCACTGAGGTCCACTGAGACCATTTAGATCCCATGCAACCTTACCTGCCCTAAGGGTTAATTCAGCCTCCAGTTTTTTGTTACCGTTGAACACAGAGCCACGTGCATCCATATAACCAAACTTACCTTCTCTAATATTGAAAACTGTAACATCAGCCTCTGCTCCAACACTCAGGTGCCCAAGTTCAGTATGTTGAATAACTTGTGCAGGATTCCATGTTGAGCGTAAAATCACATCCTGAATTGACATTCCCATAACCAGGAATTTAGACATTACATTTGCCATATCTTTCATACCTGCATTTCTACTGTTTCTGTAAAGGTCAGTACTGATAGTGTTTGGATAAAAGCCTTGTTTTAATGCGTTGATAGCAGTACTCCAGACAAATGCACCACCACCATGACCTGTGTCAAAAATTCTTCCTTGTTTTTGAGCCTCGAAAATGAATGGCTTTACTTTATTATTACCATCTACAATTGGCTCACGACCATTTGGAGTTACTGCGGAAGCGGCATTTCCTGAGAAAGTATGCGTAAAAATATCACCCGGGCGGAAATGTTTCATGAACAATTCTTCAATGGATAATTTAGGGGTGCTTGATCCGAAATCCACCATAATTGGCTTATTGGTCAATCTTCCCGCAGCAATCGCACGATCCACCGGACCGAAATCATGTCCCTGATAATGATGCGCTTTAATTCCTACAATGATGTCCGGATATTCTTTCATTATAAATGCAGTTGTAACCGGATTCATGTCAGTAGTGTCCTGAGCATGTACAGTACCCAGCATACCATGTCCGGCTATGCTAATAAAAGCAAGAACACGGGTCTGGGAGTTATCAATTGTTTGCTTTTTGAAGGCATTAAAATCTCTCCAGCCTGCTGAACCTGCATCTACAACGGTTGTAACTCCTGAGCGAAAGGTAAAATCATCAGGGGCAACGCTGCCAAAGCCATTTGTAATTCCAAATCCTGTGAAACCAGGTTCTTCAGCGCCGGCAAAAACATGGACATGCATGTCAATAAAACCCGGAGATACATATAATCCCTTTGCATCTACAGTTCTTTTAGCCTCGGTAGATGGAATATTTGCTGCAACACGGAATATTTTACCATTTTTAATTGCGACATCCATTACCGAATTAATATTATTTTTTGGATCGATCACATGACCTCCCTTAATCAACATATCGATTTCCTGCGCCTGCAAAGCTGATTGAGCCATCAGGCATAAGCCAAAAATAAAGACGCTTGCGAATTGTCTGATTTTTATAATTACATTTTTATTCATTATATAATAGTTTAAGTGTTTAAAATTCAATTTAGGTAATTTCCATTAACTTGCAAGAGGTGCTCCGGAAGGAACAAAAACCGGTTTTTTAGGTGCAGGTTTAGTATTCTTTGTAGCAGTAAATTTTGCGCTCCGGTATTCCCCCATAAATAAATTACCTGTAATAGTATTTCCTGAAAGGTTTCCGGTAAACGTATAGATTATTGAGTCGCCTATTAATCTGACAGAACTTTGGAGCTTAACAGCATCCCCTTCAATTGAACCGGCCATATCATTCACAGCAAAGCCACCCTGATGTGTTCCCTTAATCCAGTTTCCATCCTGCTCAATGAATAATTTGTGTTTACCTTCACTGTTATAAAACTTAACATCAACATCCCATGTTCCTGAAATATTGGCTACCGGAGCTTTCATCTCTGTTGATCTGGGGCTTCTTTTTGCTGTCAGAACATTATAAATACGATCGGCAGCGATCTTCTCTTCACCAGCCTGCATACCAATTGTAGTCACGGCTATTCCGTTAATATTAGGATCTTTACCTCTACCGCCACCACTTGCCACTGCTATTCTTGGTTTATTCTTACCAAGTTCATCGGCCAATTCAGCTCCGGTAATATTTAAGACATCAGGATCCCAGGTAATTACAACTTCAGGTGATACATTCGAAAGTCCGGACATGGTAGAGGGAATATGAATCATCGTTTGGACACTTTTAATTCCTGAAACTTTTTTAATGATATGATCCAGATAAGAATCCCATTGCTTACGTACTGCAGCATGATCCATTTCTTTCCAGGTTTTTACTGCTGCAACCATTCCGAACATTTCGTCACGGTCTACCTTATTATCCCGGCAAGGACCATGATGTGGAGAACTTGCTTGCCATGCAGCCATTAAAATATCTTTTTGACCAAGAATTAAACCACAGGATTGTGGCCCGCAAATAGCTTTCCCACCACTATAAGCAACTATACTTGCACCCCGTTTTAAATGCACCGGAGGAAATGTCAGGATTTCATTTGCAGCATCAAACAGAACAGGGATCTTTTTGGCTTTTGCAATTGCAGAAATATTCTCAAGAGACATTGGGGCTCCTGTCCAGGTTCTGTCGCCATTCACCATATAGATCAGAGCAGTTTTGGGATTGATCGCATTTTCAAGTTCCTCGAGTGTAGAAACATTCACCATAGTAACTCCGATATTCCTGATAGAATGATCATAGGCATTTCTGGAAGTTATGGGCACAATTACCTCAGTTTTTTCCATGCCATCCAGATCCGGAATACGAACGAGCTTTTCAGGATCCCCTCCGGATACCACCGCCGCAGTTACAAGCTTTAGTCCGGCAGCACAACCCGAGGATACTACTCCCCATTCGGCACCTGTGAGATCGGCAAGAGTCTGGCCGATACCATCTGCCACTTCATCCATTTGCGCAAAATTATGTGAGGCTGCTTCCATTGCAGCTTTGGTTTGAGGACGTTTTAATGAACCTCCAATAATGGTAAAAATACCCCTGCAATTTATAATTGGCTCAATACCATGTGTTCTGTAAATATTATTTTTATCCAAAAACGACTCTAATGTAATTTCAACTGGACTACCCGTATTAAACGGGGCAGCTGATAAATTATCGGCAAGCGGCGATGCGAGCGAGGAATTAAATGGGATGGCGCTGCCTGCCAGTGGCAGAAGTGACAAGGTTTTAAGAACATTTCTACGTTTCATTTTTACTGTGTTTATTTGTTAAAGGCTGGTATAAATCCCTATAAATTTTTATCTTAATTTATTATCTTAACAATCTGCCTCAAAAATCACAGGCAGCTTTAATCAGCTTTCTCAGTTACCTGCCTTATGACTCTCAGCCAGTTCAATCCGAGGATTTTACGAATGCGTTGTTCAGAATAACCCAGCTTCTGCATCGCGTAAGTCATTTGAGGATAATCACTCACATCCATTATTTCTTTTGGAAGCGGTGGCCCTCCATCAAAATCTGAGCCTAATGCAATATGATCTTCTCCAACAAGGCGAACACCATAATCAATGACTCTTGCCAGTTGGTCGGTACCCATCCAGTATTCATCAGGAATTACCTCTCTGTAAACAAAAGGAAGACCAGTGGAAACGGATTGATCCACTTCCTCAATAGTTAATTGTTTTCTTTCTTTAGAAGCTGCTATTTCATTGGATACTGGTTTGCGCTTTGATTCCACCCATTGAGCATATTTTGGGTTATTAAAACTGCTCCCGAATTGTACTCCGATC
>Ga0209512_1003467_pt1 | contig 14902 bp, 10 predicted proteins | sample frozenSSSSmetaG_FD_184142 | JGI IMG/M metagenome (GOLD analysis project Ga0209512, IMG submission 184142) | Glacier valley bacterial and archeal communities from Borup Fiord, Nunavut, Canada, to study Microbial Dark Matter (Phase II) -... | ecosystem: Environmental > Aquatic > Freshwater > Ice >... | reverse complement strand
ATCTGGATTTTTAGCCACATCAAAATAGGCTTCACCATTCAATTCAACTTCACGTGTATTTCCGGAAAACAAAGCAGGGAACCGCAAAGTTGAAGCTGAATTGAGCCATACTTTACTTCCATCCGGTAAATTGATCTGATACTTCCCACCGAAAGGTGTTTCAATTTTATTGTAAATCACTTCTTCAGGCAATTTTCTGGACTCAGAACTTACATTTTTAGCAAAAGAATAGAGCAGCTCGCCATCAGCTGTTTTTTGTATACTTACACCAGCCTGGTTTGCTAGTAAACCTTTTTTTGCGTCTTCTAAAATAATTTTTGAACCATCAGAAAGGGTCAAAACTGCCTTATCACCTCCGGGTTTGATTGTTACCTTTTCCTTTATAGCTTCTGATTCAGAAAGTGCTGAGCGATCATTAATGCTTCTGTTAGAATAAAAGAAAAGGCCAATTGAAAGCATTGCAAGTATGCTTGCAGCTACACCAACCTGATACCAGGCTCTTATAAAATGCTTAACGGTTCTGTCAGCGCTTGGGTCTTGCCCCCATTTATTATTGCTGACAATATTTTGAAAAATTGAATCCATATCCTCAGCGTTTAATGAAGGACATTTCTTCAATTTACCAAGCTCCTGATCGATTGCAAAATTGATGTTCTCATCCTCTTGCTCTGATCTTAAATAATCAAATAAGTACTCAAATTCATCTCTGCTGATTTTTCCTTCAGCAAAAAGACTTAAAAGCTCATCTAATTTATTTTGATTCATTAATGACTATTTAGGAAACAGGTTGATTTATTGGTAATACACCCCAGCAACAAAAGCGGACTAGTTAATTTAAAAATTATTGAAAATAAAATTGGAAAAGGATACTTCTGACTAGTAAAGTATGGAAAACGCTTTTTGTAGTTGAGTTCTGAGAGTCTTAAGTGCTGAAACCAGGTGGTTTTTAACGGTATTTCTGGATATATTGAGTTCTTCAGCTATTTCATCATAACTAAGTTCCTGCTGCCTGCTCATTTTGTACACCAATTGCTGCTGTTTGGGTAAATTTGCCAGAACTTGCTCAGTGAATCGCTCAAGATCTTCAAGAAAAATAAGCTCCTCAGTTTCATTACTGCTTGTTTGAAGATTCAACCACATTCTTTCCATTGCACTTTCAGAATTTGCAACCTGGCGAAGTACATTTAAGGTCAACCTACGGGTAATGGTATAGAGATATGGTGCAATCGGATATTGGGTATCAAGCCTTTCACGGTTTATCCAAAGACTCAAGAAAACTTCCTGAACAACTTCCTGACAGGTCTCCTTATCTTTCAGGAGCCTTAGACTAAAATAATAGAGCTTACTCGAATAAGAATCAAAAACTATACGAAATGCAGCTTCATCACCCTCTTTAATACGGGTGATAAGTTCAAAATCGCCAATTTGTTCTCTTTTCTGCATCCTTTACTATATCCAAACTAAATATAAAGTAAATATTGGAAATTATAATTAAAAAATCCAATGAATTTAAAGTCTTAAAGTGTTCATAAATATTATTAAAAAAATATAAAAATCTGTTTTACAATAATTTATGAATATAAAAATCCCTTTGCTAAAAATTTGAATAAATAGCCCAAAAAAGTAATGCTATAGTATACCAATTATAAACAGATTATGACTTTCTTCCTTTTTTAACAAAAATGGGCATATTTACCCCCGAATTTGATAAATCTTGTTTGTAAGAATAAATTTTGTAACATCTCTTTATGAGCATTTCCTACTAATTTCTGTCATGAAAATTCTTCTGCTTTCTGATGATATTTCGAATTGAATAAGGTTGTTTATGATATTACAATTATTAATAGTAAATATGTTAACTCAATCTATCGCTGATAATGAAATCTATACTTCTTGAAAAGTGTTATTTAGACTCTCTGACCAATATTGAAAGAAAGAAATATTTACAAAAAGTTAGACTCGTTAAATTACTGCATACAGAAGGAGCAAAATCAAATGCAGATATCTGCAAAGTATTGAACATTAGTTCGCCAACCTCAATAATTCTTTTAAATGAACTGCTTAGCGAAGGGCTGGTTGAAAAAAAGGGAAAAGGCAAATCAATTGGGGGGAGAAAGCCGGAATTATATTCCCTTCGCAATAATTCCTTCTATGTTCTGTGCATAGAAATGGATCGGTTCAAAACTGAAATGGCAATTCTGGACAATAATAACAACAATATAACAGGATTAAAAAGCTTTTCCCTCAGATTAACAAAAGATAAAAGTGCAATCAAACTACTTCATGCATTTGCAGATGAATTAATTACAACTTCCGGAATAGATACAAATAAATTAGTAGGAATCGGACTTGGTATGCCCGGACTTGTAGATTCAGATGCAGGAAAGAACTACACTTATCTGGTAAGTAGTTCTGGCGATACTAAAACCTTGCAGGAAGTTCTGGAAGAAAAATTTAAAAAGCCTGTTTATGTTCAGAATGACGTTAAAACAAATGCTCTTGCAGAATGCAGATTCGGCCTTGCACTAAACAGGAAAGACGCATTGGTTTTGTTGATGGATTGGGGAATTGGCCTCGGGATTATCATGGATGGTAAACTGCAGAGCGGAATGTCAGGTTTTGCAGGTGAAATAGGTCATATTCCATTTGTTAAAGATGGTGAACTTTGTAATTGTGGTAAAAGAGGCTGCCTCGAAACAGTTGCATCCGGAATTGCCCTGGCAAGAATGGCTAAAGAAGGAATAAAATCAGGACAGACCTCCATGTTGAATTCTTTGTCGGAAGAGGAAATCGATCAGATTGAACCCCAGATAGTGATTGATGCAGCAAATAAGGGCGACCAGTATGCAATTAATATCTTATCTCAGGTTGGTGAGAACTTAGGAAAAGCCGTAGCAACTCTGATTCAATTGTTTAACCCTGAACTTATCATATTGGGTGGTAAAATAGCAGAAGCAAAGCAATATATTACAATCCCTATGAGGCATGCAATCAATACCTATTGCATGACCAGAATCAGGGAACACACAAAAATCGTCCCATCTACTTTAGGGCATAGTGCAGGCATTCTGGGCTCTGCGAGTATAGTCATTGAAAACACTTTTGAAAGGCAGATAGAACTTGCAAGTCAATAATTCTCTAACCTCGCAAATGCAGTAAAATAAAAAGCCCGGCAACAGTGCCAGGCTTTTATTTGAGCCAGTTCAATATTAAATCAACTTTTTTTCAAGCAGGTACTCAGCAATCTGTACTGCATTTGTTGCGGCACCTTTACGAAGATTATCTGCTACTATCCAAAGATTCAAGGTTTTATCCTGAGATTCATCTCTTCTGATTCTACCCACAAAAACTTCATCCTTTTCATGAGCATCCATTGGCATTGGATACTTAAGATTTGCCGGATCATCAATCACGATAATTCCTTCTTCATTCTCAAGTATTGCACGAACCTCCTTCAGGTCGAATTCATTTTCAAATTCAATATTAACTGATTCTGAATGCCCTCCCATAACCGGTATACGAACTGTAGTTGCGGTTACACGTATAGTATCATCACTCATTATCTTTTTGGTTTCGAGGATCATCTTCATTTCCTCCTTAGTATAGCCATTTTCCTGAAAAACATCGATCTGTGGTATTACGTTCAAGTCAATTGGATAAGCATAAGCCATTGGACCATCGATACCCTTGCGCTCATTCATCATTTGATCTACAGCTTTTACCCCTGTGCCGGTAACAGACTGATAAGTTGATACTACAACACGCCTGATTTTATATTTATCATGTAATGGTTTTAAAACAACGACCATCTGAATGGTAGAACAGTTAGGATTGGCTATAATCTTATCCTGAGCACTTAACTGATCTGCATTTACCTCCGGTACGATAAGTTTTTTTGAAGGGTCCATCCGCCATGCTGATGAGTTATCAATTACTGTTGTTCCCGCTTCGGCAAAACGGGGAGCATTTTCTAATGAAGTACCGCCGCCGGCAGAAAATAAGGCCACATCAGGCTTCATTGCTATTGCATCATCCATGGTCACAACAGTGTACTTCTTTCCCTTAAATTCGATCTGTTTACCTGCGCTCTTTGCTGAAGCTACGGGAATCAACTCACTAACCGGGAAATTGCGCTCTGCTAAAACCTTTAACATCACCGAACCTACAAGGCCGGTAGCGCCTACTACTGCGACTTTCATTTTTAATTTATTTTAAATTGTTAAACAAATATATATTTAAGCAAATATGGGAAATTGTTTGGGTTTTTACCCGACCCCATGCTTAAGGGCTTGATTTTCATGTCTATTGTTACCATTATTCTTAATAAGTCTGAAAACTACCGGTAACATACGCCCGGAATACCGGATACTCATTTTATTTTATAAGAAGCCTGACAGGAATTAACTTAATTATGTTTCTACCGGTAGGAAATGAAAAATTCATTGATTCTCCTTCTTATTTTTTGCAGCCATTTGGGTTTTAGCCAAATAATTGATGATTTCTCTGACGGGAATTTCAGCGCAAACCCTGAATGGAAAGGCAGCAATTCTGGTGGAGATTATAAAATCATCAACAATCGTCTGAGGTCTGAATCAAACAAAGCATCCGGAAATTTCTATCTGAGTACCGCAAATTCACTTGCTTTAAACTGCTACTGGGAATTCTGGATTAACTTGCAATTCAGCACTTCGGGTTTGAACTATGCCGATGTATATCTGGTCTCTGATAAAGCTGACTTACAGAGTGCGATGATCAATGGCTATTTTGTAAGGATCGGGAATACCGATGATGAAATCAGTCTGTACAGAAGAACAGGTGCATCAGGTAGCAGTATCCGCATAATTGATGGCATTAATGGCTCTGTTGGCTCAAGTAATAATACTGTAAAAATTCGGGTCAGCCGTGATCATCTGGGCCTTTTTACCCTCGATCGGGAAGTGATTGGCACCAATTCTGCCTTTGTTAATGAAGGTACATTTCCTGATAACAGTCATGTCAATACCTCATTCTTTGGGATTTTAATACAACAATCAACTGCATCATTTTTTCAGAAACATTTCTTTGATGATTTTAAGATTGGCACTCTGAACACGGATACTATTGCTCCTTCATTATCCATAGTTACGGTAATAGACTCCAGCACTCTGGAAGCACACTTCAGTGAAGCAATGGACAGCCTGAGTGCAAAAGACAAACTGAACTACCAGCTCCATAATTTTTCAGGGCATATCCTGCAAATTATTAAAGAAGCTGATCCTCAGAAATACAGAATTCGACTTTCAGAACCCTTGAATACGGGTATTTTTTCATTGTCTATACAAAATGTGTATGATAGAAATGGGAATATGATAAAATCAAACAACTCCTATTCGTTTAATTACATAAAACCATATTATGGCAAATTTCGGGATATTATGATTAATGAGGTATTTCCTGATCCCTCACCACAAATTGACCTTCCATCAGTGGAATATGTAGAACTAATTAACGTAAGTGATCATACCATCTCATTGAATAACTGGAAATTTCTTGACCCTACAAGTACTGCAACATTAGGAAATATCAGCCTTGCCCCAGGCTCTATTTTAATCCTATGTGCAAAAACAGATACTTCTGAATTTAAAAAATTCGGCAATGTAACCGGAATATCACCCTGGCCAGTTCTAAATAATAGCAGTGATGTATTAAAATTGAGAAATGCCCAAAACAGTATAATTGACTCCCTTATTTACTCTGATGCCTGGTATCGCAGTTCTGAAAAAAAGCAGGGTGGATGGAGCCTTGAACGTATTGACCCTAAGTCAATTTGTCAGGGTTTGTTTAACTGGGCTGCTTCAATAGATTCGACTGGTGGCACACCCGGGAAAAAAAATTCTGTTTATGTAATGAATTCAGACCTTTTAAACCCAAAAGCAGATAGCATTTTCAGATCTTCAGACACTACAATCATTGTTTATTTCAACAGGCATCTGGATAATTCTACAATTCTAAAGGAAAATTTTACAATGCTTCCTGGTGCAGGAAATATCAGAAACATTATTCCCGACAACGATTTTAAACAACTCAGAATCACTTATACAGAAAAATTTACAGCAGGCAAAAACTATGTATTGAGTATTTCCGGAATAAAGGACTGTAGCGGAAATTCGATTCAGAGCAGCGCATCCCAATTGAGCTTTAATATGCCGCTGTCCTCTCAGCTTCAGCCAGAAAAACCTGATACTGCGTTGATTTTTATCACCGAGATTTTGGCTGATCCCTCACCCGAAGTAGGACTGCCCTTAGTTGAATTTGTTGAAATTTATAATCCTGGCAAGGATAGTCTAAACCTTGATGGATGGAGTTTGAATGATAGTCAAACCAAAGGTACTCTTAAAAAAACAATGATAGCGCCCGGAGGATTCCTCATCCTGTGTCCGGCTGCCGATACGATTCAGTTCAAAGCTTTCGGTATAGCTGCAGGATTATCTCCCTGGCCATCGCTTGGAAATAGTTCTGACCGCATAGTTCTGAAAAGTCCCAAAAACAGGTCTGTTGATTCCATTTATTATTCAGATACCTGGTATGATGATACAAAAAAGAAGCAGGGAGGCTGGAGCCTTGAGCGAATCGATATCTTCTCGAAATGCAAGGGTATTTTAAACTGGAGTGTCTCTATTGATACTTTGGGTGGAACTCCGGGGAAGCAAAACTCAGTGAATATGCTGAATTATGACCTGATAGCCTTTAAAGCGGATAGCCTGAGGGTGAAATCAGACACTACATTATTACTGTTTTTTAATAAATCAGTTGATACCAATTCCATTCGCTTAGAGAATTTCGTGCTGACACAATCAACTGTCCAGATCAAAAATATTACTACAGATTCTAAGAACCGGCAGCTAAAAATCATTTTCAGGGAAAAATTTCTTGCCGGAAAAACTTATGATCTGAGTATTTCAAGTTTAAAAGATTGCAGTGGTAATCCCTTTCAAAGTGCCACCTCTCAATTGAGTTTTATTTTGGCTGCTGCTCCCCCTCCACCAGCAGAAAAACCTGATACTGCATTGATTTTTATTACCGAAATCTTCGCTGACCCCTCCCCTGAAGTAGCACTTCCTTTGGTTGAATTTGTTGAAATCTTTAATCCAGGCAAGGATTCCATTAATCTTGATGGGTGGAGCCTGAATGATACACAAACCAAAGGTATTCTCAAAAAAATACAAATAGCACCCAGTGAATTCCTGATTTTATGCCCCTCAGCAGATACAAGCCAATATAAAGATTTTGGCAAAACCGCGGGATTATCCTCCTGGCCATCCCTGGGAAATAGTTCTGATCGCCTGGTACTGAAAAGTAATAAAAACAGAACCGTTGATTCGCTTTTCTACTCTGTGAGCTGGTATAAAGATGCTCTAAAAAAATCCGGCGGCTGGTCACTGGAAAAAATCGATCTGAATTCAATCCATTGTCCCCATTTTTACAACTGGGCGGCATCAACAGAAAATTCCGGAGGTACGCCAGGGAGAAAAAACAGCAAATCAACCCAGGCTATCCGAGATATTGAACCAAAAATTTTGTCAGTCAGCATCCTCTCAGATAGCACGCTGAATATTTCTTTTAATCAGATTCCGGATACAGGTTTTTTGAAGGCTTCAAATTTTAATATACCCGAAAAAATCGGAAGAGCAATTAGTTTAACTATCAATCCGGATTATTTAGGAGTAAAACTAAGCTTTAATAAAAAATTTATTGAAGGCACAGAGTACTCACTCTTCGCTGATTCACTCATTTCATGCTCGGGAAAATTAAGCTCGGTCATCAACAGACAAATCTCTTTCAGCATTCCAGCTATACCTGAAATTGATTACCCTTTAATTATAAATGAAATCTTTGCTAACCCCAGCCCCTCCAGAGGTTTACCAGCAGCAGAATTCGTGGAACTTTATAACCCAACATTAGTTTCCGTAAATATCAGTGGTTTAAACTTTGGTGACCAAAGTCGGAATTACTCATTTACCAAAGGTGAAATTGCAGCAAAATCCTACCTGATATTATGTTCTGAAAAGGATACCTCACTTTTTATCTCTTATGGAAAAGTTATTGGTCTGCCGGTGTGGCTCGACCTGAATAATGAAACAGATTTATTAATTCTGAAAAATAACAAGGGGAGGGAAATAAATAAGCTTAGGTACGATTCCAATTGGTACCGTGATTCTGAGAAAAAGAAAGGTGGATATACCCTTGAACTTATTGATCCGGAATCGATCTGCCTCAGTTTTCAGAATTGGACAGCCAGCAGAGATAGTTTAGGAGGGACTCCCGGCAAGAAAAATTCAGTATATCAGACGGATTACAAGCCAGAGCCTTTGAAGTTGACATCGGTAGAAATTATCGATAGTTTAAGAATTTCGCTGACATATAACAGACCTGCAGATAGTGTTAAAGCAAGCCTGAACAGCAATTATGTTCTGAATAACGGAGCAGGTAATCCTATAAATTCCCAAATAATCGGACCGGATTTCAACCAGGTCATATTAAGCTTCAGGGAAGCGCTGAGTAAAGGACATACCTATCGGATAACAGCAAGCAATGTCAGTGATTGCAAGAACACAGTTATTGCAACACAATACAATTCCATGGAATTTACTATCAGCCGAAATATAGGCAAGAATGATTTTCTGATTACAGAAATACTTTTTAATCCAAGAGCCGGTGGCTCTGATTTTGTAGAGATCCTAAACAATAGCGATTATCCACTTGATTTGAAAGATCTTTCGATTGGCCGAATCATCAAAGACAGTATAAATTCAATTCAGCATTTGAGTAAAAAACAAAATTTGATTGAACCCGGGAAGTACCTCGCACTTACTGCAGATCCCGCTAATATTAAAAAGGAATATATTGTAAAAGATACTGCATCAATCATTAAAATTAATCCCTTTCCGGCTTTCAATGATGATGAGGGTACAGCGGTTTTGATCAGTAAAGGACAAAAAATTGATCAGCTAATTTATACTGAAAAAATGCATTTCCAGCTTCTTAAAAATACGGAAGGTGTAAGCCTTGAACGAAGTAATCTGAAGAAACCTAACAATGACCCTGGCAATCTAAGATCGGCAACCTCTGCGTCTGGTTTTGCGACTCCCGGATATAAAAACTCCCAGTTTTCAGATGATCCGGTTTTTCAGGAAAATTTCACAATTGCTTCAAAAACATTCTCTCCGGACAATGATGGATATGAAGACTTGCTGGAGATGAATTATCAATTTCCAGGCCCTGGGAAAATTGCTAATATTTCAATATTTAATATCCATGGCGTGTTGATAAAAAAGCTTATTAAAAACTTTACATTAAATACTCAAGGTTCATTCGTTTGGGATGGATTTGATGAACAAGGCCAGATTGTATCAGGTGGCATCTACCTTTTGCAGGCAGAGTTCTTTGACACTGAAGGACGGATCAGCAGATTTAATAAGCCCTTTGTTCTGGCGGTGAAATTTAAATAAAACAGGATCCGGATTTTTAATGACTAATCCAAGGCAGTTTTTCTAACTTTGAGGAAAACCAATTATTATGTTAGAAAAAATTGTAGTTATTGGCTCTAACGGGCAGATAGGTACAGAATTAGTTACCGAATTAAGAAAAAGCTATGGCGATGGGAATGTCATAGCCTGCGATATTCGAAGGCCTGATTATGATATTAAAAATGCAGGCCCCTTCGAGTTTGTGAATGTACTTGAAAAGGATATATTGAAGCAATTATTTCAGAAATATAAGCCCACCCAGGTGTACTTACTCGCTGCCCTTTTATCAGCAACAGGCGAGCAAAATCCCAAACTGGCATGGGATTTAAATATGAATGGCTTACTGAATGTTCTTGACCTTGCTCTTGAATACAAAACAGCCCGTATTTACTGGCCAAGTTCAATCGCTGTTTTCGGTCCGAATTCACCTAAATATCAAACACCGCAATACTGTGTAATGGATCCCAATACCGTTTATGGCATAAGCAAACTTGCCGGTGAACGCTGGTGTGAATATTATTTCCATCGCTACGGTCTTGATATCAGAAGTATACGATATCCCGGATTGATTAGCTGGAAAGCTGCACCCGGTGGTGGAACAACAGACTATGCCATTCATATTTTCCATGATGCACTCAGAAAAAGCAGTTACAAAAGTTTCCTTTCAGCGGAAACTGAACTTCCGATGATGTATATGGATGATGCCATTCGCGGGACCATTGAGCTGATGGATGCACCTGCCGAAAAAATCAGTATCCGATCTTCCTATAATTTCACTGGCATGAGTTTCACTCCTGAAATACTTGGGGAAGAAATTAAAAAACATATACCTGATTTTGAATTAGATTATACAGAATATGACCAGCGTCAGGCAATTGCCGACAGTTGGCCAAGGTCTATAAATGACAGTATTGCCAGCAATGACTGGGGCTGGAAACCTGAATTTGACTTGTCTAATATGACAGAAGCCATGCTAAAAAACTTAAAGAGATAATTAAGAATCTGGTTTGTTAATTGGGTATGTTAATTTGGTAAAAATAAAAATTATCAGAACAGACCTGAAATTTTAGCAAGACCTGTATTTTAGCGGCAAAATTTAAAAAACGATAGTTACAAAAAAAAGTACATAAAATGGGAAGAGCATTCGAGTTCCGTAAAGAGAGAAAGTTCAAGCGCTGGGCGAAAATGGCCGTACAATTTACCCGATTGGGTAAAGAGATCGTCATGGCTGTTAAAGACGGAGGGTCAAATCCTGATGCGAATTCACGTCTTCGTACCGCTATGCAAAATGCCAAGGCCGTAAATATGCCAAAGCATACGGTTGAAGCGGCAATAAAAAGAGCCAGCAATAAAGATGAAAGCAATTACGAGGAAATCGTTTATGAAGGTTATGCTCCGCACGGTGTTGCTATATTGATTGAAACTGCTACAGATAATACCAATAGAACCGTAGCTAATGTGCGCAGTTATTTTAATAAAACCAATGGAACATTAGGCAAGACTGGCTCTCTTGATTTTATTTTCACACGTAAATCAGTTTTCAGATTTGATCCGGGTGAAATGGAACTCGATGAACTGGAATTTGAGCTGATAGATGCTGGTCTGGAAGATCTTTATGTTGAAGTTGATGAAACAGGTAAAGACATTGGGGTAATTCACACTTCCTTTGAAGATTTCGGAAAAATGCAAAAAGCACTTGAAGAGAAAAGTATTCCGGTAATCAGTGCCAAACTTGAGCGCATCGCCGAATCAACTACCGAGGTAACTGAAGACCAGGCAGCAGATGTTTTCAAACTGATCGACAAGTTGGAAGAGGATGATGATGTTCAGGCAGTTTATCACAATATGGCAGAATAATCACCCAAACTACTGTAATGACTTTTGAGGAATTCCTGATAAAGAAAAAAATCGATGCTGTCCAGTTTAAGGCAAGAGAACAGTCATTTTTTTCTGAGTTCGAAAGTCATTTTATTCAGATGGGTGAAAAAAGCTTTGATCACAGTAAGAAATTCTGGTTTAATAAATTACGCAGAGCATACCATTTAAAAGAAGAACCAAAGCCTGCTCAGGAAGAAGCCAAAATTGATGAAATTCCTTCTGTTGCACAGGAAAAATCATCGACAGAGGCAATAAATCAGGGAAAACCTGCTTATGTGCCCCGTTTTAAAGCTGCAACAGCGCAAAAAACGGACCTTCCCGCTAAATCCGATCCGCCTCCTGCCTACGTACCGGGATTTAAAGCTGCCATTAAAATGCCGGAGAAGGTAGAAGATTCCGGCCTGTATAGAGAACCGGAATCAGAGGAGAATGCAAAACCGATGTACAAACCCAGGTTTAAGGCACAAATTACTGCACCTGAGGAAAAACGGCCTGAAATTACCGCAGAACCCATTCCTCAATCAAATGAAGGAACCAGGCCTGCTTATAAACCAAGGTTCAAACCGGGCCTGACAAAAAAAGATCGGGGTACAGAATAATTACCTCTTGTGAGAGAATATCCAGGACAAAAACTCAGGTTCTGCGAAAGCCGGATCCCAGCTGTTATGCCCTGCTTCTGGATAAACCGTAAATTTTACCGGGCGATTAAGTCTTTTAAGTTCATTAACCACAGCTTCAGATTTAGAAAGAGGTACTGTTGTATCTTTTCCTCCATGAAAGATCCACAGAGGAACATTTTTGTATTTCTTCACATTCCCAATATCATCACCTCCACAGATAGCAAACGCCGCAGCAAATGCCTTAGGTTTCCGTCTCAATATTTCAAAGGTACCCATACCTCCCATAGAAAGACCTCCGACATAAAAACGTGAATTATCTGTAAATTTCTGCGATTTTAAATAAGCCTGAAGACCGAGCAAAAGCTGCATTGCTTTACCGGGCTCACCACCTTTCTGAAAACCGAAGCGATCTCCTGATTTCCCATCACCCAACTTTACGTTTGCCCAGAAATCATTTTTTGGACATTGAGGAAAAACGACGATAGAAGGGAAATCCCTCCTGATATCCGATCTTAAGAAAAGCTTGCTCCCATGCATCAGCTGTGCCTCATTGTCATTACCCCGTTCACCAGCGCCATGCAGAAACAAAAGGACCGGATATTTCTTTTCAGGATCGAAATTTTCAGGAAGCAACATCCTGTACAATAGTGTATCCTTACCAGCAATAAAAATCTCTTTAGAAAACATTGACTTATCCTGAGCAACAGAATACTGCAGGATGAAAAAGGATATAATTGCGAAGGAAAGGAGCCTTTTCATAGATATATTTTGAGTTAAATTAAATTTTATTGCCGGCATTATTTCATTTTTTCAGAAAAACAAAAAATACTGCAAGCATAAGAAAGCCAAAACCGACCAGATGATTCCATGCAATTTTCTCATTTCTGAAAAAAACCAAAGTAAATATCAGAAAAATACCAATCGACAGGGCCTCCTGAACCATTTTCAACTCTAATAAGCTGAATGGGCCGCCATTGCCCTTAAAACCATATTTATTTGCAGGAACCTGAAATATATACTCGAACATCGCAATGCCCCAACTGATCAAAATGATAGTTATGAGTCCGAGACCCTTACTCCATTCCATATCCTTAAATTTTAAATGACCATACCATGCAAGGGTCATGAAAATATTGGAAATACAAAGCAGGGAAATTGTCAGTACTGCCTTCAAAATACTAAACCGGAGAAAGTTTTAGCTTCTGTTTATTTACAGGTTGCGGGACTTTAACATAATAGCCCGTTCCATCATATTCACGCTTTCTTGGATGTGCCTGACAAATTTCTGAACAAGCACCATCCAGCTTTTCACCACACTCATCACATTGGGTAAAATGCTCATTACATTCAGGGTTGGCACAATTGATCATTTTAGTGGTATGTGCACCACAATTGCGACAGGTAGAAATTACTACCGGATTCACTGTATTCACATCTACTGCAACACGGTTATCGAATACATAACATTTACCTTCAAAATCTTCTCCTCCTGCTTCTTTTCCGTACTTAATAATTCCTCCATGCAACTGATACACATTTTCAAATCCTTCATGAATTAATAATGCCGAAGCTTTCTCACATTTAATCCCACCTGTGCAGTAGGTAACAATCTTCTTATCCTTATACTGTGCAAGCTCATTGATCATTGCAGGAAAATCACGAAAATTCTCAATGTCAAAAGTAATTGCATTCTTGAAACGCCCGATTGAATGTTCATAGTTCGACCTTACATCAACTATCACCACATCCTGATCATCTTTGATCTTTACAAAATCAGCAGGCTCTAAATGGATTCCTGTTTTCATTTCGGGATTGATAATTCCAGGATCTCGAAGTCCGGAGTGAACAATTTCTGTCTTGTATCGACAATGCATTTTGATGAATGAGGGTTCTTCTACATCATCAATCTTAAAATCGATTTTTGAGAAACGAGGGTCAGCATGGAGCGTATCCATGTAAATTTTACAGGATTCAGCTGTTCCGGATACAGTTCCATTTAGTCCTTCATCGGCAACGATGATCCTTCCGACAAGATTAAGGGATTTACAAAACTGAAGGTGATTGGATGCGAATTGCTCCGCATCTTCTATTCTACTATAACAATAGTAGAGAAGTGTCTGGTATTTTATCATAATTCATTGATACTGTTGCAAACAGCGTTTAATGCAATGCAAATATAAGGCTGCCAACCAAATTATGCAAGGCAAATATAAGTAAGAGGATAAAAGTAAAACCTAGAGTCCGGTAGATATTCTGAAACCGAAGTCCGCCTTCTTACCATTTAAATAAGACCAGCCATACAGGGCACGGAAATTAAGATATTTAATACCAAAATAAAATTCAGTATAGGTTTTTGTAGCTGGTGTTCCCAGATAATTAAATCCAGCCAGCTCATTCAGTTTTAATTTCCGCAAAAGCGGCAGCTTATTGAAGAGGAAGCCCGAAAAATTATGCTCAAAATGCCCTTCCAGGTATTGATCATTTGTGCTGAAATTATAATAATCTAGATAAAGGAAACTATTTACTCTGGGAGTATAACCCAGTGTTTGGGTTCCAACAAAATGCTTGTAATCAGTATAATATAGATTCTTAGCGTTCAAAAATTTACCTGCTCCAAGCCAGAAAGCGGAATGTCCGATTAGTCCTAACTTGATATCAGTCTTTGTCAGGTCAAGCGAGATCCTTGAATAATCCACATCAGACCCTAAGATGCCCTTTAGTCCCCTTTCATAATTTAAACCCAGTAATGGATATTTTGACGGCCTGTATAATTTACCTGAAGGATAAGTAGCATAATCATTACTGAACGCATAACTGGCCCTGAATTTAATTTTAAATGCCTGGTTTTCAGGGAATATTGGAATATCAAAGCCTGGAACAAAGGGGTTATTAGAAGTA
>Ga0209512_1003464_pt1 | contig 14912 bp, 13 predicted proteins | sample frozenSSSSmetaG_FD_184142 | JGI IMG/M metagenome (GOLD analysis project Ga0209512, IMG submission 184142) | Glacier valley bacterial and archeal communities from Borup Fiord, Nunavut, Canada, to study Microbial Dark Matter (Phase II) -... | ecosystem: Environmental > Aquatic > Freshwater > Ice >... | reverse complement strand
GCTTGGTTATCAGCCAGTGACCGTAAGCGTGCAGCCGTCGTCAAGATGTTTCAAGTCTTACGTGGCAGACTTCCTGCCACAGCCCGGAAACTTGAAGTTGTTAAAGTGCGGTGCAACGTGCGCAGTGCAGCACCAACAAAAAAAACCGCAAACCTGACACGGATGGCATATTTCGCTATGAATATCAGGATTTGTAATGTAAATGAGTACTATTTGTCAACCCTGACCTGATCATTCTGGATATGGTAGTCAGTTAACAGACTCCCGGTTGGGAGCTGCTTGACCTGATAAGGCTGCGCCCTGCCACCGCTGAAGTGCCGGTGATCCTGTGTACCGCCTGGCTCAATATTGTGCAGGAAATAGAAGGTGGCTTGATCAAGAAGGGCGTTCACGCGATCGCCAAACCTTTCAAAATCGATGAATTGCAACAAATGATCGAGCGGCTTATCGGTCCTACGGCTGACCTTCATGAGTGAGACGGCTGGCACGCCTATAAAACGATGGGAAATCAGCGCTTGACAGGGGGGGATTCCGCACGATAATGATCTTATTGATTTTATGAGTGGTATAGGGAGTTCTAAGGGGTGCATCAAACCGATCAGGTAGCTGCCAGTCAGCAAGTGATAGCGCTCGATCACGAGCATATTGTACAGACTTACAAACGCGCGCCAATGGTGCTCGATCATGGCCAGGGGATGACCGTTTACGATAGCGACGGCAACGCTTATCTGGATTTTGTGGCCGGAATTGCGGTACAAGCGCTCGGCCACAGCGATCCGGGAGTCGTGACCGCGATCACCGAACAGGCTGGCAAGCTCATTCACACCAGCAATCTGTTCTATACCGAACCCGGCGCACGGCTGGCGGCGCGACTATGCGAACTCAGCTTTGCCGATCGCGTATTTTTCAGCAACAGCGGCACTGAAGCCAATGAAGCGGCGATCAAGTTTGCGCGTAAGTTTGCCCGCGTGCACAGCGACGATCCGGCTAAAACGCAAATCGTATGCTTTGAGCACGCTTTTCACGGACGCACGATGGGCGCATTGGCGATCACGCCGAAAGAAACCTATCAAGCGCCTTTTCGTCCGCTGATGCCTGATGTGGTCGTTGCGCCCTTCAATCAGATAGACGGCCTGGATACGTTCATCACATCGCACACTTGCGCCGTTTTTGTCGAGCCGCTGCAAGGTGAAGGCGGCGTACATCCGGCTACCCCGGAATTTTTGCGAGCCTTGCGCGAACATTGCGATCGCGTTGGCGCGCTGCTGATCTTCGATGAAGTGCAGTGCGGCGTCGGGCGGACGGGCGATTTGTGGGCGCATAGTGCATCAGGCGTGACGCCGGATATGATGACACTGGCGAAACCATTGGCGGCAGGTTTGCCGATCGGCGCACTCCTTTGCACTGAACCCGTGGCGGCAGCGCTCAAGCCGGGCGATCACGGCAGCACATTTGCAGGCGGCCCGTTAATCTGCCACGTTGCGGAATATGTGATCGATCGCATCAGCCAACCACAATTTTTGTCGCACGTCGTAGAGATGGGTGACTATTTGCAAGAGCGCCTGTCCGAGATCAATTCGCCACACATCAAAGAAGTGCGCGGGCGCGGCTTGATCGTCGGTGTTGAGCTTGACATTGAGGCGTCCAAACTGGTCGATCAGGGGCCAGCGAATGGGCTGCTGTTGGTCGGTGCGGGTCCAAATGTGCTGCGCTTGCTGCCACCGTTGATCGTTGAAAAAGAACACATCGACACGCTGGCCGAAAAACTGACCGTCATGCTGACTGCCTTGTAAGCGCTAATGCTCATCGTAAATCCCTCTCATTCACGTGCATCGAGAGGGATTTGCAAAGTGTTCTGGTACGAAATTGTTGAGACTATACCCATGTTGAAGCCAATGCCGTCCACTGAGTTTCATGCGCTGCATGAAGCTGTCGAAAGGCTATACGAGGTATTTGCACGCTATCCACTGATCACGCCGGTCACTGGCTGCCCATGCTGTACCACACCCGCCGATTATGCAATGCTTGCATCGAAGCCGCTGCGCCAATTGACCGCCAAAGACTTGCGCAAATATGCAACTAAAGCGCTGACGACATGGGGCGATGTGAACGATTTCAGACATTTTTTGCCGCGCCTATTCGAGGCCATGTTCTTTGATAATTTGACCGGTGAAGTTAACGCCGAAATCGTGTTCGACAAACTTCCCTATGGAGAATGGCGCACATGGCCGCAAGCTGAACAAGACGCGATCGAACAAATGTTGCCTGTGCTATGGCAAACCCGCCTGGACACGTTCCCGTCATTTGTGAACGGTCATTATGATTTGCTATGGGCAGATGATGTTGAGGAGTGCTTGTGCTCGATCGGGCAGCTTGTCGAGGATGTTTCGCCATTTTTGGCAACGTGGCTGCACACTGACTCAGCTAGTGCGATCTATCATCTGGCGCAATTTGCTAACAGCATTGTTTATCACAACGGGAAAGTTGATGGCTATTGGCAGCCGTCACAGCGTGCATCACTGCTCAATTGGCTGACGAACCCGCTAACGCTGGACACTCTGGAAACTGGCTTTTTGACGCACTTCGACGAATTAACGATCCACCATGATGAGTTTCGGCCTGAAGTGATCGATTTCCTGTTTGTCACGTTGGGGATGAACATTGATTGGCTGCGCACGCTCAAGCCGTAGGCAGCCAATCGTCATGAATGATGCAAATTAGCTAGTCATAGTTGCGCGGCGAGTGATCGCCACTGCTTGGTTGAGTCAGCGTAGCACTCGGCGTTAGCGTTGGGAGCGGCGTATTGCTGATGAGGATGCCTGGTGTAGCAGTGGGATACGGCGTACTGCTTGGCGTAGCGGTATTGGTAGGCGTTGGCGTATTGGTGTTTGTGGGTGTATTGACGGGCGTGGGTGAGCTATCCGCCCAATATCCGGCAACTGGAATATCATAGGGGATGCCGAACACCATTGCAGTATCGGCAAAGCCCGAAGTCAAAACGTTTTTCAGGTAGATTTGTCCGTTTGTCGGGCGGAACACGCCAACCCCCGCGTGCCCTTGCGCTGCCCAATCACCCACCACCGGAATATCGCCCGTCACGCCGAGCGTTACCGCGTAATCGCCAAAGACTGAGCCGTTCACCACTTGATTCGACAGGTAGAAAGTCGCAAGGTTCGGACGGAAGACGCCGGGGCTATCGATGCCTTGGCCGCTCCAATCGCCCGCCACACCCACATCACCCGGAATGCCGAGCACCATTGTGAAATCGGCAAAGCCACTGTTCAGCTCTTTTTTGAGGTAGATCAAGCCGTTCGAGGGACGAAACACGCCGACTCCGCTGTGCGTCATTGTATTTGTCCAGCGTCCGGCAATCGGCTGATCGCCTGCATAACCGAGCGTCAGCGTATAATCTGGCGCGCCTGCCGTGTTGCTGTTGCGCAGCGAAAACTGACCGTCTGCCTGATCATACACACCGATCGTATCGATGCCGTCGCTGGTGATCGTCTTGAGTATTGGATCCGCCATTTATTTACGGTTATCACAGCGCTTGACCGTTCAATAATTCAGTAAGGGGTTACTAATGAACGCTTGGGATAGGGGTATTCTCACCAATATAGAGCTGCGCACGCCTTTTGGACGGCGCATTTACATCGTATTCCTGATTATATTATTGGCGCTGTCGATAACGGTGCTGTTTCCGTTTGTTTTTGCCTTTACAGCGGGACTGAAAACAAGCACTGAAATTTATAAAGGAGGCTTGCAAATCTTTCCAGCAAACGCACAATGGGCAAATTATTCTACTGTCTGGTCTAAATTCAAATTTCTCAAATTATTTGGAAACTCATTCATCATCGTGATTGGTAGTTTGATTTTTCAGCTAAGCATCACGACGCTGACCGCGTATAGTTTAGCTCGTTTGAAGCCATTGGGCGGACGTATCATTCTGGGCGGATTTATGATTACCCTCATGATTCCGGGCATTGCCTATATTATTCCTCTCTACACGACAATCGTTAATGTGCCGGTATTGAATATCAGCCTGGTGAACAATTACCTGGGCTTGTGGCTGCCACATGCCGTAAATGCATTCGGTATTTTTGTGATGAAAGTTTTCTTTGAGAGCATCCCGTCCGATCTTTACGATGCCGCCAAAGTGGACGGCGCGGGATCCTTCCGTATATTCTGGTCGATCACCTTGCCCCTGTCCCGATCTATTTTGGTTGTACTGATGATCATTGGATTTTTGGCATTGTGGAAGGATTTTCTGCTGCCCTATCTGGTCATCCAAAATCCTGATATGCAATCTATCACAGTGCGTTTATACTATATGCTTACGGTTCAAAGCGATCCCTCGCCTTTGAACATCCAAATGGCCGCATCTTTCATTGGATTACTTCCACCCTTATTGATTGCGATTGCGTTGCAACGCCATTTACAGCGCGGACTTTCAGCAGGCGCTGTTAAGGGTTAATCGCATCTGAACTATCAGGCGGTTCTATCTCGCATTTGGTTTACGTCGTGCACTATAAAAAGTTAGTGAGTCAGGCCATACAATGGATGCGGGCAAGAAGTCTTCAGATCGTGGAAAATGGATTTTATACTTGCGCACATGAGAAATCAACCAATGCGGATTGCCGTCGCGCCGAATGCGTTTCGCGGCAGCTTGAGCGCTTTTCAAGCGGCAGCGTGTATCAGTGAGGGCTTGCAACGCTCGCGCCTGGCCTGCGACGTGACCTTGCTTCCGCTGGCCGATGGTGGTGATGGGACGCTTGCCATTATGATCCGCGCGTTGGGCGGCGAACAAATCCCGATTCAGGTTACCGGACCCGATGGCATACCAATCATCGCACAGTTGGGTTTGCTGGCTGACGGCCAAACCGCGATTGTCGAGACGGCGCAAGCGTCCGGCGTGGAACGGATCGCATCCGCTGTACGCGATCCGCTGCACGCGACAAGTTATGGGACGGGCGAATTGATCAGCGCGGCCTTGAGTCGTGGCTACCCTCGGATTATTGTCGGCTTAGGCGGCAGTGCGACCAATGACGGCGGCGCGGGTTGTATGCAGGCGCTCGGCGCGGAATTGTTCGACGCTCATAATATGCCAATTCCACGCGGCGGTGCGGCGTTGGCACAGTTGGATCGAATCGATGTTCAAGCATTGAAGCGCATACTTGAACCGCTTGAGGTAGTAGCGCTGTGCGATGTGGATAATCCCCTGATCGGTGAGCGAGGTGCATCACGAGTGTTTGCGCCGCAAAAGGGCGCGGACGCGCAAGCCGTCGAAACGCTTGAGACGGCCATGATCCATTATGCGGATATTATTCGGCGCGATTTGGGCATGGACGTGACCTATCTACCGGGCGCGGGCGCAGCGGGCGGACTTGGTGCGGGATTGGCCGCTTTTCTCAATGCGACTCTGACGCCAGGCGCGGATATGCTCATCTCGCTGATGGGCTACGATCAACAGTTAGAGGAGATCGATCTGGTAATCACCGGTGAAGGCAAACTTGACGCGCAAACAGCCAGTGGCAAAGCCGTTCAGAGTATCGCAGGTTTGGCGCTCAAGCGTGAAATTCCAGTAATTGCGCTGGTCGGGACGCTGGATAGTGCTCCCGAAGCGCTCCGCACAATGGGTATCGATGCAGCCTGGAGTATCGTACCAGGACCGTGCGATCTACAAACGGCGTCCACCCATGCCGCCGAATGGCTCACGCGCGCTGCCGTCGAGTTGGGCAATACCCTGGCGATTGCTCGGCGCTAGATGCAAAAACGAATGAACGCTACTGCTCCGTCAACCATTGATAGATAATACCTGAATCGGTATTTTGCGTGTTCAGCCTGATCGGGGATGTTGGTTCACTTATTGCTCTGACTGATCTGAGGTTTATATAAAGGAGTTAAAAATGACCGACAAACATCCACAAAAAAATTCTCAAGACACTGCGCACAAGACAAGTGATCAGAAGACCAAGCCTGATGAGCAAAACAACTACGATGAGGATCAGGAGCAAATGCACCAAACAGGTACAAGCAATCATGAAACAACAAAAGATCCGAATGATGATATTCAGGATTTGAGGCGCGGCAATAAGACGCCATAATCAGCACGTTTTGCAGCGAGAATGCAGCAGGAATATGGGCAAAAGCGCGTCTTCCTCCGGCGCGCTTTTTGTTCCAAGTCATGCTGATCATTATCTCAAATAGTCGAAGTTCGACCGCACAGGATAGCGGCCTCTTTCAAGATGATTTTACGGATACTTCCAAGCTGGAAACGATCATTCAAAGGGGCAATGAAGCTACCAACTACGGTAAATTGTGCGCCACTAACACACGTGCGTCTGGCATCTCAGATCGGCGTGTACGGTGTGGAATAAAACCGACGCTTTCAGATGCTATTTTGTGCTGTGTGCCGTGACTTTCATCGCAGCGTTCAACGCATCCAATGCAGAACTCTGACGAGCGGCGTCTCCACGATCAAATTTGCCGTACCATTTGAGTCCTAATTGATTGGATGCATTGCGATCCTTCGCCCAGATCGAGTCAGCGTTTTTCAGAATGAAATCAGTATAAGTAGCTTGGTTTGCCACCGTTTGAGTCAGAAAGTACAGGTTACGAATGAATATTCCCTTGAACTGTGGACCATCATTTCCACAACTGTTAGCAAGTTCACAGGGTTCACGCAAGACGCTGCTGCTGTTATCCACTAAATATTTAAGGGCGGCGTCCGCGATTGCTTGCGCTTGATCGAGCAGCGTGATATCCCCCGTCGCCTTGTTCAATTCTACTAATCCACCCAGAATGACTCCCTGATTGTATGTCCATGGAATATCGTCGTTATTCTTGCAATCTTTCAAGCCGTCGTTGACCAGACTGCGTGCATTGATCAGGCCTGATGCTTTGAACCAATTCCATTCACGCTGTGCCCAATCCAGATAGCTGCCTGTACCCTGATCGTCGGGCGTCAGGTTGTGTAGACGTGCTGCGAGTTGCAAAAACAACTCATTCGGGATGGCGTTTTTATAAGTGCGATCTTTGCTCCACCACAAGCCGCCACCGCATGTATCATCCCAACCAGCCGTCATATCTTTGAAAATCGTGACCGCCATATCCAGATACGCTTTATCTTGTGTCAATTCATAGGCGTTCAGCCAGGTAAGTGCCCACCAGCCTTCATCATCGTAAAATTTATTCAAAAAGCTATTCGGCGCATTCATGCGGAAAGTCGTTGCGATTACATCGTTGTAACTGGTTGATTTTGTATAAGACGCATAATCAATGACGGTATAAAGTGCATTCGCGCTGTTCCACCAGCCAGTAGTTTCCCACAGCCCCGTAGTGGGGTTGTACCAGCTTTGCAATACGCTCAGGGCGCTCTCTGCAATGTTTTGGCGATCTTGCGCTCTGACCGTTTGACCAGGATGGAAACTGCTCATAATTAATAGCCCCAACAGTACCCAATGTGTCAAACGTTTGTAGGTATAGCCTATCATATTCGCTGTTTCCTGAAGTAATTTAGCATGGGGAGTCGTCGCTGAGCCAAAAATACAAAGATCGCCCGGTTTACTCACCGGGCGATAACGTCAGGTGACGTCTTACTGCGGAATATTGTTGTCAGTCAGAATTTGATCGCCATCCTGCTGCGCTTTTTTCAATGTATCCGCTGCGGACTGTTTGCCCTGAACGAATAATTGAAGGTTCGGGATCAGCGCATCGCCTTCCATTGACGGATAGCCAGCAAATGGCGGACGAATCTTGGCGTCTTTCAGCGCATCCGTAAATGGCTTCAGGTACGGATCGCTCTGGAAGAACGGATCAGCAATCGCTTTGAGATTGCCAGGGATGCTCAGGCTCGTCTTTGCCCACAACACGGAGTTGGCAGGCTGCGCCAGCCACCAGGTCATGAACGCCCACGCCTCTTTCGAGTGGGTAGTGGCAGTCGGGATAGCCAGGCCAAAACCACCCATCACACCACCCTTATTGCCCTTTGGCCCTGCCGGAGAAGGGACAACGCCGAACGTCAAATCTTTGCCGTACTTTTTGTAGGTGCTGAGCATCCACGGGCCATTGAACTGCATCGCCACTTTGCCTGTGACAAAAGCATCCTGATCCTGACCTAAGCCCTGCTCAAAGCCGATTTCGTAAACTTTATCCTGATTGATCAGCTTGTCCCAGTAAGCGAGTACCGACAAGCCTTCGGGTGAGTTGAATGCCGTCTTGCTGCCATCATCGGTGACCATTTTGCCACCCGCCTGCTGCAACCACATATTGAATAACCCCACGTCTTGGAGCGACACTCCGGCAACTTGCAGCTTGCCATCTTTGCGAACGGTCAGCTTGATGGCGGCTTGTTCCAGTTCATCCCAGGTCGTAGGTGGCTTGATACCGGCGGCATCGAGCATCGTCTTGTTGTAATACAGCGCACGGGTATCGACCGTCATCGGCAAGCCGTACAATTTGCCGCCATACGTCAGTTCACGCAGCGCTTCGCTGTAAAAATCAGCAGAACTGATCTTGCTCGCCGCCATCAGATCATCAATCGGCATCAGAACGCCCTTTGGCGCGTACAGTGCCGTGCGGAACCGATCCCAGATCAGCAGATCGGGCGCGCTGCCACTGGTTGCAGCGGTCAGGAATTTGGTCACAATGTCCTGAGTAGGCACATAGTTGACCTGAATATCGGACTGGCTCTTGTTGAAAGCATCAACCATCGTTTGAATCTGAGTCGCGCCGTCGCCGGTCCAATCGCCCCAGAAAGTGACTTGTGCAGCCGCAGCATGTGCTACCGGCACTCTCAAATTGACAAAGATCATTGCTAATGTCAATGTCAGCAGACTCAATTTACTCAATTTTCGGAACATCTTTTGCACCTTTCAAATATCAAACGCAGCGTAAGTGATGAAAAACGGTTGGACAACGACGACAGGCGATAGCATCACCCCCTTCAAAAAACTTTATCTTGATCCAAAAGTACATAACATTCGACCATTGCCGCTTGATCGAGCAGCCAGCGCGGGGTTGTTTGCTCATTTCCCACCCAACTCGGACCGAACAAGCCGTTTTCGTCTCGCGCATGATCCCAGGCGTAATCCAGATTCTCGATCATGCGTCGTAGCAACTTGTGGGCTGGATGCGATTCAAAATCATCAAACTTGCGAAATGCCAGCATACCGCGCAGTAATACGGCGTTGAACCACGGCGTATTTGGAAAGAACCGCACCGGCGTACCTTCCACCACCTGTGCAAAATGTTTCTCGGCAGCCTCAGCCAGCGCCCACGCCGCCTGCTTGTATGCTGCATCTCCAGTGATTTCGTAGAGCAGCGCGTTTGCGTGGAGCGGCGTCCCGGTGTTGTAAGTGAAGGTGCGCCGATCCAATGAACCATTGGCTTTTATGGCATCCAGGTAGACGCCTGAAACTGGGTCATGCAGTCGTTCCAGCCATGTCAGAATTTTCTTCGCCCATGTCAGATACGCTTCGCTGCCTGTTTCCTGATAAAGCATCAAAGCCAGTACTGCGCCAGGGCCGTTGGAGCAGGTGTTTTTAGTCTCGAAATCATCCTCACGCCAATAGATGCCGCCGCCCATCGTGTCTGTCCAGCCGCGCAACATGAACTGAAAAATATCGACAGCTTTTTCCAGCAGCGTTGGGTCTTTCAAACAGCGATACGCATGGATAAATTCCATGCCGATCCATTGATTGTCATCATAGAATTTCTGACCGCCACCGAAACGCCGCACATAGCTATCGTAAGCGTGTGCGGTGCTGTCACGATATTGTTCCAGCCCGTCCAGCACGCGGAGCAAAGTCGCTTGATCGTGTTGAGCCGCGTTGGGCAGCCACATCAGCGCGTTTGCTGCCGAAAGCACGCCAGTATACGGCCACACATAGGAGTATTCGCGGTCTTCAGTCAGCAGTGGGATACGTTCCAGATATAAATTTTCCGCTGGACGATAGAAATGCTGCGTCATGGCATCAAACGTTTGGCGAGCGCGTTCGGCGTAGGTCATCATTCAGTCTCTATTTATCCCCTGAAAAAGCGATGCCTTGCACGAAGTATTTTTGCGCATACAGGAACAGGATCAACATGGGCACGGTAGCGACTACCGATCCGGCCATAAGCGGTCCATAGTCTGTCTGGTGATTGAACGAAAAACTTTGCAAGCCAAGTTGTATGGTGCCCATGTTCGGATCGCTCAGTACGATCAGCGGCCATAAAAACGCATTCCAGCCCGCCTGAAAGGTGAACATGCCGAGCGTAGCAAGCGCAGGCAGGCACAACGGCAAGTAGATATTCCAGAAGATGCGAAACTCGTTGCAGCCGTCAATCCGAGCCGCCTCGCCCAATTCAGAAGGCAGCGTCAGGAAAAATTGGCGCATCAGGAATACTGCGAAAGCACCCGCCGCACCGGGCAGCAAAATCGCCCAATAGCTGTTCAGAAGTCCTATGCCGCCGACTCCATGCCAGTCGTTGCCACCGACCAGCGGAAACGAGCGCAAGATGATGTAGGATGGAATGATCGTCACCACGCCTGGAATCATTAACGCCGAAAGCAGCACCCGGAAGATCAACTGCTTGCCGCGAAAGCGCATCCGTGCGAAGGCGTAACCAGCGAGTGATCCAAAAAACAGGTTGCTGGCGACCCCCGCAATGGCGAGAAACAGCGAATTCAGGAAGTAGCGAGCAAAGGGTACCGTCGTGAACGCTGTAATGTAGTGCTGAAATGTCGGATGATTTGGTATCAGGTTGCTGAAGAAAATCTCCTCATTCGGCTTGAGCGAGGTCGCCACTGACCACACAAACGGCAGCACCATTAAAATGCCGAACAGGATCAACACTGCATAGTAAATAGTCTCGATGCTGATTCTGGAAAATGTAAGTTTGCGTGTCATAAAGTTGCTTTCTCTATCTGTTGATTTTTCTATTTTGCGTTGCGTTCAGGTAGCATTATTTTGTTCACGGTTGACGCGCAGGTTGATCACAGTCACAAAAAAGATCAAGAGAAATAAGACAAAAGCCTGTGAAGACGCATAGCCCATTTTGAGCTGTGTGAAGCCGTTCTGATAAATGGTGAACACCACAGTACGCGCCGAATTGCCGGGCCCGCCGCCCTGCTGAAAAAGAACATAGGCCTGATCGAACAACTGAAAAGCGCCTATCAGTGAAAGCGTTGAGACAAAAAAGGTCGTCGTTCGTAGTGACGGCCAGGTGATGAACCGCAAAAGCTGCCAGCGATTTGCGCCGTCAAGGACTGCCGCCTCATACAGATATTCTGGGACACCTTGCAACCCGGCCAGGTAAATCACCATGTTGCTGCCCAAGCCCTGCCAGATCGTGACCACTACAATGGCGAGCATGGCCGTATCCGCATTGCTGAGCCAGGCCACGCTTGGCAGCCCGAACAAACCCAGTGATTGATTGACTAAACCACTCCGGCTGAGCAGCCAGGACCAGATCGTTGCAGCCGCCACTGGCGAGGTAATCACCGGAATATAGTAAATGGTGCGGAAAAAGCGCATTCCTGGCATTTTGCGGTTAAGCGCCAGCGATAAACCTAACGATAAAGCAATCATGAGTGGCACGTACATCACGGTATACGTCACAACATTGCCGAGCGCCTGAAAGTATAGTTTGTCCTTCAAGAGCCGTTCGTAGTTCAGCCAGCCCACCCACTTGATCGGAGACAGGACATCATAATTGCTGAAGCTGAGAATGAGCGCAATCACCGCCGGGAGCAGCACAAAAATCATGAATAACGCCATTGCAGGCGTAATAAACAGATAGGCCATGCGCGCTTCATGGCGGTTGAGGCGCGTCGGTTCCGACTGAACGGTGATCGCCTGTGGGAGAATAATGCCCTGAGTGCTTTGCGTCATCGGCTTGTCTCTCCATTTGCCCAATCGATCACGAACTCACCGAATAAGCTGTTTGCCCAGGCAAACCAGGGGCGCGAAAAACGATCCGGTTGTGAGGGATCAAAACTTTCGTGCATGTAGTTTGTGCCCGCCGTGGTGTTCAACAGCATCATGAGGAGAGCATCTTTTTCGGCGCGATCCACTGCCGTGAGTGCCTGCATAATCAAGCTGATCGGCCACACGAAGCCAGGGGTCGTATGTGGGCTACCTATGCCGCGCGCTTGTGTGCCTTCAAAATAACAGGGGTTGTCGCGACTCAAGACGAAAGCGCGCGTGTTCTGATAAATCGGATCGGCTGCGGGGCGGTAACCCAGGTACGGGATCGAGAGCAGGCTCGGCACGTTGGCATCATCCATCAGGGTATAATTGCCAAAACCATCCGTTTCATAAGCGTACATTCGACCATATTTTGGATGATCAACCAGCCCGTAAGTTTGGATACCAAAGTTGATTTCCTGACGAAGTGCGTTCGCTTCGGCGGCCAGCGGTGCGTCATCATAGAACTTCAAGGCGAACTCGGCCACATCATTCAAAATCACAACCGCGAACATATTGGCTGGAATCAGGTAACCAAATTTGCAAGCGTCATCGCTTGGTCGGAAGCCCGACCAACTCATTCCCGTGGATTTAGTCCGTGTTCCACGTCCGGCCAATGGCAGCGTATCGGATGGTGCGCCGCTTGTTCGCTCGAAGCTGTAAAGCGAGTCCTGATCGTGACGTTGTTCGCGTCGGATAACCTGAACGACGCAGCGCAGCATTTGATGAACCGCCTCATCAAAGACACTCGCCTCGTGGGTCACGTCCCAATAGTGTTTCAGAAGCTGTACCGGGTAGCACAACGAGTCCAGTTCATATTTACGTTCCCACAACCACGGGCCGTTGGCCGTTTTATCAGCCTGATGACCTTGCCCGTTAGCCGTTTTGTTGAAAGCATTCGCATACGGATCGATATTGATATACATCGCTTGTCGTCGGATCAAGCCGCGTATCAGGCGTTGTAAGTCGGTGTCAGCGTGCGCAAAACGCACGTACGGACGCACTTGAGCCGACGAGTCGCGCAGCCACATCGCCGGGATGTCGCCAGTAAAAACGAAAGTCGTCCCATCTTCAAGGCTTTCAACCGTTGTTTGAAGGGTATTCAAAAAACATTGGTGAAAGGCCTGTGCTAAATGGTCGTCGCGCAGACTTTTCTCTATTTCGCCAAGTTGCTTCTGAAAAACCGCATAGTGTGCAGTCGATAACATATAAATTCGCTCATCAAAAATTGTTTTGGATACGACCGCCAACCAGATTCAGCGCATCTGCCTTTATATTATCTATGATGAGTTAATATGTCAATAGGTCATTCTATGAAAATGGATGTGATTTAGCTTTCGATCAGCATGAAGTCGATTATTTTGTGAGTGATTGGCCGTGCGCCTTCAAACTGTGCCATCAGCAAATCCACGGCGGTACGACCCATCAATGTTTCATCCTGACGGATGTGGGTGAAAAGTGGCTTTCCCAATGGGCTGTCGGGCGAATCAAAACAGACGATGGTGTAATCATGCGGAATTTGTTTATGCAGGTTCATTAAAACTTGCAATAAAATGAGCGCCACATTGTATTCGCAAGCCACAAATGCAGTCAGTTCAGGATGTGCGTGGATGTAAGCGAGCAGCGTTTGCTCGTCCACTTCGACCTGCTCGCTGTGAAACGCGCCAGGCAGCGTGCTGAACAAATCGGTCATGAGGTGCTGCGGATTAACTGCGCGACCCCGTTGCAGAAAGGCGGCTTTGTAGCCTTCGATACGATCTTCGATAGTCGAGGTGTTTTCGGCAGGCGGCGAGACAAAGGCAATCTGCTCATGCCCCTTTTCAAAAAGGTAGCTTGTTAACTGCTGAGCGGCTTTCATATTATCAGTGTAAACTGTATGAGCCGGGATGCCCCTTAAATAGCGATCCACCAACACAACCGGAAAGCCCGACAGCACCAGGCGCAGCAGTTCCGTATTGTAGAATTCGCCATGCACCGGGAAAATGATCAGGCCGCTCACATTGAACTGCACCAATGCCCGAATAGCCTTTTCTTCCTCAGTGCGCTGTCCATAGGTACGCTTTACAATGAGAAAATAATCAAGCGTGGAGCAATAGGCTTCAATGGCATGGATTAATTCAAGGCCATACGCATCCGAAAAATCAGGCAAAATGACGCCAATAACGCAGCGTCGCACATCGGTGGAGACATCGGGAATGGGCAGTGCGTGCGGAGACTGTGCAACAGGAGATTGTGTAACAAATGAGCCTTTGCCCTGAATACGTTCAATGATTTTGTCTTGCGCCAACTTCTCAAGGGCATGTTTTGAAGTGATCCGACTCACCTTGAATTGTTCAGCCAGTTCCTTTTCAGAAGCAACGCGGTTTCCAGGTTTAAGGTGGCCGCTCGTGATTTGACCAAGGATCAGGGTATAAATTTGATCGTATAAAGGCGATTTCATCGACGCATAACTCCGGGGTTGATATATCAAGCTACTATAACATATATTTGGAGCATGTATAGCATCAATAATTGTGTCGCGCATTGAACGAAACCATATAAGCTAGTCGCTGGCGTAATTCTTGACCATCGGTGCTTAGCCCGAAAACGTAATTTACGAAGAAGTTGTTTTATGAGGCAAAAGGCATTAACTTGGATGCAATCAGTCCATGCCTACTAATCTAATGTGCGACATGTGGGACTAATCACGGTTTTGACGTGTTGGCACTCTCTAAAATCTCTCGTATGAAGGCCTTGACTTCAGGCGTCTGAGAATAACGAAATGGTGTTTCGTTCATGGCATAGGCAAGTTGCAGTTTTTCATTGACAGATCCATTTATACTGAGGTACTTATAAAGTTCGCCAGTGGCGCGTTTCCCTTCAACACTGTAGAAAAAATTATTTGTAGTGCTCAGCTTGAGTATTGCGCTTATAATTTCCGTACGTGTATCGGTGTCCGCCTCAACGGGCAAACGCGCAATTAGT
>Ga0209512_1003463_pt1 | contig 14918 bp, 12 predicted proteins | sample frozenSSSSmetaG_FD_184142 | JGI IMG/M metagenome (GOLD analysis project Ga0209512, IMG submission 184142) | Glacier valley bacterial and archeal communities from Borup Fiord, Nunavut, Canada, to study Microbial Dark Matter (Phase II) -... | ecosystem: Environmental > Aquatic > Freshwater > Ice >... | reverse complement strand
ACGTCAATCGAGACCAGCGCCTCGGTCGGGTTGATCACGATGTAACCGCCCGAAGGCAGGTTCACCGTCGGAGAGAACATCTGGTCGAGCTGGCCTTCGATCCCGAACTTCGAGAACACCGGCGCATCATCCTTGTAGAGCTGCACGTTCTTGGCGTGGCTCGGCATGATCATGCGCATGAAGTCCTTGGCCTCGCGATAGGCCTCGTCGCCCGCCACCCACAGCTCGTCGATCTCCTTGGAGTAGAGGTCGCGGATGGTGCGCTTGATCAGCGAGCCTTCCTCATAGACGAGGCATGGGGCGGTGGACTTCAGCGTCAGCGTGCGGACGTTCTCCCACAGGCGCTGCAGGTATTCGAAATCCCGCTTCACCTCGGCTTTGGTCCGAGAAGCACCAGCCGTGCGCAGGATGATGCCCTGGCCCTGCGGCACGTCCAGGTCGCCGACGATGTCCTTGAGGCGCTTGCGGTCGACGGCGTTGGTGATCTTGCGCGAAATACCACCGCCACGGGCGGTATTGGGCATCAGCACCGAATAGCGGCCGGCGAGCGACAGGTAGGTGGTGAGCGCCGCGCCCTTGTTGCCGCGCTCTTCCTTGACGACCTGCACCAGCATGACCTGCCGGCGCTTGATCACTTCCTGGATCTTGTACTGGTTGCGGCGGATCGACGGACGGCGGCGTTCCTGCACGTCCTCGAGCGCATCGGAACCGCCGACGCTTTCGACCGGCTCGTTGTTGGCCGGCGCCTGCTCGATGTGGCCGGCGTCGCCGTCGTCCTCATGGTGGTCGTCGTCCGAGCCGGCGGCCTCTGCCGGCGCGGCTTCCGCGGCAGCGGCGGGCTCGTGGTCCTCATGGTCGTCGTCGGCTTCCTGCTCACGCAGCAGCGCTTCGCGGTCGGCAACCGGAATCTGGTAGTAGTCGGGGTGGATTTCGCTGAAGGCGAGGAAGCCATGGCGGTTGCCGCCATACTCCACGAACGCCGCCTGCAATGACGGCTCAACGCGCGTTACCTTGGCGAGGTAGATGTTGCCGCGCAACTGGCGCCGGGACTGGGATTCGAAATCGAACTCCTCGAGACGGTTCCCGTCAGTGACGACGATCCGGGTTTCTTCCGGGTGGATGCCATCCACCAGCATTCTTTTGATAGCCATTCAAAGGTACTCCGCGCCGTCGCGCGCCGACACCGATCGACCGGCGAACCGGTCCTCCTGGCGTGGCGCCATGCGAGGCGTATGGGACTAGGGAAAAAGCGCGCGAGGCGCCGGGACGAGTGGTGGCGCGCACGCCACCAGGGGAGTGGAGAGCGAGGGCCGCTAGGCGAGCAATGACAAACGGGCAACCGCTATTCGGGATCGCGTCACTGTTTGTCCGCCCGGTGGCCATCAGACCTCTTCCTTGAGAGACGGAGCCATGGAAGGCACCGACTCTTCGGCCCCGAAAGGCCGAGATTCACTGTTCGAGGCGTCAAATGTGCCGCATCTCGGCCGGCGCACTGTCATAAGCGCAAACCGGTCGCCGCTGCCGACCGTCCGGCCGGGGGCACAAGGCACCGCTCCGGCATATGGTGGCGGCAGCAGGCCGCCTCAAGATGGCTTTAGGGCCGATGCCGCAAATTGGCAACAGGAAACTCAAAACCTGAGGATTGCCGCCGGTTTCGCGATTGCAACGCTGGCCTTCCATCCGTAACGCCCCACAATCGCCTGACAATTGCCCGAGTGCAGGCGTCATCGGATCAGTGATTTGGGGAGCGGCGCAGCTTGCTACGATCTGCCGGCTCCGGCGGTAAAACCGGCGGATTGATTGGGTTTGCGGCTCTCCTGTTGGTGGCCGCGCTGACACTTGGCGGGCCCATTTCGGCCCATGCGCAGACGCTCGAATCAGTCGAGGACTATCCCGACGTCATTGACGCGCGTGTGACCACCACGCCCGATCGCGCCCGGCTGATCATCGATCTCGACGGGCCGACCGAATTCGCCATCGTCTCGCTCGACAATCCCAGCCGCATCGCCATCGACGTCAAGGCGTTCGACCTGAAGATCCTCGCGCCGGCCGACGTCGCGGGCAAAGGCATCGTCATCAGCTTCACTGTCGAGATGGCGGAAAAGGGCAGGGCGCGCACCACGCTGACGCTCGAGCAGCCGGCCCAGGTGCAGCAGGCCTACTTCCTCGAGAAGGTCGCCGACCAGCCGGCCCGCCTCGTCGTCGATCTGATTCCCGACACGGCGCAGCATTTTGCCGAAAAGGTCGCTTCCGACCTCGCCACCGCGATTGCCAACCAGGGGCAGGTGCCGGTGGTGGCCTCGACCGACCCCGGCACCCATGTGCCGATCACCGAGACGCGCCCGCTGGTGGTGATCGACCCCGGCCATGGCGGCGTCGACAATGGTGCCAGCGCGCCCAACGGTGTGCACGAAAAGGACATCACGCTCGCCTTCGCGCTGCAGTTGCAGAAGGTGCTGATCGATTCCGGCCGCTTCGACGTGGCCCTGACCCGCGAGGACGATACCTACCTGACGCTCAACCAGCGCGTTGATCTCGCCCGGCTGAACAAGGCCGACCTGTTCATCTCGTTGCACGCCGACAGCTTCCAGGAACAGGATATCCGCGGCGCTTCGATCTACACCCGCGACGAGAACGCCACCGACGTGCTCGACAAGGTGCTGGCGGACGGCGAGAACCGATACGACATCGTCGCCGGCCTGTCCCTGCCGCAGGCCACCCCGGCGGTGATGGACATCCTCGTCGACCTGATGCGGCGCGAGACGCGCAAAAGCTCGTTCCTGGCGGCGCAGGCCATCATCCACCAGCTCGAGCCCAGCGTGACGCTGCGCAAGTTCCCGGTCCGGCAGGCCGATTTCTTCGTATTGCAGGCCCCCGACGTGCCCTCGGTGCTGGTCGAACTCGGCTTTCTCTCCAACGCCTCGGATATCGCCAACCTGCAAAAGGGCGACTGGCGCGACCGCACCGTCGATGCGCTGGCCCGCGGCATCGCCGAGTACTTCACCCAGATGCAGAAGACCGCGGCCACCCAGTGACGATTTTGCACCGATGGCTCCGCCACTACCCGCAAGGCTTTGATTCCGTGGACTCGTCCACATTTCCGCCGCTCTCTGCTATGATTCAGCGCCTCTGCGGCATATGTGCGCGTGGCCGGTTGCTCCATTCTCCAAGGTTCAGGTTTCGATGCTCAGACTTCTAGGCTGGCTGTTCGGCTTCGGCGTGTTCTGCCTGCTCGGCGCCGGTGCGGTGGCCGCAGTGTACCTGAACCAGGTGATGGCCACGCTGCCGGACTACACCGTGCTGAAGGACTACCAGCCGCCGGTCACCACCCGCGTCCATGCCGCCGACGGCACGCTGCTTGCCGAGTACGCGCGTGAGCGCCGGCTGTTTCAGCCGATCGAAACCATCCCGCCGCTGGTCATCAACGCCTTTATTTCGGCCGAGGACAAGGATTTCTACCACCACGGCGGCCTCGCTATCGACGGCATCGTCCGCGCCCTGCGCGACAACATCATGGCCAAGATGGACGGTTCGGATGCGATCCAGGGCGGCGGCTCGACCATCACCCAGCAGGTGGCGAAGAACTTCCTGCTCACCTCCGAGCAGACCTGGGACCGCAAGATTCAGGAAGCCATCCTGGCGCTGCGCATCGAGGACACGTTTTCGAAGGACAAGATCCTCGAACTCTACCTCAACGAGATATTTCTCGGGCTGAACTCCTACGGCGTCGCCGCCGCCGCGCTCAACTATTTCGACAAGGCGCTCTACGAGCTGACCCCTGCCGAGGCCGCATATCTTGCCGCGCTGCCCAAAGGCCCGAACAACTACCACCCGTTCCGCCGCACCAAGCAGGCCATCGAGCGCCGCGACTGGGTGCTCGATCGCATGGTGGAGAACGGCTACGTCGACGCCGCTGCTGCCGCGAAGTCCAAGGAAGAGGGGCTGAACGTCAAGCCGCGCACCTCTGGCAGCCAGGTGTTTTCGGCCGAGTATTTCACCGAGGAAGTGCGCCGCCAGCTCGGCAAGCTCTACGGCGAGAGCGAACTCTATGGCGGTGGTCTCTCGGTCCGCACCACGCTCGACCCCAAGCTGCAGCTGTACGCCCGCAAGGCGCTGATGGACGGCCTCATCAACTACGACCACAACTACGGCTTCCGCGGCCCGGTTGCCACGGTCGATATTGTCGGCAAGGAGTGGGGCGAGGCGGTCAACGAGGTCAAGCCGCTCAGCGACGTGCCTGAGTGGCAGCTCGCCGTGGTGCTGACCATGGATGCCAACGAGGGCACCATCGGCCTCCGCCCCGGCAACGACATTGACGGCAAGATCCTGGCCGACCGCGTCAGCGGCACGCTCGCTGGCCCCGACGTCAAGTGGGTGACCAAGAAGCTCGGCACCCTGCTGAAGCCCGGCGACGTGATCTACGTCTCGGCGGTAAAAGATAGTCTCGGCCGCTACATGCTCGAGCAGGTGCCCGAGCTCGAGGGTGCGCTCGTTGCCATGGACCCGCGCACCGGCCGCGTGCTCGCGATGGTTGGCGGCTTCTCCTTCGCCGAGTCCGAGTTCAACCGCGCCACGCAGGCGCTGCGCCAGCCCGGCTCGTCGTTCAAGCCGATCGTCTATTCGGCGGCGCTCGACAACGGCTATACGCCGGCTTCGGTGGTGCTCGATGCGCCGATCGAGGTGGTCAATGCCGACGGCTCGGTGTGGCGGCCGGAAAACTACGCCCAGAGTTTCTATGGCCCCCAGACCCTGCGCGTCGGCATCGAGAAGTCGCGCAACGTGATGACCGTGCGGCTCGCCAAGGACCTCGGCATGCCGCTCATCTCCGACTACGCCAAGGTGTTCGGCATCTACGACGAGCTGAACCCGGTGCTCGCCATGGCGCTCGGCGCCGGCGAAACCACCGACATGCGGATGACGGCGGCCTACGCCACCATCGCCAATGGCGGCCGCAAGATCGTGCCGACCCTCATCGACCGCATCCAGGACCGCTACGGCAAGACCATCTACCGGCACGACGAGCGGCTCTGCGACGGCTGCGTCGCCGATGGCTGGCACAACCAGGGCGAGCCGCTGATCATCGACAATCGCGAGCAGGTGCTCGATCCGATGACCGCCTACCAGATCACCTCGATGATGGAGGGCGTGGTGCAGCGAGGCACCGGCACCTCCGCCCGCGCGCTCAATCGTCCCGTCGCCGGCAAGACCGGCACCTCGAACGACTACAAGGACGCCTGGTTCATCGGCTTCACCCCCGAGCTCGCCGCCGGCATCTACATCGGCTTCGACACGCCTCGCAACATGGGCAAGCAGTCGACGGGCGGCGAGATGGCGGTGCCGATCTTCACCGAATTCATGGCCGATGCTCTCAAGGGCAAACCGCCGACCCCCTTCAACATGCCCGGCGGCATGACGCAGGTCTGGATCGACCCGGCCACCGGCGTGAAGGCGATGGGCGGCGAGGCGGCCATTTATGAGGCGTTCAAACCCGGCACCGGCCCCAACCTCGTGACCTCGGTGATCGGCGTCGACAGCAACGCCTTCACCAACATCGAGAATCAGAACCAGAACCCGGACGGCACCACCGACCAGAACACCGACTTCTCGGTCGGCCGCGGCGGCCTGTTCTGACCGGCATCGTCACGTGGCCCGATCCGCGGCTGAACCGCAGGGCCGAGCCGCGCCCGGTCGATGATAGCCTGCGCGCTATCGGCACGCGCCTCAGGGCCGCGGCCGACGCTGCTTCGGCCTATGGCCTCGCCGCCGTGCATATCGGCGCCGTGGCGCCGGTGGCGGTGATCAGCGTCTTCACCGATCCTCGAAAGCGCGACTACCTAGTGCTCTACAATCCCGAGGTCCTTTCCCTCGGCGGCGAAACCGCCGAAGGCACCGAAGGCTCGGTGTCGATGCCCGGGCTGCAGGTCGAGGTGGCGCGGCCGGCCACCGCGCGCATCGGCTATGACGACGAGACCGGCACCCGCCACGAACTCGACCTCGAGGGGCTGCCGGCCCGCATCGCCCAGCACGAGATCGACCAGGTGAACGGGGTGTTCTTCCTGGATCGGCTCTCACGCCTGAAGCGCGACATGGCCATCAAGCGCTGGAAGAAATCGCAATAGGCCTGACGGCCGGATCGGGGAGGCCCCCGCCGGGCCGCTCCGCCACAACCAGGGAGAAACGGCGTTGCCGACACGGTTTGCCGACAGCATTGTTTTCCATGTCACCAATGCGTGGCCCGCACTGGCTCGAGTCGCTCGATATTGATGAGTTTTTCAAGGAAGTGAACGCCTAAAGGGACGCCACACATCCGGGATCTATTCCGGTTTTGGCGATCAGGCGCGGCAAGGTGAAGCGACAGCCCCGCAACTTCGAAGGTCAGGCAGTGCGGCCGTTTGTTGGTAGGGATATCCAACTACGGCCGAACCACTCCTGCGAGCGACTAACCTGTCGGCTTACGGCCCGTCCGGCTCCACTCGGAGAGCATTGTATTGCCCGCCCGCTTTGCTTCTTCGTGGGTGCGATAGCGAGCGTTTAGCGTCACTCTTTCGTTTTCCCTGCTTAGCGTCAGCATGTACCGGCCGCGCTGCTTGTCCAGAATGACTGAAATGGACGACAGCTGGTCTTGCTAGAACATATTGACTCCACTAGGTTTGTTGACGTTCTGGCAGCGCCAAAAAATAACATGACAGCGATATCAGGCGCGATTGCCTGACATGGCCGTTCGTGTGAAATGCATCTTCAAAATAATACTGCAACTATTTCGTATGCAGCTGTCATTTTGTATTTTTGAATCAGTGTTGACTCCGGCAATACTCCCATGGGTAGTAAATGTTAAGCCGTTGTGAATTCGTTCACCGATGAACTATTTGCGTAATCGTGTGAACGTCCACCTGCCGGTTCGTGGGCAGGTAAATATTTGATGGTGATGGTGTTGGGAGCAAAATCTCAAACAGGCACGGCAAGCCGTCCGGGCGCATCTTATCGGCTGAGACATGCCGCGATGGCTGCTGCCCTACTGGCAGCAATATTTACGCCGGTGACTGTTGACGCAGCGGACCTCTCACTCGTCCTGGTTAAGACCCCAGCCGGCCCGGCCCGCTATGTCTACCTTGAAAACGACCTCAGCGAAGGCGACTGGTACAAGTTCGCAAAGCGCTTGCGGAAGAACCCTGAGGTCGCTGGGGTGCTACTGCGGTCCAATGGTGGCGCCGCTGATGATGGACTGGCGATAGCGAAACACATCTTTGAACATGGACTAAGTACTATGGTCACGGGCACTTGCCACTCGGTTTGCGCCGTGATGTTCCTTGCCGGCCGTGATCGCTTCCTCACACGGGGGGCCAATCTTACAGTCCACAGCGCCTACCGACAGTTGGGTGACTGGGTAGTGGAAGACGACATTGGCAACGGTACTGTGGCCTGGTTCATCGGCCATATGGGCTACCCGCTGCCGCTGGCCCGGCTTTGGGTTTCAACCCCGAGCGACAAAGTGGCACCGATCACCTTCGAAATGAACGAGAAGCTGAAGCTCGGCTTCACGATCCTTGAAGACGTCCCGACTACCGTCGCTGAGGAATAGTGGCCCTTGGGCCAAGAACGGCGCGTCCCACCACCCGCTCTGCAGGTGGGGGCATCTGATAGGCGGAAGGCCGCTAGAATGTACAGTTTCGCTTGATCGCGCCACCGCGCCGCTGGGTGCATTTTCTCTGTGTTGTCGGCGGGGCGCCGACACAATAGGGGAGCACCGACTATGCTGAACACAGTGTCTGCCGAGCTGTCCGCTTTGCCGGATGGCTTCGGCTGGATCGTCAACGACACCACCAACATGGGATCGAGTCTTGGCCGACACCAACGCCGAGATCGAGGCCGGGCGCGCCCGCCACGCCGGCCCGCTGGCCCCCAGCCGCGTGGCCTTTGTGTTGGGATCGGATGATGATTCGCTGTTAACGCACGAATTCCGCTACCCAAGCCCGCTCCCTTCGGGGGGTGGGTCTTTTTGCATCTGGCGGTGACCTGTTACCCAGATCGTTACCCCGCGGAGAGTGCGAAAGCGATGATCTGAGCTAAGTTGTTGGTGCCGGCAGCAGGAATCGAACCCGCGACCCACTGATTACAAATCAGTTGCTCTACCAACTGAGCTATACCGGCGACGGGCGCTAGCTAGCATCGTCGGGCGGGCTGGGCAAGCGTGGCGAGGCGATGCGAGATTTGCCATGCTGCTTCGGTTGGCGAGTCGTCTCGCCCGGAGGATGCCGTGGCCACTGCACGATCGGACCAAGGCAGGCTGCCGAAACATGGCGCGTTCCTCATCGGCGTTGGCGTCGGTTCGCTCGCGCTGGTGGTCTGCCTGTTCCTGCTACCCAAATACGCCGCGGCAATCGGCGCCAACGCCATGTTCGCCTGCTACCTGGGACTCACGGCCTGGGAGTTCCGCCTCCTTACCCCTGCCTTCCTCAGGCGGCGAGCCGCCGATGCGGATACGCCGGTCGCTGCGATTTTCGGCGTTACGCTCATCGTCGTGGTGGTCTCGGTACTGTTCCTTTTCCTTGCCCTTAACGACGAGGAAAAACTAAATCCCATCGAGATCGCGGCGAGTGCCATTTCGGTGGTGCTGGGCTGGTTCACCGTCCACACCATGGCGGCGCTGCACTACGCCTACGAGTATTTCGAGGTGCCCGAAGCCAGCGGCAAGAAGGACGCGGTGGTGGGCGGCCTGCAGTTTCCCGACGATGCGCCACCCGACGGCGCGGCCTTTCTCTACTTTTCCTACGTCGTGGCCATGACGGCGCAGGTCTCCGATGTCTGCGTCACCTCCAACCACATGCGCCGGCTGGTAACGGTGCACGGCGTCTTCTCGTTCTTCTTCAACACCGTGATCCTGGCCGCCACCGTCAACGTGGCTGTCACGCTGGCGGGCAATTGAGCGACTAGAAACGGCTTTGCTCCGGGGGCCATTGTGCCGCCCGAAACCGAAGTGTCTTATGGCTCGAACCGGTGACCGCCTCGCCGGACCGAGCCGCTCGCAAAGAGGACCATCCAAGATGAAGCTCACCACCTCCCTGGGCCTGCCGCTGCTGCTGGCCGTCGGACTGACGCTGGCCGCTTGCGGCAACAACCAGTCGCCGCCGCCCCCGCCAGCCGAAACGTCCGCCGCCTCGGCCGCCAACGCCGATGCCGAGAAGGCTGCTGCCGCGCAGAAAGCCGCTGAGGAACAGGCTGCCGCCGACAAGGCCGCAGCGGACCTGAAGGCTGCCGAGGCGAAGAAGGCCGCCGATGCGGCCGCTGCCGCCAAGGCGGAGGAAGAGAAAAAGGCCGCAGAAGCTGCCGCCGCGGCCAAGGCCGAGGAGGAGAAGAAGGCGGCTGAAGTGGCGGCTGCCGCCAAGGCGAACGCGGAAAAGCAGGCGGCCGAGGCCGCCGCCGCCAAGGCGGAGGAAGAGAAAAAGGCCGCAGAGGCGGCCGCCTCTGCCAAAGCCGAGGAAGAAAGGAAGGCGGCCGAAGTAGCCGCCGCTGCCAAGGCGGAAGAGGAAAAGCAGGCCGCCGAGGCTGCTGCCGCGGCCAAGGCCGAGGAAGAAAAGCAGACTGCCGAAGTTGCCGCCGCCAAGGCTCTCGCTGAAGCCGCCGCCGCCAAAGGCAAGGCCGATGCCGAGTCGGCCGTCGCCGACGCCGATGCTGCTGCCAAGACCGAGGCCGAAGCTGCAGCCAAGGCGCTTGCCGATGCGGCAAACGCCAAGGGCAAGGCGGATGCAGAGGCAGCCGTTGCGGAGCAGGCGGCTGTCGCCGTGCCGCCCGCTGCCTCGCCGGATGACGCGGCCTTCCTCAAGGGCAAGGCCGACGCCGAAGCGGCCGTAACCGATGCCGCCGCGGCTCCGGCCGCTGCCGCGGTAACCGACGCGGAAACCAAGGGCGCTGCCGATGCCCAGGCGGCCGTCGAGTCGGCCGAGGCAGCCGCCGAGACGGCGGTCGATGCCGCTAAAGCCGAAGCACAAGGCGCGGCAGATACCGCGACTGAACCGGCTCCCGCCGCAACCGGCTACAAGCCCGATACGCTGCTCGCCGCAAAGACCGGCACTGGCGAATATCCCTATGTCGGCGTCTGGGCCCCGAATGCCGAGGCCTGCGCCGCAGTCGATCAGCCGGGAGGCGACTTCACCGTCATCACCAGGGTCAGCCTGCGTCAGGGCACCGAACTGGTGCTGGCCGACGCGGTCACCCCCAGGGATGGCCGCGCGACGCTGGTCTCGGGCGACAAGACGTTCGTCATCATCCAGTCGTCGCCGGACCTGATCAGCGTCAATGCCCGGGCGCTGGTGCGCTGCACGCTGCCGTAACAGACGGACAACAAGCTCGAGGCCGCGGGCGAAAAGCGCTCGCGGCCTTTGTCATGCGCGCCCGGCGGTAGCCGCGAACAGCGCGATCGCCGCAGCATTCGACACGTTGAGCGACTTGATCGGCCCCGGCATCTCCAGCCGCACCATGTCGTCGCAGAGTTCGCGCGTGCGCTGCCGCAGGCCCCGGCCCTCGGCCCCGAGCACAATGGCCATCGGCACATCGTCGGTGCGCGGCCGCAGCGGGGCAGGGGCTTCGGAATCGAATCCGATCACCGTCAGCCCGCGGTCCTTAAGCGTCTGGATCGCGTCGCCGAGATTCTTCACCTCGATCAGCGGCACCAGGTCGAGCGCGCCTGAGGCGGCCTTCGCCATCACGCCCGTCTCGCGCGGCGAGTGGCGGGCGGTGGTGATCACCGCATCGGCGCCAAAAGCGCAGGCGGTACGCAGGATCGCGCCGACATTGTGCGGGTCGGTGAGTTGGTCGAGCACCACCACCAGCCGCATCGGATCGATGTCCTTGAGCCCGAAGCGCGACACCGGCTCCACCTCGAGCGCCACGCCCTGGTGCACGGCATCGGCGCCGAGCAGCCGGTCGAGCTCCTTTGGCGTCGTTTCGACGGGCCGCATGCCACTGAGTCCGCCGGATTCGCCGAGGCGCACCAAGGCGTTGGGCGTCGCCAGCAGGGTCTTTCGTTCGCGCAGCGGATTATCGAGCGCGGCGCGAACGGTATGCAGTCCATACAGATACACCGGGCCGGTGTCGGGATCGTAGCGTAGCTTGGGCGGAAACTTGTTGCGGCTCATGGCTGACCCGGTAGCGGTTTTAAGTCCCTGCGGCAAGCGATGCGCGCAGTATCGCGCCAGGGGTGGAGCAACCGTCACATTCGGTGTTGACAGTCCGGGCCCCGGTCAGCATAAACCGCACGCGTTCGGACGGGGGTCTTCGTACTCCGCCCGGCGCCTGGCGAAAGCCAGCGGTTCCCAAGGGACCGGGAGAGTGTCCCGAGTGGCAAAGGGGGCGGACTGTAAATCCGCTGGCTACGCCTTCGTAGGTTCGAGTCCTACCTCTCCCACCACCCCCTTTCTCCTTCAGCGATACCCGTAGCGGCGCATCTGTTCGCCGTTGATGCGCTCGAAGGCAGCTTCGGCTGCCGTATCGAAGCGCGCTTTTTCGGCATGAGCGGAGACGATCCATTGGCCATCGGCCAGCGTCTCGCGATCGGGCAGGGACCTGGCGCGGGGCTCGGCGTCGAGAAAGCCGGCGATTGCGTCGATGGTGCCGCCGAGATCGGCGGTCATCTCCTCGTAACGCAGCACCAGCGTGCCGGCGCGGGCCAGCGGATTCCATTGCTCCAGATGCGTCGCCCAGGACGGCTGCCGGCCGCGGCCCTCGACGATGTCCTGCAGCGGCACTTGCCCGTGTAAAAAGCGATAGTAGCTTAGGGTTGCTTCCCGTCCGTTGCGCAGCACGTAGATGGAGCGGCGATTATCCTGCGGCTGGCCATGCGTCTTGATCAGCCAGAATCGCTCGCCGGTAAGGTTGATCTGCCGGTTGGGGCCGTGCTCGACATGGCCGATATGCTGCTCGACCCGGCCCCTCACGTCGCGCGGGTAGATACTGGCCGAACGCACGCCGAAACATTGGTACATGATGGTGCGCAGCATGGTGTTGCCGCTTCGAGGATATGAGGCGAGCCAGATCAGGGGCGGAGTCGGCGCGGCCTGAGCCGAGCCGCTGGTGGGCGGTGCAGGAGGCATGTCTCTCCGGGAATGCGGGTCGTAATTGGGGGCGGCCGGCAATTCGGCAGCGCTTGTGACGAGTTTGTGACAGTGGCCGAGAACCGGCCAGTTACAAGTTCGTTAGGTTCGTAATGATTTTATTGGCAGTGCACTGCCCGGTTTTTGTGCACGGCGATTACCCTTGCCGGTCGAGAGGCGGTTGGGTAAGCAGCAAGCCCATGCGGGTGTAGCTCAATGGTAGAGCAGCAGCCTTCCAAGCTGAATACGAGGGTTCGATTCCCTTCACCCGCTCCAACCTTCCCCTGCTCAGGTGTGCGCCCGTGGCCGCCATTCCATCGACGCCGTTGCCGGATGGCACGGCCATCCCCGTTTTCGGTATCGGCACCTGGCACATGGGCGAAGGCCGAGACGCCTTCGACGCCGAGGTGACGGCACTTCGCCGCGGCCTCGAACTCGGCATCAGTCTCATCGACACCGCCGAGATGTACGGCAGTGGCGGCGCCGAACTGGTGGTCGCCGAGGCCATTGGCGGCCAGCGGGACGCGACTTACCTCGTGAGCAAGGTGCTGCCGTCGAACGCCTCGCGCCAGCGCACGGTGCGGGCCTGCGAGGAAAGCCTCGGCCGCCTTGGCACCGACCGGCTCGACCTCTATTTGCTCCACTGGCGCGGCGGCACGCCCCTCGAGGAGACCGTGCGCGCCTTCGAGGATCTGCAGGCCGCCGGCAAGATCGTTCGCTGGGGCGTCTCAAATTTCGACGTCGATGACATGGAGGAACTGGCGGCCATCGGCACCGGCTGCGCCGTCAACCAGGTGCTGTACAACCTCACCCGTCGCGGCATTGAGCACGACCTGCTGCCCTGGCAGCAGGGGCGCTCCATCCCGTTGATGGCCTACTCGCCCATCGAGCAGGGCATGCTCGCCGACGACGAGGCGCTGCTCTCGATCGCCCGCGTGCACGACGCCACTCCGGCGCAGGTGGCGCTCGCCTGGGTGATGGGCAAGCCGGGCGTCATTGCCATTCCCAAGACCAGCAGCCCGGACCGCATGGCCGAGAATCTCGCCGCGCTCGACCTGCGCCTCACCCCGGCCGACCACGCCGCGCTCGACCAGGCCTTCCCGCCGCCGCGCCGCAAGCAGCCGCTCGAGATGATCTAGCGCTCGCTGCCCGGCGGCTTGCCGCTCGCCACCTCGGCGACGATCCAGTCGCGGAAGGTGCGGATCTTGGGCACGTTGCGGCGGCTTTCGGGGTAGGCGAGCCAGTAGCCGCTGTCCTCGTCGATCAGCCGGTCGAACGGCATCACCAGCCGGCCCTGCTCGAGCTCGCGGCTGAAATATTCCGGCATCAGTAGCGCCACGCCTCGGCCGGCCATTGCCTCCTCGCCGTTCAACGTCTGGATGCTCAGCGAGGGCAACGTCTGCTTCTCGAGCACCTCGAGGGGCAGCTCATGCGCCTTGAGCCAGATGATCCACCACTCGTCGCGCGGGTCGATCAGCGGCAGCTTGAGGATGTCGGCCGGCTTGCGGATGCCGCCGATGCTTGCCGCGAGTTCTGGCGACACCATCGGCGTGAAGCGCACACCAAACAGCTTGGTCGCCACCAGCCCGGGCCAGACCCCCTTGCCGCCGCGCACCACCACATCCACCTCCTCGCGGGCGAAATCGACGACGCGGGTCGTCGTTTCGAGCCGCACGGCGATATTGGGGTGCGCCAGGCTGAACGAGCCGAGCCGGGGCGCCAGCCAGTTGGCGGCAAACGTGTGCATGGTGTTGATCGTCAGCGTCCCCTCCGACTGGTCGGCGAGGTCGGCAAAGGCTTCGCGCAGCACGTCGAACGCCTCGCTCAGCCTTGGCGCCAGTCGCTGCCCGCCCTCGGTCAGCACCACCTCGCGCGGCCGGCGCAGGAACAGCGGCCCACCGATCCGCTCCTCGAGCAGCTTGATCTGGTAGCTCACGGCCGCCTGCGTCATTCCGAGCTCTGCCGCGGCGCGGGTAAAACTCAGGTGCCGGGCCGCGGCCTCGAACACGCGGATGGCGGACAGTGGTGGAAGGTGGTCGCTCATACATAAGGCCTCCTTATGCATGATAGCCGAGCTTTAGTTGGTACGGGAAGAGCCGCACGCGCACATTCCGGGTCATCGGAACACAAGGTGACCAAATGCTGTACCGTGAAAAGTCGGCGGGATTTTCGCTCGACAGGCTGCTGTTGCGGCTCGTCCGCCTGTTCGACAGCCGGCAGCGGCGCCGGCACCGGCGACGGGTGGAGCTGGACCTGCTGGCGCTGAGCCCCTACCTGCAGCGGGATATTGGCATTCCCGATGACAGCCCGATCCTCCCCCGCATACGGGGGAGGTAGACCGGCAAGACCGGTGGCGAGGCGCAGTTGCGCCGGTTCGCGAAAGTCAGCAGTCGAGCAGGTGGCCCGAGCCGGCTGCGGCTCTGGTGCAGTTCCACAGCAGCGGCAGCTTGGCGCCGTCGGCAACGTCTTCGGCGGCATCGGCAGCGGCGACGGTAGTGGTCGCAACGGCGGCGGGCACGGCCATCGCCTTCTCGGCGCCCAGCTGCCAGCATTCCTTCTTGAACATCGGGAAGACGAGGCAACTGGCTTCGGCGTCGCTCAGCGTCGGCGCGGCCTGGGTCGGCAGCACGGGCATGGCGAAGCTCGCGACGCAAAGCGCCGCAACGGCTAGGAACTTCTGCATATTGGCATTCCCTCAAATGACACGGCGCCCTTCTGGCGCCGAACGGCAGCCTACTGCCGCACCGGTCGCCGGAGAAGGCGGTCGGCGGCTCGCGCAACGAACTTTTTCGTTCGTCGGTACGGGAGGAGTAGCGATGTCAGGAGGGGCAG
>Ga0209512_1003461_pt1 | contig 14931 bp, 13 predicted proteins | sample frozenSSSSmetaG_FD_184142 | JGI IMG/M metagenome (GOLD analysis project Ga0209512, IMG submission 184142) | Glacier valley bacterial and archeal communities from Borup Fiord, Nunavut, Canada, to study Microbial Dark Matter (Phase II) -... | ecosystem: Environmental > Aquatic > Freshwater > Ice >... | reverse complement strand
ACGTCCGCGCCTCGCAGTTCACTATTCCAATCAACACATCTACGCCCAGGTCATCGACGACGCGGCAGGCAAGACTCTCGTCTCCGCCTCCACGCTCGACAAGTCCTTCGAAAAGGCCTCCTCGAACATCGAGAGCGCCCAGAAGGTCGGAGCACTCCTCGCGGAGCGCGCCAAGGGCTCGAACATCAGCGCAGTGGTCTTCGACCGCGGCGGTCACCTCTACCACGGTAAAGTCAAAGCCCTCGCCGACGCAGCTCGCGAAGCCGGACTCCAATTCTAACGCTCCGACCAGACAAACATCATGGTAACAATTCCAGAAAACGAAACTCCCGCAACTCCAGCAGCAGCACCGGCACCCCTTCCTCTGGGCCCGGTCGCAGGCTCCGGTAACCCAGGCGGCGGCTATCAAGGCAACCGTGGCCAAGGCGGCGGTTATCAAGGCGGCGGCGGCGGTGGCTACCAAGGCGGTGGCCAGGGCGGTCGCGGTCGCGGCGGTCCACGTCGTGAAGAGCGTGCTGCTCCGACCGATGCCGAAGGCAACGAGCTTTCCGAAAAGGTCGTCTTCATCAACCGATGCGCCAAGGTCGTCAAGGGTGGTCGTCGCTTCAGCTTCTCCGCTCTCGTCGTCACCGGTAACAAGGTCGGCAAGGTCGGCCTCGGCTACGGCAAGGCGAACGAAGTGGCTGACGCCATCAAGAAGGCCAGCGAAGGTGCCCGCAAAGTGCTCGTTTCGATGAGCATTGTTGACGGCACGATCCCTCACGAAATCTACGCCGAATACGGTGGTGGCAAGGTTCTCCTCAAGCCAGCGTCTCCGGGAACGGGCATCATCGCCGGTGGCGGTGTGCGTGCCGTTTGCGAAGCTGTCGGCATCCGTGACATCCTCGCCAAGTCGATGGGTTCCTCCAACCACGCCAACGTGGTCAAGGCCACCCTCAAGGCCCTCACCCAACTCCGCACCCGCGATCAGGTCCTTTCCGGCCGCGGCAAGAAAAAGCGCGAGAAAGCGATCTAATCAAAGGACATTGGATATTGGGGATTAGAGATTGGTCTCCAAAGCATTGTGTGTGACCTCAATATCCAATCACCAATCCCTCATCTCTTTTACTACTATGGAACTTCATTCATTCAGCCCGAATCCGGGATCGAAGCACAAGGTCAAGCGCCTTGGTTGCGGCGAAAGCTCCGGTCACGGCAAAACCTCCTGCAAAGGCAACAAGGGCCAGAAAGCCCGCTCCGGTTCCGGCACCCGTGTCGGTTTCGAAGGTGGCCAGATGCCTCTTCACCGCCGCCTTCCGAAGCGCGGTTTCAACAATTACGACTTCCGCGACAAGGTGGGTGTCTTCAACGTGGGCGAACTCGACGATCTTTTCGACGCCGGTGCCACCATCGATGAAGCAGCCCTCCGGGCACAAGGCCTGATCAACGGCCGCTGCGACAAGGTCAAGGTTCTTGGCGTTGGCGAAGTCACCAAGGTACTCCACCTCGTGGTGGAAAACGCCAGTGCTTCCGCTCGCGAAAAGATCGAAAAAGCCGGTGGCACCGTGACGGAGCCAATCGCTTGATCCCTGCCCCAGATCTTTGAATTCCGATGAGGAAGCGCACACCCGCGCTTCCTCATCGTTTTTATAACACTCGACGCGTCATTTTTTCACCCATCAGCCATGATTTCCGCTTTTGCTAACACTTGGAAAATTCCGGAACTCCGGGACCGCATTCTTTTCACACTCGCCCTGATTGTCATCATCCGTCTCGGCGTGCACCTCACTCTTCCCGGTGTCGATGCCACGGTCATCAAGGAGTGGTTGGACCAGGTCCAGGCGCAGGATCCGAAAAGCCCGGCTGGCGGAATCGGCGCGCTGCTGACCGTGTTCTCCGGTGGTGGTCTCCAACAGGCGGGCATTTTCGCCCTCGGGATCATGCCTTATATCTCGGCATCCATCATGGTGCAGCTGATGACGGCCGTCGTGCCGAAGCTCTCCCGCCTCGCCCGTGAGGACGGCGGACGCCAGAAGATCACGCAATACACCCGCTACATCACGATCGGCATCGCCGTCGTTCAGGGTTTCTTCGTCGCCCGGACTCTCACCAGCCCGAGCATTCCCTACATGCCGGGCATCGAAAAGATCGGCCGCGCGCTCGTTCCTGATCCGTCCGCCCTGTGGGTCGTTCTCACCGTGGTGACCATCGTCGCCGGCACGGTGCTTCTGCTTTGGATCGCCGACCAGATTACGGAAAAGGGAATCGGCAACGGCACCTCCATCATCATCACCGTCAACATCATCTCCGGTCTTCCCGGTGCCTTGATTCAAGCATGGAAATTCTTCGTCACCGGTGACGGCGGACCGTTCCGCTCGATCATGATGGTCGTGATGATCGTCCTGCTTCTCGCCGTCATCGCAGGAACCATTGCCATCACCCAGGCCCAGCGGCGAATCGCCGTGCAGTATGCCAAGCGCGTCGTCGGCCGCAAACAGTTCGGCGGACAAACGCAGTATCTCCCGCTCAAGGTCAACTATGCCGGCGTGATGCCCGTCATTTTCGCCACCGCGATCCTTTCCATCATCCCGATCACCCTCGGCTTGATTCCCGCCATCGCTAGCCAGCCGTGGGTGGTGAAACTCAACGGCCAGATGCAAGGCGGCACCGCTTATTACATCTTGGGTGGTGTCGGCATCTTCCTTTTCTCCTACTTCTGGGTCGCCATGATGTTCCAGCCTTCGCAAATCGCGGAAGACCTCAAGCGCAACGGCGGCTACATCCCCGGCGTCCGCCCCGGCAAGCCGACCGCCGATTTCCTCGACTTCACGATGACGCGCCTGACCTTCGCAGGTGCCATTTTCCTCGCCATCCTGTTCATCCTTCCGGTCGCCACGGGTGCCTTGGTCGGGCTGCCTGCCGGCTCGCTGATCCTCCACTTCTTCGGTGGCACCTCACTGCTGATCATGGTGGGCGTCGTGCTCGATGTCATGCGCCAGGTGGAAACGCAGCTTCTCCAAAAGCACTACGACGGCTTCCTCCGCAAGGGCAAGCTCAAGGGCCGTTACGACCGACTCAACCAATCCGGTGGTGCCGCGCCACGCTCGGTGATTCTCTATCTGCTTGTGGTGGTGGCGGTTCTGATCGTGATCGGAATCTCCGTCCTCACCATCAATAAGCTTCATTGATGGCATCCGCCGCCCTGCCGCTCCGCATTGTCCTGCTAGGGCCACCGGCATCCGGCAAGGGCACCCAAGGTCGGAGGCTCGCGGAAAGTCTCGGCCTCGGTTATCTCAGCACCGGAGCCCTGCTGCGGGAGAATGTTGAAAACCACACGACTCTCGGCCAGCAGGCAAAGCCCATCCTCGACCGCGGCGAATACCTCCCGGACGAGCTGATGTGCCCCATCCTCGCCGATTGGCTCTCGCGCCAGACCGGCGGCTGGGTGCTCGACGGGTTTCCCCGCAGCCTGCCGCAGGCGGTTTTCCTCGATGCATGGCTGGGGAAAAACGGGCTGAAACTCGACGCCGCCGTTTCGCTCGAAGTTCCCTTCGACCAACTTCTCGTCCGCATCCACGACCGCGTGGAATGCCCCGAATGTCGCTGGACTGGCAACCGGGCGCAGCTTTCAACCGGCACTCTTTGCCCGGTTTGCGATTCTCCGGCAGGCTCGCGCGCCGATGACGGCGAGGAAAATTTCCGCAGCCGCCATTCCGAGTTCGTCAGTTTGACCCAACCCGCCATTGATCACTACCGGAAAGTGAATATGCTGCGGACTTGCGACGCCACCGCGCCGCAGGACGAGGTCGCCGCCTCGATGCTCGCTCAATTTCCCCATCCGGCTTGAAACTCGGAATTTCAATCATTCGTGCCCTCAGCAACGTGTCCCGCAGAAATCGCATCCCTATCAAAACCCCGCGTGAGATCGACTTCATGCGCGCGGCGGGTTCCATCGCCTCCACCATTCTTCAGGCGATGGCCAGGGAAATCTCTCCGGGCCGCACGACCCGTGAGATCGACTTGTTAGCCGCCGACCTCATGCGCGAGCACGACTGCAAGAGCGCCTTCCTCGGCTACCGCGGATTTCCCGGCTACACCTGCATTTCCATCAACGAGGAAGTCGTGCATGGCATCGGCGGACCGCGCAAGATCCTGCCGGGCGACATCGTGAAGATCGACGTCGGCATCGTGAAAAGCGGCTTCATCGGCGACAACGCCACCACCGTCGCCGCCGGTGACATTCCTCTCGAAACGAAACGCCTGCTAGCAGTCACCGAGCAATCGCTGTTCGAGGCCATCAGCCACGCCCGCGCCGGTCACAAGCTTTCCGACCTCTGTGCCTCAGTTGAGGACTTCGCCGCGCCGCGCGGATTCACGATTGTGCGGGAGTTCGTCGGCCACGGCGTCGGCCGCCGCCTGCACGAGGAGCCTCAGGTGCCGAACTACCGGCCGCAGGGCAAGTCGGCCACGCTCATGCCGGGCATGACCCTCGCCATCGAGCCGATGGTCAACGCCGGCGTGCCGTCGGTTAGAATCCTCGATGACGGTTGGACGGTCGTCACCGAGGACCGGAAACCCTCCGCGCACTTCGAGCACACCGTTCTCATCACGTCCGGCGAACCGGAAATCCTCACTTGGCGCCCGCGCGAGGCCCTGCCGGAAATGCTCGGCCTTCCCGCTTGGTGATTTCCATCAGGCGAGCGTGATGCCCACCGGGCAGTGATCCGAGCCGGTGATGTGCGGCATGATTTCCGCATCCGTCACCCGGTGCATGAACGGCGTGGAAACCCCGAAGTAGTCGATTCTCCAGCCGACGTTCCGTTCCCTCGCGCCGCCGCGGAAGGACCACCATGAGTAGGCGTCGCGCTGGTCCGGATAGAAATGGCGGAAGGTGTCGGTGAAGCCGGCGTTGAGCAGCTCGCCGAAACTCGCCCTTTCCTCATCCGAAAACCCTGCGGAAAAACGATTGTCCTTCGGCCGCGCGATGTCGATTTCCTGATGGGCCACGTTGAGGTCACCGCAGAAGATCACCGGCTTAGTATTCGCCAGTTCCGCGACGTGGCGGCGGAACGCGTCGTCCCACGTCATTCGATAGGGCAAACGCCGCAGGCCGTCCTGCGAGTTCGGTGTGTAAACGTTTACCAGATAGAAATCCGGGTAATCCAGCGTCAGCACGCGGCCTTCCTTGTCGTGCTCGTCCATGCCGAGGCCCGTCCTGAAATTGATCGGCTTCTCTTTGGTGAACACTGCCACGCCCGAGTAGCCCGGCTTCTGCGCGGAATCCCAGTAGCCATGATAGCCGCCCATTTCTAGCGGAAGCTGCACCTGCTCCGGCCGCGCCTTGGTTTCCTGCAGACAGAGGATGTCCGGATTGGCCGCCGCAACGAAGTCCCCGAAGCCTTTGCCGATCGTGGCGCGGATGCCGTTCACATTCCATGAGATCAGTTTCATCGCCGTCAGGATTCCACATCAGACCAGCAACATGCAATCGCCATAGCTGAAAAATCGGTAGCGCTCCCCGACCGCCTGGCGATAGGCCTCCATCACCAGATCTTTCCCGGCAAAGGCACACACCAGCATGATCAGCGTGCTCTGCGGCAGATGGAAATTCGTCAGCAGTCCTCCGACCACGCCGAACTCATACGGCGGGTGGATGAAAATGTCGGTTTCCCCGCGTCGTCCGGTCACCGGTCGGCCGATCGATTCCAGCACCCGCGTCACCGTCGTGCCCACCGCCACCACCCGGCCCGCGGCATTCACTTTCTCCGCGGTTTCCTGCGTCACGACGTAGCGCTCCGAATGCATGATATGATCCGAAACCACCTCCGCACTCACCGGACGGAACGTTCCCACGCCGACATGCAGGGTGAGAAAGTCGTGTGGAATTTTTGCTAACATTTTCGTCGTGAAATGCAGACCCGCCGTCGGTGCCGCGATGGCTCCCTCCTCGCGGGCGAACACCGTCTGATAGCGTTCTCTATCGGAAAGTTCGTCGTCGCGGCCCATGTAATGCGGCAGCGCGAGATGGCCGTGCTCGTTCAGGTCCACCGGCGCGTCCCAGCGCACCAAGCGGTCGCCGTTTTCAAAAACCTCCGTCACCGTCCCATTGATGCCGCCGACGGTGACCGTGCGCCCGAGTTTCATGGTCTTGCCCGGCCGGACGAGGCAACGCCACTCCAGCGGTGAAAGGCGGTCGAGGCAGAGCAATTCCTTTTTCCCATCGTCCGAAAACACCCGCGCGGGGATCACCTTCGTGTCGTTCAGCACCAGCAGGTCGTCCGGCCGCAGGTATTCCGGAAAATCGCGGAACATCCGGTGCTCGATCACGCCGCTGTCCTTATGCACCACCAGCATCCTCGAAGCCGCGCGTTCGGCAAGCGGCCTCGCGGCGATCAGTTCCTCAGGCAGGTGGTAGTCGAAATCTTTCGTGAGCAGCGGCATCGCCCATCCCTACCTGCCGCCAGCGGGAACTGCAAGCCACGGTCGGCTCAGCGGAGCTTGAACGGAAGAAGCGCGGCATCGCCCCAAACGCGGACCAGCACGTTTTTCGCGCCGCTCTCGCCGTGTTCCGTCGCCAGCAGGACGCGCGTGCCGTTTTTCTCCGCGTCCCAGGCGTCGGTCTCGCCGCCGGGTTGCCAGCCGCCGCCGGTCAGGTTTGTTAGGAAATGATTGCGGTCGTTGCCGTTTGCGTCGTCGATTTCAAATTCCGCAGATTGCTCCATTGCGGGTTTTTCCAAAGAGTCCCGATGGATGAACAGCCTGCGGTTTCTCGCCCATGCGCGCAGACGGAGTTGGAGGAAATTGACGAGAGCGAGGACGCGTCTCGCCTTTGCCGTGTCAAATCTCGTCTCCAGCCCGCGCAGCGGCAGCATGCGGTTGGTGATTGCCTGATAGCCGGCGCTGCCCATCGGGCCGTGATAGATGATCGAGCCGTCCATCACGCGCACCGGACCGCCGCCATAGACGAAGCCCTGCCATTTCGCGTCGCCGTGTTTGGAAAACCGGTGGGGATGTTTTTCCAGCAGCAGTTTCTCTGCACGACCGTATCCGAGCTGCTGACGGAGGAAGGCGAGCACCGACGGCCGCCGCCAGTGCCAGACGAAGGCGCCGGGCACGAAACCGAGGCGGAAACCCGCCTCGCGCAGTCTCCAACAGAAATCCACGTCGTCTCCGGCGGTGCGGAAGCGGCGGTCGAACCCTCCGACTCTATCAAAAGCCTCCTTCGTCACCACCAGATTGCAGCCGGGCAGATGTTCGGCCTCCTCGTCGTCCAGCATCACGTGGCTCGGCGCTCCGGGCGCGGCGCGGACGACGGCTTCCTCCCAAGTCCGCGCTCTCGGCGGCAGGTTCGGACCGCAGGCTGCGGCGTAGCGGCCGTCTTGGAAAATCGGGCGGATCCGCGCGATCCATTCCTCGTCCGGCTCGCAATCGTCATCGGTGAAAGCGAGGATTTCTCCGAACGCCACCTCCGCTCCGGCATTGCGCGCGGCACTCAGGCCGCATGGCTCTAGCCGGATCAGCCGCACCCACGGGAAATACTTCGCCACATGATCCGCCGTGCCGTCCTCCGATCCGTCGTCCACCACGATGGTTTCAAATCCACCGCCGGTCATTTTTCCAACAGCCTTCAGGCACGCGCCGATGCGGCTGCCTCCATTCCGCGTGCAGATGATGACGCTGACCGAGTTGAGAGATGAAGGTTGAGGGTTGAGAGTTAGAGATTGAAGTGCGGGCTTGGCGTTTCCATCGCGATCGAGCAGTCCGAAATCCCAGTCGAGCACTTCGGCTCCGTTGTTCCACCAGCGGTCGCTCCATGCATAAACCGTTAGTCCTGCGGTTTCCAGATCGTGTGCGGCCTGATGCGCCCAGCCGAGCACGTCCGCCTGTTTTTCCAGACCATTGCGCCGCGAATCCAATCCGAACTCTGAGATCACCAGCGGCCGGTCACCCGCGATGTGGTGCAGTCGTTTGAGATAACTGCGGAATGCCGCCTCGTCTTCCAGATAGACGTTGAACGCCGTGAAATCCGCGTTCTCCGGCTCCAGGTATTCGGTGCTCGGGTAGTTCGCATAGGCGAAAAGGAGCTGCGGAGAAATCTCCCGGCCGAGATCGATCAACTCTTCCAGTGCCTGCCGCACTTTTACCGGACCCATCCAGCGCGCGAGGTCGGCGGGCACTTCGTTGCCCACATAGACACCCGCCAGAGCCGGATGATTGGCGATATCCTTGAGCGAGTTCGCGAGTGCCACCCGTGCCGCCGAATAAAGCCCGGGGCGCATCATGAAATCCGCATTCTGTCCCCAGTTCAATCCGCCGAAAACTTTCAGCCCGTGACGCTGCGCCGCGTCCAACAGATCGACTTCCGGCATCTCGAAGAGGCGGATGGCGTTGAAGCCCGCTTCCAACAGCCGTGAGAAGTCCGAGTCGAACGACGCAGGCCAGCCGCCGGGAAACGGGCCGTAGGTCACGGCCTTCATCCACACGCGCCGGTTGCCGGAACGGAAAAATTTCCCGTCCGTGCTCCATCGACTTTCGTGATCAGCGCCGGTCACCGCGCGACCCTAGAGTCCGTCCGCGCGATTGGCCACAATTTGATGAGGCAACCGCCCGGTGGCATTTCCCTTGCTCGCGGCGGGCCGGGCGTGAGAAGGTCCGGCGGCTTTGGCGACGATTCGAAATACCCAACTGGACGGATGGCGCGCCTTCGCGGTGATGGGGGTGATGTGGCACCACTGGGTGGAAAAAAGCTGGCGCGGGCCGTTTCCCTTCGAGATCGGGCTGTTCTTTTTTCTCACGCTGACCGGCTTCCTGATCACCCGCATCCTCCTGCGCGAGCGGGCGGTTGGCGAGAGCCATGCCGTGCCGTGGCGCGTAAAAACCTACCTGCATTTCCAAAAGCGCCGCCTGGTGCGCATCCTGGTGCCGTGCTACGTGGCGATGATCTTCGCCATCATTGTCGGTGCCTCGGACATCCAACATTATCCGTGGTTCTACTTCGCGCATGTCTCGAATTTCCACATGGCGTGGATGAACGGCTGGCCCTCAGGCACGGCGCACTATTGGACGCTGGCGATCCAGATGCAGTTCTATCTGATCTGGCCGCTCGTGGTTTTTCTAACTCCGAAGCGGGCGCTGCTCACCGCGTTCCTCGTCTGCACCGCCGTCGCGCCGCTCAGCCGTTTCGTGCTGGAGCGTTGGTTTCCTGAAATCACCCACAGCGAGGCGATCAGCTTCTCGGCGCTCGACTACTTCGCGGTCGGTTCGCTGCTGGCGCTCGCGATGGACCGCGGCATGGCGGCGGGCGACAAACGTCTCAGGCTCGTCGGCCTGCTCGCGTTCGGTGGGTATGTGACGCTCTATGTCTTCAACGAGCTGGGCCGCCCGGCGGCAGGGCTCGGTTATATCCAACAGACACTATTGTCCGTGGCGTTCATCGGCCTGATCTCATCGACACTGACTGGCTTCGGCGGAGTTCGTGGAAAACTGTTGGAGCATCCGGCAGTGCAGCACGTCGGGCGGTTGAGCTACGGCTTGTATCTCTTCCACACGCCCGTGCCGTTGTTTCTCGGCTGGGTGCTGCCATGGCTCTGGTATCCGTTTTTCAGCGGCCCGTGGGTGGCGGTGAGGCTGCTGGTCTTCGCGCTGACGTCGTGGGGTCTGGCGTGGCTCTGTTGGAAATACCTCGAGCAGTCGAAAGCCCCGCACGATCCTAACAAGCATGCCGCTTCAGGTCATCCAAGTCGATGAATTCGAGCGCCGACTCGTGGGTCGCCTCCAGCACCACGCCCGGTGCCGATCCGGCCTGAAACGCCTCCTGCCAGCGGGCGGCGCACAGGCACCACTGGTCGCCCGCCTTGAGTCCGGGAAATCCGAAATCCGGCTGCGGCGTGGTGAGGTCGTTGCCGCGGCTTTTGGAAAATTCGAGAAATTTGTCCGTCACTTTCGCGCAGACGACATGCACTCCCTGATCGCCCGCGCCGGTGCGGCAGCAGCCGTCGCGGTGCCAGCCGGTGAGCGGATCGAGCGAACAGGGGATGAGGACGGAGCCGATGACGTTGCGGGTTTCGATGGACATGCGGGGAACCTACTTCACAACGCTGCTGTTCCAAATGGTGATTTCAGCCGCAAAGAGGTGAAAAAAGACGGATCGCGAAATTTATTTCGCCAGTGCCGGTGACTGCATACCGGCGAAATGAATTTCGCGGTCCGTCAGAGCCGACCTGAACAGCATCCTCATTTCTTCTTCATTCATTTTTTGCGGATTTTTTTGCATCTTTGCGGCTGCAAATCTTCCACTCATCCGGACGCGTCCGCCCTGAAAATTTCCGCCGGATTTCGCCCGCCCGCCGGACTTGCGCCGGTGGGGCGGGTCTGTCAGATTCCGGGTATTGGAAACGGTATGGAAAAACGATCTGCCCGAGCGGTTTGATCCGATGACGGCGAAGGAGCTGCGGCAGAGCCTGCGGCGAGGCAGTTTTGTCTATCCGTTTCTGGGCATCCAGTTCCTCGCGGTGTGCGCGATGGCGGCGGAGTTCCAGAACGGCTACGCATCGGAAAGCTCGGACTACACCGGCATGCTCAATCCGTGGCTGCTGTGGAGTTCCGGGCCGTTCTGGATGGTGGTGGCCGCGATCTGTCTGCTGATCATGCCGCTGAGCGGGGTGATTCTGATGGGCCAGGAGCTGGAGGAGGGGAATCACGAGCTGCTGCTGCTGACGAAGCTGGACCGCTGGAAAATCGTCAGCGGGAAATTCATCACGCTCTGGGGGCTTTCCGCGCTCACCTTCGTCTCGCTGCTGCCCTACGTGGTGGTGCGCTACATGGTTGGCGGCATCGAGTGGTGGCACGAGGCCGCCTGCGCGACGACGGTGCTCGGCGGCTCAGCGATGATCGCCGCAGGGGCGATCGGGGCATCGGCCTTCAAAGGCTTGGGCGCGCGGGTGGCGGTGTTGGCGCTTTTCCTCGCCTCGATGATCGCCGGAGCCGGCATTCCGTTGCTGGGTGCCGGGATGCAGAGCCACGGCTGCGGGATTCTCTATCACATCACGGCGGTCGCCGCTGTGGTCTGTTATGTGGCGATGGGCCTCGCGCTCGCCCGCTCGCGGCTGCGGCTGGCGGTGATGGCCTATGAGGTGAAGCCCAGCGGCATGGTCATCGGCCTGCTCGTTTTTTCGCCCTTCGTGATCGGCATGGTCACCGCGGTGACGCTGGCGTGGGCCGGTGGAATCGGATTGTTAGGAATGGCGGTCGTCGCCCTGCGGATCGACGTGACACCGAAGCTCTCGACCCCTCCGCCCCTCGCGAACTTCCAAGTGCCGACACCAGACGGCGGCCCTGTGGACTCCGCCGCATCCGAAAGCATCCGTCGTACCGCCGGAGTCTGCGGCGGGGAGGCCTGCATCGGCATGACTCGAATCGCTGTCTGGATGCTGGAGGAAGCCCGGCGCGCCGGGGTGGGGGAACTTGACCTGCTCAAGGACTATCCGGGACTCAGCGTGAACGGCCTCGAAGCCGCGTGGCATTACGTCGAAACCCACCGCGAGGAGATTGAGCAAGCCATCCGTGCGAACCGTGAAGCGTGATGGCGTCACTCTATTCCAACGAGAACTTTCCCTGACCCGTCGTCGAAGAACTGCGACTGTTGGGTCATGACCTGCTAACCTCTTTCGAGGCGGGACGTGCGAATCAGAAAACTCCCGATGATCAGGTCCTGGATTTTGCCACGCAACAAGGACGTGTCGTGCGGACCTAGAACCGCCTCGACTTCATCCGCCTCCACCGGGATACCCAAGGCACTCACGCCGGGATCATCGTATGCACCCGTGATGATGCCGATCCCGCCGCCTTCGCCCGGCGGATTCACGCGGCCATTGCCGCCGCCGGAAATCCGATCGGACAACTGATCCGCGTGGTTCGGCCTTCGTCCTGAAATCTCAATCCGCGAAAAGAAGCTTCCGTGATGGGTTCTATGTTTATTAGTCGGGACAGACCCCAACGACTGATCCAAACGAGTTGCCTGCTAAGTGAATGTTAATCGGAGAGGCCTGACCCCATTCATCACCCCATTCATGACCCCATTCATTGCTGCCGATCCACACAGCGCTGGGTGTGATGCGTTTGCCGTCTTCGTTGGCTAACAAAATCGGAAACCCCGAATCCACCACGCCCACTGCGGAATTCGTCGTTCCCAAATCAATTCCCAGGATCATCTCGCTCATCGCCGCGCAGCTTGATGGGGCGCGGGCAGTTCCTGTCAACGATGACGAGCCTGCCGCGAAGTCAAGGTGTCGCACCGAACCCGGTGAGGTTGATGTCGAAGGGGCTCTCGTCCGCATCGTTGCTGCGGATGTGAATCGACGCGTTGCGGGTTTTCCGGTCGGTGGGTTTGAATTGCACCTTGAACTTGAGGGAGGCCCGGGGGCCAGGCGGGTCTCGGCGGGTGGGGTGATGATGAAATCTTTTTTGTGATCGCCGTCCCTGCCGATGGCGATCCCGGTCAGCGGCGCGCTACCGGTGTTTTTGATGACGAAGGTTTTGACCGCGCTGCCTTTGCCTATTTGGGCGGTGCCGAAGCTGATCTTCGATGCGGCATCGGCCAATTTGCTGCCGGCAGGTTGCGCCACGGAAATTTCGGGAACCGGCTGGACACCTGTGCCGGTGATTTCGATATCGAAGGGGTTTTCGTCGGAATCATTGCTGGCGATATGGAGTGTGGCGGTCCGGAATCCTGCGGCTTTTGGCGAAAATCGAACCGCGAAAGTGGTGACGCCGGATGGCCCGGCAACTGTTGTGGCAGGATTGCTGGTGACGGAAAAATCCGCGCCATTCGTACCATCCACGGAGAGGGAGATGCTGGTAAGATCCGAGCTGCCGATATTCCGGATGGTGAAAGTCATGGAGGCGGATGCTGTCTTCATGACCGGGCCGAAGGACACAGAGGCGGTTCCGTCCGTGAGCGAAATCGCGTCCGGAGACTCAACGGCGATTTCCGGAACGGGGACCGGGTCCATTTTGAGCCGGAATATTTGTCCGCCGCCCGCCAGGCGGCCGTCCGCGGTGGTCCCTCCGGCGAAGGTGATTCCGTAGAGGTTCCCGTCGCTTGCCTGCATCAGGCCGGCGGTTTGAGGGTTGTCGCCGTTGGGTCCGTTGAAATCCACATTCGTGGTCACGGTACCATCCGGCGTCATCTGGAATATTTTGCCAAAGGTATGATAATAGACGTTTCCAGGGGTGTTTCCGTAAAAATTCCCATCGCTGCCTTCGACCACGCCGGCGTAAGGGATGCCCAGACTGACATCGGTGAAATTCGCCAGGGTCGTCAGGGTTCCTTCCGGCGTCACCTTGAACACGGTTCCAACACCGTAGCTGCCATTCGGGACGCTGCTGCTGCCGCCAGCGGAAGTGGTGCCGTAGAAATTTCCGTCGCTGGCTTGAATCAATCCCGCGTAGGGCGTACGGCCGTTGGGGCCATTGGAGTGCACCAGGGTGGTTAGGGTTCCTCCCGGTGTCCTGTTTAAGTCGGTCACGCCGATCTTGGCTTCCGGCGGGTATAGCCGGCCGCGAAATCACTCCATGATCACCGCCCCATCCCTCAGCCGCACCAGCGGCTCCTGGTTCCCACTCGCCTCATTTCCCTTCACCCGCGCCCGCGTCGCCGGGTAGCGGAGCTGGATGTTAGCCCCGCATTCCTTCATCACGTTCTCCTCGATCCGGCAGCCGTCCGCCTTGTTCAGGTAAATCGCCGCATCCGTGCAGCCCACAAAGGTATTCTTCCGGATCACCCCCCCGCGGTGTTCCAGCGACCCGTCGTGGTCGCGGAAATAAGCCGCACCCGTCCCACCACCGCCCAAAGACGCGCCGATGAAACAATGCTCGAAACGATTCCCTTCCATCACCGTATCCCGCGAGTGCCCTTTCGTGAAGGCCCCATACGCCGGTTGCCCGCCCTTCTGGATGTTCACGAACCGGTTTTCCCGGATCACCCATCCCTGCACCCCCACGCCATCGATCCCTTCCACCACGCTCCGCGTCCCTCCCGCCTCCTTCGTGAATCCGATGTCGCACCCTTCCACTAGCAGCCGGTCTGGATAGACGCCCTTCGCCGGATCGCTCGTTCCTTTTACCCCCGATTCCCCGTGGTCCCGCATCACCACGTGCCGCAGTATGCAATCCGTCGAGGCCGCATTGAATTTAAAACCATGGTAAAACGAATTCCGCGTCGTCAGGTCCCGGAAGGTCCACCGTGGCGAATCCGTTAGGTCGAAAATCATCTCCACCGCCGCCACATCCTGGCCAGCCCCCTCCACCGTCACATCCGCCGGATTTCCCGTCTCGCCCCGCACCGTCACCGGCCCCGGCCGTTGGGAAATGGCGATCCGCGACTTGCCCGTGATCCTGTAAATCCCCTTTGCCAGCACGATCTCATCGCCCGCCACCGCGCCCTCGCATGCCGCCACCAACTGCGGGAAATCCGCCACCGCTACCGTCCGCCCCACCGCCGTGGCCGTGAGAAATCCCGCCAGCAGCGCCATCGGTAAAATGAATAGTTCCTTCGTCATCATCGTGTTGGAAAAGTGTCGCGTCCGTAAACCCATCTCCCACCATACGCCGCATTTTCCCCCAACTGTCAGCCGTGGAATTCAAATCTTGAAACCCTCCATGGAAAATCCCGAAGAACCAGATCTTCCTCGGCGTCGCGGTTAGTCCCCGCGCCCCGCAACCATCAATACGTAGCCGCGTTTTCGTCTTGATCTAATGGGAGATCCAGGGTGAACGTCGCGCCAGTGCCGGGGCCGTCGCTCTGCGCCGTGAGTCGGCCACCAATCTCAGAACACCTGACCTCGGCAGGGATTTGGGTGCGCTTACGATGATACCGCTTTGAAAATCATGCGCAAATCGGTGCCGGGATAAATGGTCTCGGTGGCGTTGAGTTCGCCGCAGAGATGGGCAACG
>Ga0209512_1003459_pt1 | contig 14945 bp, 17 predicted proteins | sample frozenSSSSmetaG_FD_184142 | JGI IMG/M metagenome (GOLD analysis project Ga0209512, IMG submission 184142) | Glacier valley bacterial and archeal communities from Borup Fiord, Nunavut, Canada, to study Microbial Dark Matter (Phase II) -... | ecosystem: Environmental > Aquatic > Freshwater > Ice >... | reverse complement strand
TACATGCCCGGGCGCTGCTTGACAGGCTCCAGGCCCTTGAGCACGCGAATCGAGCTTTCGGAGTATTCGGTAAGTAGTTTGTCGGCCATGGCAGTTCAATTGATTGCGGCAATTGTAGACCGGCATGCGGCAGCAACTGTACATATACACAGCCCCAAGGCCTGGCGGGCCTGACGCCTTGGCGATGCGATAAAGGCGCAGCGGCTCAGCAGCCCCGGAAGATTTTCGTTACAGTCCCGGGATGGCTTCAAGCACCCCTTCTTCCCCCCAAACCCTTTCGATGTTTCAGGTACTGGCCTGCGGCGCGGCCATTGTGACCCTGTCCATGGGCATCCGCCACGGTTTTGGCCTGTGGCTGCAGCCCATCACCCAGGCGCAGGGCTGGACGCGCGAAACCTTTGCCTTTGCCATTGCCATACAGAACCTGGCCTGGGGCGTTTTTGGCATTTTTGCCGGCATGGTGGCAGACCGGTTTGGCGCTTTTCGCGTGATTGCGGGGGGCGCCGTGCTGTACGCGCTGGGCCTGGTGGGCATGGCGCTGTCCCCCACGGGCCTGTTGTTTACGCTGACCACCGGCGTACTGATTGGCGCGGCGCAGGCGGGCACCACCTATGCGGTGATTTACGGCGTGATTGGCCGCAATATTTCGGCCGACAAGCGATCGTGGGCCATGGGGGTGGCCGCTGCAGCGGGCTCATTTGGCCAGTTTTTAATGGTGCCAACCGAAGGCTTCCTGATCAGCACACTCGGCTGGCAGACCGCCTTGCTGGTGCTCGCAGGCGCAGTGCTATTGATCGTGCCGATGGCACTGGGCTTGCGTGAGCCTGGCTTTGCCGGTGGCACACCCGTCAAGCGCGGGCAAAGCATTGGCCAGGCACTGCGCGAAGCGCTCAAATACCCGAGCTTTCAGTTGCTGATGGCAGGCTATTTTGTCTGCGGCTTTCAGGTGGTGTTCATTGGCGTTCACATGCCCAGTTACCTCAAGGACAAAGGCCTGTCGCCGCAGGTGGCCGGCTACGCGCTGGCGCTGATTGGCCTCTTTAATGTGTTTGGAACTTACATTGCGGGCTCGCTGGGCCAGCGCATTGCCAAACGCAAAATCCTGGCGACGATTTATCTGTCGCGTGCCGTCGTCATTGCCGTCTTTCTGGCCGCGCCGCTGAGCCCGGCCAGCGTCTATATTTTTTCCAGCCTGATGGGCCTGCTGTGGCTGTCAACGGTTCCACCCACCAACGCCATGGTGGCGCAAATCTTCGGCATCCAGCATATGTCGATGCTGAGCGGCTTCATTTTCTTCAGCCACCAGATCGGCTCGTTCATGGGCGTCTGGCTGGGCGGCTACCTGTATGACCGCACCGGCAGCTACGATATCGTCTGGTACATCGCGATTGCGCTGGGCGTGTTTGCAGCGCTGGTGAACATGCCGATACGCGAAACGCCGATTGCCAGGCCCCGTCATGGCGAACTGCCGCAAGGCGCATGACATGACGCGCAAGGTGATTTTGTGGGCGCTCGCGATCATCCTTTTGCTGGCGGTGTTCGCCCTTTACACACGACCTGAGTTCCTGTTGACCGTGGCAGACCAGGTCTGGAGCTGTTTTTAAGTGTTTTAAGTGTTTTAAGTGTTTTAAGCCTCCAGCGCAATAGGGACGGGCGTAAGTAGCTATCAAAAAAATAGTGACTATGGTTTTCTCTGTCCGCCCGCCCTCCCCATAAAAAGTGAATTTCCGGTGAATGAATCCCTAGTCAAACAAAATGATTCGCACGGCACAGCGCCCGCTTCGGCCTGGGTACAGCGCTGGTCGCACCTCGTGGCGGACCGGGGGATCGTGCTCGACGTCGCCTGCGGGCAGGGCCGCCACGCCCGCTGGTTTTATGAACGAAATCACCCGGTTGTGCTTGTAGACAGGTCGCAGGAAGCTATTGAATCCATAGCAATTCCGGCGTCGGCCTGTGAAGCCGTCGTGGCTGACATTGAAAACGGCCTTTGGCCGTTTGAGGGCCGGCAGTTTGACGCGGTGGTGGTCACCAACTACCTGTGGCGCCCCTTGATGCGCACACTGCTCGACAGCTTGGCCCCCGGTGGCGTGCTGATTTACGAAACATTTACGCAAGGCAACGAAACCGTGGGCAAGCCCTCGCGGCCCGATTTTTTACTGCGGACCGGTGAGTTGCTGGACATCTGCAAGGGCCTGCGGGTCGTCGCGTTTGAAGAAGGCTACCTGGACGCGCCGCCCCGCTTCGTACAGCGGATCGCAGCGGTGCGGGAAACGCCTTCACCGGGAGCCATGGCCCGCTACCCCCTGCGCTAGCCGCCTCGCATGCGCCACGGGGCAGCTATCAATCGAGCTTGACGCCGGCATCCTTGACCAGCTTGACCCAGAACTTGGCATCCTCGTTCAGAAACGCCGAAAACTGCTCGGGCGAGGGCGACATCGCCACCTCCGTGCCTTCTCGCGCCAGCGCGGCCTTGACCGAGGGTTGTTGCATCGCCGTGGTCGCAGCATCAAATATTTTTTTGACAATGGCGGGGGGCGTGCCCACCGGGACAAACAGCCCGTACCAAAACTCGATGCTGTACTCCGGCAGGCCCGCCTCGGCCATGCCCGGTACGCCGGGGACCAGGCCCGAGCGCTCGCGGGTGCTGACTGCAAGGCCGCGCAAGCGGCCTGCCTGCATCATGGGCAAGACCGAGGGCGGCGTGCCAAACGTGAGTTGCGTGTCACCCGCAACCACTGACTGCACGGCGGGGCCACCGCCGCGAAACGGAATGTGCGTCATTTGCACACCGGTGAGCTGCAGGAACAGTGCGGCACCCAGGTGCGGCGCCGAGCCGTTGCCTGATGTCGCGTAATTGAGCGTGCCCGGTGATTTTTTGGCCCGGGCGATCAGGTCCTGCACCGAACTGATGCCTGAGGCCGGGTTGGCGGCGATCACCAGGGGGGAACTGGTCACCTTGGTGATGGGCATCAGATCACGTGCGGTGTAGCCCAGCTTGCTATTGAGCGCCGGGTTGACCGAAATGCTGCTCGGGCTGGCAATCAGCACGGTGTAGCCGTCCGGCGCTGCCTTGGCTGCCACTTCGGCGGCAATGCTTGAGCCGGCACCTGCACGGTTTTCAATCACGATCGGCTGGCCCATGGCCTTGCCCATCGCGTCGCTCATGGCGCGCGCCACATAATCGGCCGCGCCCCCTGGCGCAAATCCGACCAGCAGCCGGATCGGCTTGGCAGGGTATGCGGGCGCCTGGGCGAAGGCACCCAGGCTCAGGCCCCCGAGAACCAGCGCCAGCAGCATGTTTGATTTTTTCATGATGAATGTCTCCTTTTTTATAATTAAAAATGCGGTTTAGTGTTCGCCCGATATCGCCAAAACAATCTTGCCGAGATGCGCGCTGGCTTCCATATGCGCCTTGGCCGCGGCCAGCTGCCTGAACGGAAACACCTTGTCCACCAGCGGCCTGATGCGGCCCGCCGCAATTGCCGGCACCACGTCGGTGATGAAGCCTGGCACGGCCTGGGCGCGCTGCTCGGGCGTGCGCTGCTTGTTGGACACGCCGAAAAACGTCAAGCGCCTGGCATGCAGTGCCTCGATGTCGATCTCGGCCTTGAGCACGCCATCGACATAGCCGACCGTTGCATGCCGCCCCTGGAACGCCATGCAGCGGACACTTTCGGCAAACACCGACCCGCCCACGGTATTGACGACCAGGTTCACGCCTTTGCCACCGGTGGCCTGCATCACGGCGTCGTGGAAATCAGCGGAACGCGTGCACAGGCCCACATCCAGGCCCAGCGGCTTGAGGCGGGCGAGTTTTTCAGCCGAGCCGGACGTGCCGATCACCTTCGCCCCCAGGGCCTTGGCGGTTTGCAGGGCTGCCACCCCCACCCCGGACGACACCCCATTGATCAGCAGCCACTCATCGGCAGCCAGGCGGCCCTGCAGTACCAGCATGTCATAGACCACCAGAAAGGTCAGCGGAACGCTGGCCGCCTGTTCCCACGACAGGTTCGCGGGCATCACCATGGCTTCGCGCACATCCATCACGGCATATTCTGAAAAAGCGCCAGGACAGCGCCCCATGACCCTATCGCCCAGCTTCAGGCTGCCCACGCCCGCGCCCAGCTTGACCACCTCGCCGGCACCCTCCATGCCCACGGCCTTGGCGGTGCCCGATTTGCCGTGCAGCCCATGGCCGGCAATGAACTCGCCCCGGTTCAGGCTGGCGGCATGCAGGCGCACCAGCACCTGCTGTGGGCCGGGCTCGGGCTGCGGCACATCGCGCAATTCCAGTTCGGCCTGGTCCCCGGTCATTTGCATCCAGTAAGACTGCATGGGTGTTGTTCTTTCTATCTGTTGGGACTGAAATGAAGCCAGCTTATTTCCCGATAAAGACGGGTTTGCGTTTTTCCATGAAGGCCTTGCGGCCCTCGGCATAGTCGGCACTGTCAAAGCAGCCGCGGATCAGTTGCTGGCACAGCGCCCGGTCCAGCTCGGGCGAAGGCTTGAGGATTTCAGCCGTGATGGCCTTGGCCGCGCGTATGGTCAGCGGCGCATTGACCGCCATGGCGGAGGTGTACTCCGCCAGCAGGGCAGGCAGCTGTTCAGGCTCGCACACGCGCGAAATCAGACCCAGCGATCTGGCCTCGCTGGCATCAATCTTGCGGGCCGTGAAAAACAAATCCTTGGCGGCGCCGGGACCGATCAGGTCCACCAGGTTTTTCATGGCCGAGTAGCGGTAGCCCAGGCCCAGGCGGGCTGCGGGAATCGAGAATACCGAGTCGGTGGAAGCAATGCGGATGTCGCAGCTGATCGCCACATTCACCCCCCCACCGATGCAATAGCCGCGGATGCACGAGAGCGTAGGCTTGCTGAAGTTGAGGATGCTCATCAGCGCGTGTTCCGCCATGTGCTCGTAGCGTGTCACCGCTTCCTGAGCGGCGCGCATATCTTCAAATTGCGAGATATCGGCGCCGGACACAAATGATTTTTCGCCTGCGCCCGAGAACACCACGAGCCGCACCCGGTCGTCAGATTCCGCCTGGCTCAGGAGCGCGGGGACGGCCTCCCACATGTCCACCGACAAGGCGTTGTGGCGTGCCGGGTTATTGAAGCGGATATGCAGCGTGGAGGCATCGAGCCAGGTCTGCACGCGTTCGGTGGGGGATTCGTAGCTTTTCGTTGACATCAGTACACTCCAGTTGATTTCATGCGCGCCAGGTCTGCGGTGCTCAAGCCCAGCTCACCCAGGACTTCCTCGGTATGCTCGCCCCGGCGCGGGGCGGCACGGGCAATGGTGCTGGGCGTGCGCTCCAGCTGCATGGGCTGGCCCACCATCCGCTGTGCGCCGAGATGGGTGGACACCACGTCCTTGACCATATTGAGGTGCTGAATCTGCGGCTCCTCAAACACCTCCTTCAGATTGCTGATGTGGCCACAGGCCACGCCCCCCGCGTTCAGGCGCTCGATCCAGTACGCACGGTCCTGCTCGGCCAGTCGCCGGTTGATTTCGGCATTGAGCGAATCGCGGTTGACCGATCGCCCCTTCTTGTCCTTGTAGCGTTCATCGCTGACCCACTCCGGTGCGCCCAGGATGTCGCAAAAACGTTCCCATATCTTGGAGCCGAACACGGCGATATTCATGTAGCCGTCACGCGCCTTGTACACCCCGGTCGGGATGCTGGTGGGGTGGAAGTTGCCGGCCTGGGTGGCGATTTCACCGTCAATCAGCCAGCGCGAGGTCTGGAAATCCATCATGTAGACCATGGACTCAAGCAGCGACGTATGCAACCACTGGCCCTTGCCGGAGCTTTCGCGCTCCAACAGGGCCACCAGGATGCCCTGGGCGGCAAAAATGCCTGCGCACAAATCCGCAATCGGAATGCCCACGCGCATTGGTCCCTGTTCAACCAGGCCAGTCACGGACATCAGCCCGCCCATGCCTTGGGCGATCTGGTCAAAGCCGGGGCGCCCAGCCAGCGGGCCAGACTGTCCAAACCCCGAAATGCTGGCGTACACCAGGCGCGGGTTGTCCGGCTTCAGGGTTTCGTAGTCGACGCCCAAGCGAAACTTGACGTCGGGACGGAAGTTTTCCACCACCACGTCGGCGCCGGAAATCAGGCGCTTGAGGACGCTGATGCCTTCGGCCTCTTTGAGGTTCAGGGTGATCGAGCGCTTGTTGCGGTGCGTGTACTGGTAGTCCGAGCCCTCCTGCCCGCCCAGCGTGTCATCGCCGCGCATGTGCTCGGGCATCTGGACCTGGATCACATCCGCCCCCCAGTCGGCCAACTGGCGGCAGGCCGTGGGACCGGCCCGGACCTGGGTGAGGTCCACCACGCGAAAGCGCTGGAGTGCAGAAGATGCAGGCATGTGAGGCATGTTTGAAATCCAGAAAAAGACATAAAAACAAAATGCAAGTGTCATCTCTCAATGTTTAAAGTGTCAACACTTTTTTAAAAATAGACAACACTTTTTCAGGTTACAGGCCGTCCAGTACTTCATTCAGTTACCATCCAACCGCCTGTTTCATGCACTCATACCGGGCGCAACCGGCCCTTACAGCCATGACTTCACCCAAAGAAAAGCCCGAGCAGGGACTGCCGCTCTTCATTGCGGATGAGCTCAAACACCTGATTTATACGGGCGAGCTCAAACCTGGCGAACGCCTGAATGAGGCGGCGCTGGCGCTGCGCATGGGGACCAGTCGCGGCCCCATCCGCGAGGCCATTCGCATGCTCACGGGCTTGGGGCTCGTGAAGGCGGTGGTCAACCGCGGCGTCTTTGTGCGGCAGATCTCGGTGCGCGAGATGCTGGAGATCTACGACTTGCGTGCCCTGGTCTTCGGATTTGCCGCCGAACGTGCGACCGAACATGTCAATGAAGAGCACAAGCAGCAATTCGAGCTGTTGCTCACCCAGATGGATGCTGCCTGCGACGCCGAAGACGCCGACCGCTATTACGACCTGAACCTGCAGTTTCATGCGCTGATCCTGCGCCTGTCCAACAACCAGCGGGCCCATGAAACTTATGACGACTATGTCAAGGAGCTGCACCTGTTCAGGCGCCGCTACTTCAATTCGCCCGGCAACATGCGGCGCTCCAACATCGAACACCGGTCTATCTATGAGGCCATCATCAAAGGCGCCAGGGCCAAGGCAAAATCAGCCGCCGAACGCCACGTGCTGTCGGGGCGCCAGCGCCTGCTGGCCAGCATCGACGACAGCAGCCCGCTGTCCGGCTAGCGCCACGCTTGGCGCACTGAGTAGAATGCAGGATTGGCCTGACGCGCTGGTTTAATCGCCAGTATCCAGACCCTCAACCAGACCCAAAGACATGAAAACCATTACCGGCAGCATCGTTGCACTGGCAACCCCCATGCATGAAGACGGCAGCGTGGACTACCCCACCCTGCGAAAACTGGTGGACTGGCACATCGCCGAGGGCACTGACTGCATAGGTGTGGTCGGCACCACCGGCGAGTCGCCTACCGTCAACGTCGAAGAGCACTGTGAAATCATCCGCGTCTCGGTCGAACAGGCCGGCAAGCGGGTTCCCATCATGGCCGGCTGCGGCGCCAACTCGACCTCTGAAGCGATCGAGCTGGCCCGGTTTGCCAAACAGGTGGGCGCCGACTGCCAGCTCCAGGTCGTGCCCTACTACAACAAACCCACGCAGGAAGGCCAGTACCTGCACTTCAAGGCAATTGCCGAGGCTGTGGGTGATTTGCCGACCGTCTTGTACAACGTCCCCGGCCGCTCCGTGGCTGATATGCAGCATGCCACCGTGTTGCGTCTGACCCAGGTGCCTGGCATTGTGGGCATCAAGGAAGCCACTGGCAACATTGAGCGTGCGCAGTGGCTAATTAAGGAAGTCCCCAAGGGCTTTGCCGTTTACTCAGGCGACGACCCGACGGCCGTGGCCCTGATGCTCTGCGGCGGACAAGGCAACATCAGCGTGACGGCCAACGTCGCGCCCCGGCTGATGCACGAGCTGTGCATGGCAGCGGTGGCAGGCGACGTCAAGCACGCCATGGAACTGCAGTTCAAGCTGCTGCCGCTGCACAGACACCTGTTTATTGAAGCCAACCCAATTCCCGTCAAATGGGCGATGGCCCGGATGGGGCTTTGCGGCGGCACCTTGCGCCTGCCCATGACGCCGCTGGAAACGTCAAATGAAGCGACCGTGGAAAGCGCCCTGCGCACCTGCGGCCTGATCTGATTATTAAGGAATACCAAGTGAAGACATTGTCGACGACGATACCTAAATTCTCCGGGCGCCCCGCCTTTCTGAAAGCCCAGAGCGCTGCAACGCTGTCCGCCCTGCTGGCCGTCAGCATGCTGGCCGGCTGTACCACCCTGAGAGACACGATGGAAGGCCAACGTGTCGACTACAAATCGAGCGGCGCCAAAGCCCCTTCGCTGGATATTCCGCCCGACCTGACCCAACTCACCCGCGACACCCGCTACGTCGTGCCCGGCGCGGCGGTTTCTGCAAGCAGCTTCCAGGCGGGTCAGCCAACCCAGACTGTTGCCACCGCCGCTGCCGCAGTGGGCGACGTCCGGGTCGAGCGCGCGGGCACCCAGCGCTGGCTGGTGATCAACCGTCCCGCGGACAAGCTCTGGGAGCCAGTGCGTGATTTTTGGTTAGAGAGCGGATTTTTACTGGCGCAAGACCAGGAAAATCTCGGCATCATGGAAACAGACTGGGCCGAAAACCGCGCCAAGCTGCCGCAGGACTTCATCCGCAACACCCTGGGCAAATTGCTGGACAGCGTTTACTCCACCGGGGAGCGTGACAAGTTCCGCACGCGCCTGGAACGCAGGCCAGACGGCGGCACCGAGGTGTACATCAGCCATCGCGGCATGGTCGAAGTGGTGACCGGCGGGAAAAGCGGCGGCGCGGGTGACAGCACCGTCTGGCAACCTCGGCCGGCCGATCCGGAGCTGGAGGCTGAATTCCTGCGCCGCCTTATGGTCAAGCTGGGCGTGACCCAGGAACAATCGAAAGCTCTCGTGGCCGCAGGCGTCACCAGCAAGACAACGTCCCGCGTCGCCGCCGTGAACAACCTGCCCGTGGTGCAGATTGATGAAGGCTTCGAGCGCGCCTGGCGCCGGGTAGGTCTGGCACTGGACCGCACCGGCTTTACCGTTGAAGACCGCGACCGTAGCCAGGGCACCTACTTTGTGCGTTACGTCGAACCCGTGACCAACAAGAGCGAAGCCGGCTTCTTCAGCAAACTGTTTAGCGGTTCTACGCCCGTGGCGAAGCCGTTGAAGTACCGCATTACGCTCAAAAGCCAGGGCGAGAACACAACGGTGTCCGTCCTGAATGCCGAGGGTGCGCCTGAATCGTCAGCCAATGCGCAACGCATCGTTCAGGTGATCGCTGACGACCTGAAGTAAGCGCGGGTTTATTTGAAGCGACATGCGCGCGCCCTGCCACCGTGTTGAGGTTTAGAAGCCTGGGCAGTGGCAGCACCGGTAACGCCACGCTGGTAGAAGTAACCAGCCACAAACCCCTGCGCCTGCTGGTGGATTGCGGCCTGGGACTCAAGCAGCTTTCTGTGCGACTGGCTGGCGCGGGCCTGGCCGATAACGACATCGACGCCATCTTCATCACCCACGAGCACAGCGACCACATTGGATGCGCGCGCCAATTTGCGCGCCGCCACAAAGTGCCGGTCTGGATGAGTCGCGGCACCTACGAAGGAATCGGCTCGCCCGACTTCGACGGACTGCTTCACATCGCACGTGACGGTGAGGCGATCGACCTCGGTGATCTGCAGATCATGCCTTTTACCGTGCCGCATGATGCCCGCGAACCGTTGCAGCTGACCTGCACGGATGGCGCGACAAAGCTGGGCATTCTGACCGATCTCGGCCATGCCACGACGCACCTGCTTGCGCATTTGGAGCGCTGCAATGCCCTGCTGCTTGAGTGCAACCACGACAGCGACCTGCTGGCCCAGTCTAGCTATCCGCCTTTTCTGAAGCGGCGTATCGGAGGCAAGTACGGCCATTTGTCCAACGCCGCCGCGGGCGCGATTGCGCAGTCGTTGGCACACGAGGGACTGAAGCATCTTGTAGCCGCCCACCTGAGCGAGCAAAACAACCGCCCGGAACTCGCGCATCAAGCGATGTCTGATGCGCTGGGGAGCGCCACCGAAGTGACGCTTTCCAATGCCGCTAATGGCTCACGCTGGCTTTCAATTTAGGCCCCGGGAAGGGGTCCGGGCAGGCTTAACGCATGCGGCTTTGGGAAGATGATGAAAGCATCAGACACAAAAAAGCCGCCCGGAGGCGGCTTTCTCAGGCGTCACGAAGTGATTACTTCGCTGCTGCGCTGGCTGCTGATGCAGCGGCGTCGGTTGCGGCAGTGGCAGCGGCGCCAGCAGCAGCGGCGGAACCAGCTGCTTCAGAAGCAGAATCAGCAGCCGCAGCGGCAGCAGGTTCTGCCGCAGGAACAACCACAACAGGTGCGGGCGTCACGACGATGGGTGCTTCTTCTTTTTTGCCGCAAGCAGCCAGAGCAATAGCGGCAACAATAGCTGCCATAACGAGTGATTTGTTCATTTTTTAGATCCTTGATGAATTGAGAAAACAGTTTCCGGAAATTGTCAAAAGAAACCCAAACCAAAATTCAAGTTATGTTTTGACCGGGGAAAGAATTCGACCTCTTTCAACCCAGCTCTAAATTATATGCCGGATAGTACAAGCATGAAAACCCTTAGTAGGCCAATCGCAACACCAGGCCTGCATGCAACTCCAAAAAACCACAGTCCGCCAAAACACAGTGAAAAAGATGGCTTTAGCACCTGCTGCCATAGCCAGTTTGAAAGCGGCACATTGCCCTACGCCTAAAGCCCCAAAGTGCTTGCAGGAAAGGCGGGTGAGCTTTTCAGCAACAACGCGTTCAACCGATCTCTCAAACCCACGCGCCTGGCCACGTCGAAGCCGGCCATTCCAGTACAGCGCGGCAGGTCCGTTCGCTCGAACATCCAGCCAGGTCCCCACAGGGCGCTGGGTAGGTCAGTGACGGGGGTCGCGACAGTTGTGCGGCATTCCACAAGGTGCGACCAGGTCCGCCGCCAAGTCACAAAGCGCATGTGCCTTCGCTGCACCTCATCGTAATTTATTGCAAGCATCGTGAGCTTGCGGCCCGCTTTGGACCAGTCGTTGAGGGCTTGCGCCACGACACGCTCGCCCAGCGGCCAGTCAGCAAAGTCGGGGTCGCACCAGATGACTTCACGCCATCCCTGCGCAGCAGCGACGCGCAAGGCCTGGCGAATCAGCGTTGCAAACTCGGTACGGCCGGTAAACCGACCTTCGAGCAAGGAAGGAGGTAGCGGGGATGATTTTTGGGAATCCATGTGCTTTCTCCGTGGCTCGGCCTGATTCGCTGTGAAATTGGCACCGCGCCGTTCAGGCGTCAGCACCCGGCAGTTCGTGCCCATCCTGACGCAGCCAGCCTGCGCCATGCCAGTCGTCCAGCAGCGCCAGGGCCGACGCGCTGGCCTTGCGTAATTCATGGGGCAGCAAGCTGCGCTGATCAGCCAAAAGGCGCATGAAGCGGGCATCGGTGCCTTTGGCGCGGTAGCTCTCGCCATTGATAAACACGTGATCACTGTCGTACATCATGCGGGTCCGTGGATCCAGGTGAACACTGTTCTGACCGGATTTCGCAGCGTCGGCATCCCAGCACTGCTGGGGTTCCTCAAACCAGACCGTCGGTTTGGGTGCCGTCATGTACTCACCCAAAGCGCAGTTCAGGGCCAGAGGGTCTTTCAACGCGTCAAGCACAGCCTGCGCTGCAAAGGCGGCCAAAGCAGCCGGCAGCTCGGCCGGTGTCGCGGTCGCAGCCTGGCCAGGGTCCTGGTACAGGCGCGGCGGACGTCCGGCCCGGCGCCGCACTTCGCCCCCGGTCGAAGCTTCTTCCTCGTCTTCCGAAAACTCAGCCAGGCGGCGCAGCAATTCAGCCGCCAGTTCACTGCGGCTTGGAACCCGAAAACCTACAGAATAGGTCATGCAGTCAGCGGGCTTTCCGTCGCTTCCAACCGCCGCTTCGGCGATGCCGTCATGCGCATAACCGGGCGGCAGGTAAAGCATGTCGCCGGCCTGCAGCACAAACTCTTCTTCGGGTTCGAAGTTCTGCAAAATCTTGAGCGGCACGCCCTGCTGCAACATCAGGTCCTTTTGCCGCCCAATACGCCAGCGCCGTTGTCCGCTGGCTTGCAGTAAAAACACATCGTAGCTGTCAAAGTGCGGGCCCACGCCACCGCCCGTCGTTGCATAAGAGATCATCAGGTCGTCCAACCGGGCATCAGGCACGAAACGAAACTGTTGCAACAAGGCGTGGGCGCCTGCGTCATGCATATCCACCCCTTGCACCAGCAGCGTCCAGCCCGCCTTGGCCAGCGGCGGCAGACTTCGGGGCGCCATCGGACCTTGTTTCATGCGCCAGCCCTTGGCTTGCTGAACGATCAAGCGGGATTCAACCTGCTCGCGCGCCGCCAGCTTGAACAGCGCGGCCCGACTCAATACCGGTTTGAGTCCGGGAATGGCCTGACGCACCAGCAACGGCTTTTTTTGCCAGTACTGACGCATGAATTGAGCCGGGCTCAGGCCAGCGAGAAGCTCCAGAGATTGATTTATATCCATGGGACAATTGTCGGATGAAAATCACCCCGCAATGCGTCGTAGCCCTTACCTGGACGCTGAAAGATACTTTGGGCGATGTGTTGGACGAACTGGACGAGCCCGTGGAATTCTTGCTTGGCGGCGATGATTTGCTGGCCAAAATTGAAGAAGCTTTGCAAGGCCATGAAAGTGGCGACCTGCTCCTGTTGCACCTGGAGCCCGAACATGCGTTCGGTGACTACGATGAAAACCTGGTTTTTCTGGAGCTTCGGCACATTTTTCCGGCTGAGCTTGAAGAAGGAATGACCTTCGATGGCGCGGCCCTGCCAGCGGGCGTCAGTGGAGAAATCCCGCGAGACTTCATCTACACGGTAACGGAAATTTACCCCGAACATGTGGTGCTTGACGGTAACCATCCCCTCGCTGGCATTGCCATCCGGCTGTCCGTTAAGGTCGAGTCGGTACGTGAGGCCACCGAGGACGAAATCGGACAAGGCACCATGGGCACCGGTTTTTTCAAACTGGCGCCACTCATCTCTGGCAACGACACACTGCACTGATCCGCGCAACAAGCGGGAAAAATTGGCGCTGCAGTAAAACTGAAGCGCCAATTTTTTTATGAAAGGCGGCTATTAATAACGCAGCAACTGACCGTTTTCAATCCGCACCCGGTCACCTGGACGCAAGTCGCCGGTTGACGCGAGGTCGAAGGAGCGATGGGCGCCGTTATCAGTTTGTACAGAGATACGGAAGGTCTCATTCACCTGCGTCCTCGTATTTTTCTCAATCGCGTTGCCGGCCAGGGCGCCGCCTACAATGCCGGCGATTCGGGCCACGTCACGCCCCGAGCCGCCGCCGACCTGGTTACCAATGACACCACCGGCAAGACCGCCAATGATGGCGCCTGCGCCAGTGCCTTGGGCTTCGCCTTGCGTGCGAATCACCTCGATATTGGTGACGCGGCCGTACTCAACATACGCAGGATTCACATTCCCTGCAGGATAAGAAGACGCCGGATAGGTTGCTGCCGGATAGCTCGAAGTGGGATAGGAACCCATCGGCCCCGAACTACCCAGAGGCTGCGCGCAAGCGGCAAGGCCTGCCAACACTACGATGGATGAAACTACCGCTGAGATGCGTAATGAACTGCGCATGGGAATCTCCTGTGATGAACATTAAAACAGTGTGCAAAACCGGAAGGCCGCCTGACAGGCAACCAACCTTTATGGTTTCCCTGCTGATAACTTGATTACATGCCCAAGGCGAACCGGCGACGGTCCGGAATTCGCGCGCACCTTCGTCGGAAAAGCTGAGGCCTCTTTGTAGGCGAACACGCTATGGTGCTGCGACCGCTCTCAGCCCCTACCGGTAGACCCGTAGCCGCCAACGCCGCGCTCGCTGGCCGAAAATTCTGCGACCACATTGAACTGCACCTGCGCCACAGGCACGATCACCAGCTGCGCAATACGGTCCATGGGCTCAATGGTGAAAGGCACGTCGCTGCGATTCCAGGCGCTAACCATCAGCTGGCCCTGATAATCACTGTCGATCAGGCCCACCAGATTGCCCAGCACAATGCCGTGTTTGTGGCCCAGCCCCGAGCGCGGCAGAATCAGCGCAGCGAAGCCTGGGTTGTGCAGATAGATCGCGATGCCGGTGGGCACCAGTTGCCACGCATTGGCGCCCAGTGTCAGAGGCGCATCCAGGCAGGCGCGCAGGTCCAGACCTGCGCTGCCGGGCGTGGCGTAGTGGGGTAAATTGCCCTGAAGGCGCGGATCGATGATCTTGAGGTCGATTTTCATAAATTATGGGCACTGACTTTTTAAAACTATTCCATGTAGCGGTCTTACGCGCGCATCCTGATGGCGATTTCCTGAACCAGCCGCCGCGCTAGCGACAGCTTGGACGCTCTTGGCAGCGCTGTGTTGCCCTGTGCATCCACCAGCAGCAGCGCATTGTCATCTTGCCCAAAAGTGTCGGGCCCGATGTTGCCCACCAGCAGCGGCACCTTTTTTCGAAGGCGCTTGGCTTGGGCGTTCTCAAGCAGATCGTGGCTTTCCGCGGCAAAGCCCACGCAGTACAGTTCGCCCGTCTGGGCCGCTGCAGACCGGGCTACCGTGGCCAAAATGTCGGTATTTTCGGTAAATTCCAATTGCGGCGCCTGGCCGGAGCCGTCCTTCTTGATTTTTTGGGTCGACGGTGCGGCGGGCCGCCAATCGGCCACAGCTGCAGTTGCTATAAAAATAGTAGCTGCTTGCGCCCGCGCTGTAACGGCTTCAAGCATATTTTGTGCTGATTTCACGTCCACAC
>Ga0209512_1003457_pt1 | contig 14951 bp, 10 predicted proteins | sample frozenSSSSmetaG_FD_184142 | JGI IMG/M metagenome (GOLD analysis project Ga0209512, IMG submission 184142) | Glacier valley bacterial and archeal communities from Borup Fiord, Nunavut, Canada, to study Microbial Dark Matter (Phase II) -... | ecosystem: Environmental > Aquatic > Freshwater > Ice >... | reverse complement strand
TGCCTGCATGATAATCTCGCCGCTATCGACTTCGGGCACGACGATATGCACCGTGCATCCCGCAATCTTCACTTTCGCTTCTAACGCTTGCTCGATCGCTCGATTGCCTTTAAAACTAGGCAGCAAACTGGGGTGAATATTCAAAATTCGCTGGTCAAAGGCGTGAATAAACACAGGCGTTACAATTCGCATCCAACCCGCCATGATCACCCAATCCACCTCAGCCGTTTGCAGGATCTGGACGATCGCCCGATCTAATTCCTCTCGACTGCCAAACGCTCGATGATCAACCAGCATAGACGGAATGCCCCACCGAGTCGCCCGATCGTTGACCGCTGCCCCTGGATTGTTGTAAACCAGCACTTCAATCTGAGCGTTAAGTCGTTGGTCGGAAATAGCTTGCGCGATCGCTTCAAAGTTGCTGCCGCTTCCTGATGACATCACCCCCAATTTAACGGGGAGGCGATCAAGCGCAACTTGACCCAGGCGGGGGGAAATCAAACTGGGGCTATCGCTGAGTGCCAGACTACTGCTCATCACGATCTATGTAAAACTCAATCATAATAACAGCGAGTATTGCCGCTCTCATCAAAAGTTAGCCGCCTTCGATAAAATGGCTCCACCCTACACAAGCAAAACTCTGCTCTATGACCTCTGATCTTCGTGAGCAAAAAACCGATAGCGTTCTGTCTCGCACTTTGGATAATGAGACGATCGCCGCCTGGATCTTTCTGTCTCCAGCGCTCATTTTGCTCGGCGTGTTTGTGCTGTTTCCGATCGCCTATCTGGGCTATCTCAGCTTCACAACGGGCAGCTTTACCAGAGCCGGGGTGCACTGGGTGGGGTTGCGAAACTATTGGCGATTGCTGGTCAACCCTGATTTTTGGCAAGTCTTGGGCAACACGGCTTATTTTACGATCGCCACCGTGATCCCCAGTCTGGTCATTCCATTGGGATTAGCGGTCTTGCTCGATCGATCCTTTGCGTTACGAGGATTTCTGCGCGCCGCTTACTTTATTCCATCGATCACGTCGCTCGTGGCGGTAGGGTTAGGGTGGCGCTGGCTGTTTCAAACCGATGGAGCGGTCAACGACTGGCTCGGTGCGATTGGGATTGCTCCGATCGCGTGGCTACAAGATCCCACATGGGCGATGCCTGTCTTAATTTTGTTGAGCGTCTGGAAGCAGATAGGATTTAACCTCGTGGTCTTTCTAGCAGGATTGCAAACCATTCCGATGAGTCGCTATGAAGCAGCCGAATTAGACGGGGCAGGCGCATGGCAGAAATTTCGATACGTCACCGTGCCGGGGCTGCGTCCGACGCTCGTATTTGCGGCAGTCACCACGGCGATTTTTACGCTCCGCAGCTTTGAGCAAGTCTATGTAATTACGGGCGGTGGACCGTTTAACTCGACTAATCTGCTGGTCTACTATGTCTATGAGCAAGCGTTTGCTCAGTTTGATTTTGGCTATGCGGCAGCAGCGGCAACGGTTTTACTGGCAGCAACGCTGATATTGGTTTATTGGCAACTCCGATCGAGCGAGGAATCATAGGGACAAAGTTGCCCCTACAAAATTCTGCTTCGTCAGTTCTCGATAGGAAAGGTGCGCTTAAACTCGTCAAGCAGATCGTCCATTTCTTCTAGCGCCTGATTGACATCAATGCGTAGAGTTCCTAAATCGGGCTGTTCTAACAAACGAAGTAACGACTCGCGTTTTCCTTCGATGAGTTTAATGCGTTCTTTAATGATCTCGGCTTCCATAATGCTCTCGACTGGCTCCCCAAAAGTTGAAATGTTGCTAATAGTTAAGCTTTCACAATTCTAATCAGCTTCGGGGTGAAGTGGTCGATCGAATTCGCTTTAAAAGAAATGGGCAGCAGACGATTGAGGCGCATCTGCTGCCCATTTCTCAACGTTAATTTGCTTAGAAGCTTTGACGAGACACCAGTTTCTCGACAGTGGCTTGAGTTTGGTGCAACAACTGTTCGCGGCTACCAGCAGTGTTGGTAAGCCTGGGCATCAGGTTGCGAGCTTGCAGCGCCATGTGAAGTTGAAGATGGGCGACATATTCGCTGAAGTCTTCCCGAAGGGCAGGGTTGGGGGTTTGGTGTAAACGAGATTCCAAAGTGTTCTCCTCTCCTAAATGCTGCGCGGTTGGTTCACTCTCTTGAAGTTATCACAGACTTTAGAGTTGCCTAAGGGGTTCGTAATGAACTTTAATCATTCTTCAGATGCGCAGAAAAGCGTGGGTTTGCATCGATCGCAAACCTTGTGCTATGCTCGCGTAGGCAGTTAGAAGATGTCTCTGCGATCAGATTAGCGCTAAAAGCGGGGGTTTAGCTCAGTGGTAGAGCGCTTGCTCGACAAGCAAGATGTCACTGGTTCAAGTCCAGTAACCCCCATCGCAAAGCTTCTAGATTTCGGTCTAGAGGCTTTTGTGTAGATAATAGACTTGCAAAAGTTCCTGCTCTCACCCTAAATCCCTCTCCCAAGCTTGGGAGAGGGACTTTGAAATCTGGCTCCCCTTCTCCCAGGCTTGGAAGAAGGGCTGGGGGATGAGGGCATCTTTGGACTTTTGCAAGAAATTTAATATCCCCTTACTTCAACTGCCCCGATCGGATAATTCCCCAAATCAACCACAGCCCTAAGAAGCTCGCAACTGCAAACAATACATCGCTGATCCAATAGACTTGACTCGACTGAGTATTGGCAGAAATAATTGCCGCTCCAATGATTAGCGACCCGACCACGACGCTAAACGATAGGCGGTTTGCAGACGTATCTAGAGCGCGACGAACGGGGTCGAGTTCTCTGACTGACACATTCCACTGCAAGGTTTCTGAGGTGACGCGATCGAGCAACATCTCTACCTGACGCGGTGACTGCAACGACAGGTTTTTGACATCTAGTGCGGCTCTCAGCAGCGCTGCTAGCGGGGCTTCTCCGACAATCTGACGTTGAAACACTTCTGTCATCATCGGGCGAATCTTATTCGGGATGTTGAACTCAGGATCAAGAGTACGGGCAATGCCTTCTAAGTTGGCGATCGCTTTTGCACACAGTCCCAAATTTCCAGGAATGCGAATTTTGTTACTCCGTGCCACCTGCAAGACTTCATAAACCAGCTTACTGAAGTTGACCTGCGAGATGTTGAGACTATAGTAGCGACGCAGCAGTTGATCAAATTCGGTTTCGAGCTTGAGGCGATTGATCGGTTGAGTGGGGGGAGCGAGTTGCAGCACTAACTGAGTGCAGCGCTGGGCATCGAGATTGACGATCGACAAAATCAATTCCAGCAAAATCTGCTGAGTGCGGGGGTCAAGTCGCCCGACCATGCCACAGTCAAACAGCGCAATTCGCCCATCTCGGAGATAGAACAAATTGCCGGGATGCGGATCGGCGTGAAAAAATCCATCAAGACAGATTTGCTGAAAAAACGCTTTGAGCAACAGCGTCGAGACTTCTTCACGTTCACGATCGGCATCGCCATCAAAGGCTGGATTTGCAAACGAAGCCGCTAAAAGCGGTACGCCGTCGAGCCATTCCATCACCAGCAGTTTTTCAGTGGTGAGATCCCAATTGATCTCTGGCACCGTGAGGCGACCGGGTTCGATCCAGCGAGACTCTTGCAGGTTGCGGCGCAGCAGATCAGTGTTGTGCGCCTCTTGCGTAAAGTCGAGTTCGGCTCGCAGCGCTTGGGTAAATTCTTCAGCGATCGCGACAATATCGTAGTACTGTCCAAAGTCGGTTTGGGCAACGAGTTTTGCAATCAGGCGAATCAGGGCGATGTCTTGCTCAATGACGATTTCTAACCCCGGACGCTGGACTTTTAGCGCTACGTCTCGCCCATCTTTGAGAGTGGCACGGTGAGTTTGAGCGATCGACCCTGCGGCGACAGGCTGATAATTGACCGAGGCAAAAGTTTCTTCGAGCGATTGCCGCAACTGCTGCCGAATCACGATCTCGACTTCTAGCCAATCGACCGGAGGCACCTCAGCTTGCAGAGTCGATAACGTATCGATATATTCGGCGGGCAGCAGGTCGGGGCGGGTGCTGAGAAGTTGCCCAAGTTTGACATAGACGGGTCCAAGCTCTACCAAGATGTTTCGCAAAACGGCGGGGGGCGGCAGTTTTGGTTCGTCAACTTTGCCACCCGTCAACAGCCGTTTCATATAATCCCAGCCGTTGCGAAGCACGACTTCGACGATCTCACCTTGTCGAGAGCTAGTTTGGACGATGCGTGAAAACATAGAAAGACACGTAGGGCGTTAATTGAGGGACTTGCTATCAGCCTAGCCCCTAAAACTTACCCTATGGAGCGATTTTCAGCTATCTAACTTTTGGGGCATGAACGGGCGGTTAGCACGACCGATCGCGCCACTCCTAAACCCTAAAAAACGAGCTAGTCTGAGGATAGCTCCTCTGGAGTGAAAGTCTTTGAGCAAGGCGGAGAATACGGATGAATCGCTTCTTGAGCGTTGCAGGAAAACTGGTAGGTAGTTTGTTTTTGTGCGGGGGCGGCACGGTGACGATCGGGCTACTGATTGGCATGGCGGCATGGCACCCGACGGGGTGGGCAATGGTGGCTCTGTGGGTGCCAACGGTGGTCTTTGGCTTGGCACCGTCTGCGATCGGAGGGTTTCTGCTTTACGGCAGTTCTAAAGCTCATCGTCACGCGCTTCGAGAACGGTTTTTTCAGCTTTTGCAGAGCAATCGAGGGCGGGTTTCTCTCCTCGATTTTGCCACCGCTACGAGATTAGAACCTGCGATCGCGCGTCGTCATCTCGACGAATGGGCAAAAGACTGCCACGCCACGTTTGACGTGACCGATGGCGGAGACGTTTATTATGTGTTTTCGGCTGACCCGATCGCGCTTCCAGGTGACGCGCGCGCTCAAGAGCTTCGTCGGGCAGTTCGTGAGTTTGTCCGCTCTTGGTGAGGGTTAGCTTCGGGCGTTGCTGAATATCACCCTCACCCCCAACCCCTCTCCCACAGGAGAGGAGAGCTAGAAATCTTGTTCCCTCTCCTGCGGGAGAGGGCTAGGGTGAGGGCGAATTCGTCAGTTTGTATTTCTAGCAAATGAAGTGCAGATGGTGAATTCACCCGACGCTGTAGAGACGTTTCGGTGGAACGTTTCGTCCGATCGTGCCATCACCGATCATCGGTCGCATTCAAGAATCGAAATGACATCACCTTCTAGACGATGACGAGTCTATCTACTTAAGGAATTTGCTGTAGCGGCAGGCTAACAATCATCGTGGTTCCCTGCCCCTCACCTAGGCTCTCTGCCCAAACGGTGCCCCCATGAAGCTCGACGAGATGATGAACGATCGCTAGCCCCAATCCAAGTCCTTGAGGGGTGTGGGTGCCATCATCTCCTTGTCGAAACCGATCAAAAACGTGGGGCAGCAAGTCTGCACGAATACCGCGCCCTGTGTCGATGACTCGAGTTTGAGCGTGGGTGTCTACTGCGTCGAGAGTGACTTCAACTCGCCCCTCTGAAGGTGTAAACTTGATGGCATTTGCAAGCAGATTCCAGAGGATTTGATTTAAGCGATCGACATCTCCCATCACCGTTACCGGAGTCAATCGCGACGTGATTTGAATGTTCTTTTCGTCGGCGGATAGCTGTGCCGTGGCGATCGCCACATCTACCACTAAACTGAGATTGATCGATCGAGTGTTTAACCGAATCTTTCCGCTCGTAATTCGTGCGGTGTCTAGGAGATCTTCAATCAGTTGAGATTGTGCTTTTGCACTTCGTTCGATAACCTGCAAGTAGCGAGTGGTTTGCGGCTCATCAAATTTACGTGACTGAAGAATTTGAGCATAACCCAGGATGGCAGTTAACGGGTTGCGGAGTTCGTGCGAGACGGTCGATAAGAAGTCATCTTTCGATCGGTTAGCAGTTTCAGCGACGTTCCGGGCAGTTTCTAGCGTCTTGGCACTGCGTTTGAGGTCGTTAATATCCACCAAGATCAACACTGCACCGTCAATTTTATTTTCGATCGTGCGATAAGGGCGAATTCGCAGGTTATACCAGTGTTGGTCATAGTCTTGCACTTCAAACTCTTGGATGTTGAGAGTATCAATCACCTCTACAATCAACTGTTTTAGGTCAGGAATATTGAGGTTACATCGAATGTCGTCAAACGGTCGCCCGATATCGGTGGCAATCAGGTTAAAGATGCCCTGTGCCATCGGGGTAAAGCGCCGGATTCGCAGATCACTTTCTAACATGACGATCGGAATATTAATTCCAGACAGCAAGTTTGTCAGATCGTTGTTGACCTGATAGAGGGCGAGATTGCGGCTGCGAAGTTCTTCATTGGTTGTGTTGAGTTCTTCATTCGTCGCCTGAATCTCTTCTTTCGCGGTTTCAAGCTCCTCATTCGTGCTCTGCAACTCTTCATTGCTCGACAAGATCTCTTCATTGGCAATGCTGAGGTCTTGATTGATCTCCTCATGCTCATGAACAACGGCTTGCAAATAGTCTTGAGCGATAATTCGTTCTTGATTCGCGATCTCAAGCTCTTGCTGAAGTTGCCTCACCTCTTCTGCCAAGTCTCCCTGCGAGCGTTGAGGGTTGACTTGAGAAGACTCGATCGCGGGCGCAACGTCTTCAAACAAAACTAGAAAATAGAGTGCGTCGGTCGTCGGCGCTTTAAACGGAATCACTTCAAGGTTGACGATTCTAGAGGATTCACCCGACTCGATGCGCAACCCGTCTTTTCTGACTGGAGCATTCTGCTGCTTGGCTTGATGAACAGCAGTTTGCAGCCCGACTTGCAGCTCGGCTCGTGCCATTTTGAGCAAGTTTAGGCTGGCTTTTCCAGGTGCGAATCTGAGGTAGAGACTGGTTTCTCCCCGAATCTGCAAAACATCTAGCTTGGAATCGATCAGAACTGCGATCGGAGAAAATCGCTCTAAAACAATCCGATCCGCCTCTTTCAGCAAATCAAAGGGAGGAACCTCATCACTCATTTTCGGACGACCATTCTCTTTTGCAACCGGATAGTTGTTTGTGACAAATGAAAAGCTTGGGCGAGTTGCGGTTAGCTTTTTAGAATAAATTTTGCACTTCTTATTTTCTAAACTAAACAAGTCAGAAGACGACCCAATACTTTCTGACGTGCCCAACAGCAAAAAGCCATCGGTCTTAAGCCCGTGGTGAAAGACGGGAATCACCTGCCTTTGCAGCGTCTCTCCCAGATAGATCAGCACATTGCGACAGCTAATCAAATCGAGATGAGAAAACGGCGGGTCACGGCTTAAATCTTGTCTGGCAAAGATGCACCGCTCGCGCACAAACTTGTTGATTTGATAGCCGCCCTCAACCTCAAAGAAGAAACTGCTGCGCCGCTCTGGTGAAACATCGACCATCTGATTCTCGCTATAGATGCCCGATCGCGCCGTGTCGATCGCCACCTGGCTCAAGTCTGTTGCAAAGATCTGAATCTGAGGCGTGATTTCTGCATCCTGTAGAAACTCTAATAGACAGATGGCGATCGAATACACTTCTTCACCCGTCGAACATCCGGGTATCCAAATCCGAATCGGGGAGTCGGCTATACTTCGCGCGATCACCGGAAACACCTGTGCCTTCAGTGCCTCAAAGGCTTCAGGGTCACGAAAAAAGCGAGTCACATGAATCAGAATTTCTTTATAGAGCGCCTCGACTTCAGCCGGATTGTTTTGCAGATATTCGACGTAATCCTCCAACCGTTCTAGCTTATACACCAACATGCGTCGCTGAATGCGGCGATCGAGCGTCTTGGGCTTGTAGTGAGTAAAGTCAACGCCTACGCTCGATCGCAGCAGCGCAAAAAGAGTAGACAGGGCGCTCTCGCTGTCTGGATTAGAGACCACGGCTTGAGGCGGGGCAGACACAAACGGGTGGCGACTGATTTGGGCGAGTTCTGCGGCGATCGCGTCGGGAGTCATCACAAAGTCTACGTGACCCGTTGCCACAGCATTACTCGGCATACTCTCGTCTTGTGACGTTTCCCCAGATTGAGCAAACGTCACGCCGCCTGCCGCCTTGATCGCCTCAATGCCCACTGACCCATCACCATCGCCACCCGTTAAAACGACCGCGATCGCTTTGTGCCCTCGATCGAGCGCCAGTGAGACAAAAAAAGCGTCAACAGGCAGATAGGTGCCCCTAACTTTTTCGCGCGTTGTCAGTCGCAGCGTCCCGTTCACCAGCGTCATCTTGGTGTTGGGCGGAATGATGTAAACCTGATTGGGTTCTACGATCGTGCCATCTTGCACTTCACTGACTGGCATTGAGGTGGTTTTTGCCAGCAGCTCGGTGAGCAGACTCTTGTGGTTAGGGGCTAAATGCTGAATCAGCACAAATGCCATTCCGGTATCGGTGGGCAGATGACTGAGCAACTGTGTAAAGGCTTCTAAGCCACCTGCCGATGCACCGATGCCCACGATAGGAAACTGAGCATCCGATCGGTCTAAGGTGTCTTCAGAAATCACTTCTGAAACGTCATGAGATAATTCAGAAGATTTAGAGTTCATGCAGATCCTTGTAAGTAGGTGGGCTGAATTAAATGTAAGACGAATGAGCGAACGCAACCATTACTGACCAACGATTTTATGCTTTGTGAAGAAACTGATGCATCTTACAAATGATTACGCCTTCCTACTTATCTCTAGCTTGAAGCGTGTCTTCACGTTAGTGGATATCAGACAAAAACGTCACTCTACGGACAGATATTATTAATTTGCAAGGAATCTTTTTTGGCGTTGCTGAATGCAAATATGAAATGCCCTCTTCACGAAGTGGGGCAAGCCCTCCCCAACCCTTCTCCCTAGAAAGAAGAGAGCCAGAACTCTTGTCCTCTCCCTGGGGAGAGGGTTAGGGTGAGGGCAAAATCCATGCTTCACAAATCAATTTAGCAACGCCTCTTTTTTGACTAATTACCGACTGCTGACTCCATCCGTCATCCGTCCGGTCATCTCGGTGGGGTGAATGCGATAAATTTCAATCACTTCAGCCCGACCCTCAGCATCGATCCAGGTGCGGTTAATCGCAGGCGACAGCGTTGGATTTTTTGCCTTAATCAACGGCATCACCCGATCGATGTCTGGCTGCTCAGTCAGGCGCTTGGCTTGACCCATCACCACGACGCTGCGCCAATGCCCCAAATCACGAACCTCTTCTACCTGCAAACAGACCTCTGGGTTGGCATCCATATCATGAGACTTCATTCCTTCAGTCGTAAAGATATAGAGGTCTGAATCTTTGAGATAATATTGCATGGGCATCACATAAGGCTTCCCTTCATGAATGCAGCCTAGATGCCCACGTCCGACTTTCTGCAAGAGTTCTTGAATTTCGTTTGAACTCATTTCATCGATATCTAACATAATAATTTTCTTTGAGTTGTTAAAAAGGCTGAACTGAAAAGTTGCTTTGATCTCAAATATCGATCGCGCTTGATGATTGACTTGAATAACCAATTATATGGCTCTCGTGTCAGAACGTGTGTGTAACTCTGTCTTACGATGTCAGGTTTATGCGAGTTCTTGCGTGAGAAGATTTAACACGTTTCATGCCAAGTTATACAAATCAAACATCTCTTTATACACGATCACGATCGGTGCCATGTCATACTTTGGGTTAGAGAGTCCGAATCTCTGCTCATTCTTAATCTGGTACCAAATCTATGTCTTTAGGTATGTTCGTCCCAATTGCAAATCGCTAGCTGTAGCTGATAAATCTACCTCAAGTCGCTCTTTCAGCTAGTCTTATCAGACGATCCTTCTCAGAGTCTAATCACATTTGTTGCCAGATCTGAACCTATGCCTGAACCCCTTTCCTCATTTTGGAACCTGCCGATCGAGCAGGTGTTAGATCGCCTCAAAAGTCGCGTTCAGGGCTTGAGCCGCCAAGAGGCGCAGCAGCGTCTTAGCGAATATGGGGCAAACAGTCTGAAGCAGACACGATCGTCAAACCCACTCGTTCTGCTGCTCAACCAGTTTAAAAGTCCGATTATTTTGATTTTAATGGCGGCGGCGATTCTCTCTGGCTTCCTGGGAGATGTCATTGATACCGTCATTATTTTGACGATCGTGCTCATCAGTGGACTTCTCGGCTTCTGGCAAGAGCGAGGCGCTACTGATGCGGTCGCAAAACTCCTGGCATTAGTGCAGGTAAAAGCCACCGTGTTGAGAGACGGTCAATCTCAAGAAATCCCCAACGAGGACGTGGTTCCGGGTGACATCGTAGTGTTGACTGCTGGGGATAGTATCCCTGGTGATTGTTTAGTTTTAGCGTCAAAAGATCTATCGGTAAATGAAGCCGCCCTGACAGGAGAAACCTATCCGGCTGACAAACTCAGTGGCACACTGCCTGTCGAAACAGGACTCAGCCAGCGCACGAATACCCTCTACATGGGCACCAACGTAATCAGTGGAACTGCAACCGCGATCGTGGTTCAAACTGGCAAACAAACTGAATTTGGCAAAGTTTCAGAACGGCTCAAACTCAGACCTCCCGAAACCGAGTTTGAAACGGGACTCAGCAAGTTTGGCTACTTTCTGATGGAAGTCACGCTGATTCTCGTGGTGCTGATTTTTGTCGCCAACGTCTACCTGCGCCGCCCGGTTCTAGAATCCTTTCTCTTCTCTCTCGCCTTAGCAGTGGGGTTGACTCCCCAATTGCTACCCGCGATCGTCAGCGTTAACCTGGCTCGCGGTGCTAAACAAATGGCGAAAAAACAGGTGATTGTCAAACGACTACCCGCGATCGAAAACTTTGGCAGCATGAATGTGTTTTGTACTGATAAAACAGGCACGCTGACAGAAGGGGAAGTGAAGATTCACAGCGCGGTGAATGTCGATGGAAACGAGAGCGATCGGGTTTTGCTTTACGCCTATTTGAATGCTGCGTCTGAGTCAGGCTATGCTAACCCGATCGATACTGCCATTCGTGAGCACAAGACCTTTGATATTTCTGGTTATCAAAAGCTCGATGAAGTGCCCTATGATTTCAACCGCAAACGCCTCAGCATTCTGTTTGCTAAGGACAATACGCATTTAATCATTACAAAAGGTGCGCTGAAGCCAATTCTCGACGTTTGCTCAACGATCGAGACTGTTGAAGGAAAAACCATTGATCTTGCCCCACAGCAGAACAAGATTCAGCAACAGGCTGAGGAATTGGGGAGTCAAGGATTTCGAGTTTTGGGAGTGGCTTACCGCAACTACGATCGTGACTCTTTCAGCAAAGACGATGAAACAAATATGACATTTCTGGGCTATCTTGCCCTATTCGATCCGCCTAAAGCAGGCATTGCAGATACGCTCAAGGAATTGAAGGAACTCGGCGTGACCACGAAAATGATTACGGGCGATAGTCGAGCAGTCGCCATCAGCATCATTCAACAAGTGGGACTGCCAGAACCAAAAGTGTTGACGGGTAGCGAACTACAAACGCTCAGTGATGAGGCACTCATGCATCGGGTTGGGGAAACCAATGTCTTTGCCGAAGTGGAGCCAAATCAAAAAGAGCGGATCATCATCGCGCTAAAAAAAGCCGGGAATGTGGTGGGATATCTGGGCGACGGGATTAACGATGCCTCGGCGCTTCATGCTGCTGATGTCGGCATTTCTGTAGACAGTGCGGTGGATGTCGCGAAGGAAGCCGCCGACATTGTGCTGATGCAAAAAGACCTCAATGTCTTGGTCGAGGGCGTGAAGGAAGGAAGAATCACCTTTGCCAATACGCTCAAATATGTGTTTATGGCAACCAGCGCAAATTTCGGCAATATGTTTAGCATGGCAGGCATTTCTCTGGTGCTGCCCTTTTTGCCCCTGCTGCCCAGTCAAATTCTGATCACCAACCTCCTGACCGATTTCCCCGAAATGACGATCGCCACTGATCGCGTTGATAAAGAACTGGTCAATAAACCCCGCCGTATGAACATCGCGTTTATTCGCAACTTTATGCTGGTGTTTGGGCTACTCAGTTCAGTCTTCGACTACCTTACCTTTGGGGCACTTTTGTTGCTGCTCCATGCCAACCCAGCACAGTTTAGAACGGGCTGGTTTATGGAATCGGTGATTTCTGCATCCACGATCGTATTAGTGATTCGGACACGGAAATCTATTCTCAAAAGCAAGCCCGGAAAGTATTTGTTGATGGCAACGATCTCGATCGTTGGGGTCACACTTCTCTTACCCTATACTCCGATCGCGGGGCTACTGGGATTTCAACCCTTGCCGATCGAATTTCTATTAGTGCTAGCTGCTATTGTCGGACTCTATATCCTCTGTGCCGAAGCCGTCAAGCGAGTGTTTTATCAACACGTACAGTCTTAGAAAAATCTGATGGATAAGAATCAAAGTGAACGTCGATCGCTCCCTCATGATTCTGAAACAGGAGTGTGATTTAGCTACCAATACATTTGTAAAGCATGAATATAGTTTGATGAAACTCATGAAATTCAAACAGCTTTAAGCCTGTGTAGAAACGCGACTTTAAAAATCTCGGTGTGACCGCTTCAAGGGATGTTTTCGCCAGCGTTTGACTGGTGTGTGAATTGTATAAATTCTAACTAAAACGTTCAAAAGGTAGAGGTCATCTTGAACAGCTTCTGCAACCATCCAGTTAGAGGTAGAAGCAATCTAGGCTGAGTATCTAATCGAAACTCGGCGTGGATACAGCCAAACTTTAGAAGCTCAACATACCTTGACCAGAGGAATCATCATGAGTGTTGCGATCGACAATTTCACTAAAAAGCTTCACGATAATTTAGAAGCGATCGAGGATCGGGCGAAATCGCTGAGGAAAAGCATTCGATCTGCACCAGAAAAGACTCAAGCTGAAATTCAAGAAAAACTGGATAAAGCGAAGGCAAACCTAGATGGTAAAAAGCAAGAGTTCGATGCGTATCGGGCAAAGCTGAAGACTCAATTTGAGGCAAAAGAGTCTGAGGTGAAGTCGCAAGTTGATGAATGGAAAGCCAGTCGCGAAGTCAAGAAGCTCAACCATCGAGCTGATCATGCTGAAGACTATGCTGATACGGCAATCTTTTTAGCGATGGCGATGATGGAAGAAGCAGAAGAAGCAACTCTAGCCGCGGTAGCCGCCAGACAGGATGCTGAGACGGCTGCGGGGACTCCGAAGAAGTAAGACACGAGTGCAGAAGGTAAGAAGTATGAGGAACATTGCTTTTTACCCTCTGCTTTTCTCGCTAGAGCGAACTTATCAGAGAAATGTCGAAGTAGATCAAACAAACTTGTGGACACACTCATGACACATACGCATACGGTCGTAGCTCATCTTCCTTCTCACATGGAAGCAGAAAGGGTTGTCTTAGAACTACAAAAAGAAGGCTTCGATTTACAAAAGCTTTCGATCCTTGGTAAAGACTATCAAACTACTGAACATGTGCGCGGCTTTCTCACCTGGAAAGATACAGCCAAGGCTGGTGCTACAGGAGGGGGTTACTGGGGAAGCTTTGTGGGTGGCTTGTTTGGTATTTTGGCGGGGGCTGGAGTGGTCTTTATTCCTGGCATGGCTCCGATCGTAGTTGCGGGTCCCATTGCTGGAGTGCTAGCAGGGTGGTTGGAAGGTACGCTGGTCGGTGGCGTTGGTACTGCTGCTGTCGGAGGACTGGCGGGTGCTTTGGGGGGATTGGGCATCCCGAAACACGAGGTGCTGAAGTATGAAACTCAAGTTCAAGCGGGCGAGTTTATCATCCTGGTGACGGGTAGCGATGAGGATGTCCGTCAGGCAAAGCAAATGCTCGACAGAATCAGTCATGACATCAGCCCGTCGGTCGCTGTCTGATGTTTTGCCCGAACAGCTACAGGTTGACCCAATGCAGAACGCTCGTAAACTAAAGGACAAAGACGATGATCAGCACGATCGAGAAGACTGATATGGAACTCAAGACAGATGTGCTTTCTGAACTGGAATATGAGCCAGGTGTGAAGGTTTCAGACATCGGTGTCTTGGTAAAAGATGGCACCGTGACACTCAATGGCTATGCAGACAACTACAGCGAGAAATGGGAAGCTGTGCGTGCCGTAAAACGGATTGCTGGAGTGAAAGCGATCGCAGACGATATCGAAATCAAGCTGCTTCATCCTCTACTGCATACAGACGGAGACATTGCCGCCGCCGCTGCACAGCACATTGAGTGGAGCAGTTTAATTCCAGCAGAAAGCATTGTGGTCACGGTGCGTGAAGGCTGGCTCACGCTGGATGGCGAAGTGGAGTGGCGCTATCAGAAGAACACTGCCGAAAATGTCGTGCGGCATTTGTCAGGTGTCAAAGGAGTGTCTAATCTAATCTCAATCAAACCACAGCCAATGACAACGGCGGTCGAAACGGCAGTCGAGGCGGCGATCAAATCAGCATTCAAACGCAGCGCTCTAGTAGATGCCAAGAAGATCCAAGTGGAGGCTGTTGGAGGAGAGGTGACACTCCGTGGCAACGTTCTGAACTTTGCCGAACTAGAGGAAGCCGAACGAGCCGCTTGGGCAGCACCAGGAGTATTTTTGGTGAACAATCAGCTCACGGTGAAGTGGTTTTCTGCGGAGTAGCGCTAGATTCACTACTCTCAACAAGGAACCCAAGTACTAGCTTAAACGGTCGCATGGACATCTCTACCCTGACCGTTTAATTTTCTTTTTCGTGCCACATTTGACTGAATGGCTACTTCATAAACTTAGTTGTATTCGATAGTTTTTTATCAGGAGTCGTAATGGTCAGCAAAATTGAGTTAACCAAATCTTTGCCGCGTGAGCGATGGGGTGAGTTTTTTGATCAGTTTTCCGATGGTAATCGGGGACGGTACATCTCGATCGAAAGCATCAGTTTAGAACTCGGTGATGAAGAACTGATTCAGAACGCACCTTTGATGGCAATCGTTTACGATCGCCCTGGCAAAGGGGATGATTTGGTGATTGAAGTGGGTAGAGA
>Ga0209512_1003456_pt1 | contig 14952 bp, 8 predicted proteins | sample frozenSSSSmetaG_FD_184142 | JGI IMG/M metagenome (GOLD analysis project Ga0209512, IMG submission 184142) | Glacier valley bacterial and archeal communities from Borup Fiord, Nunavut, Canada, to study Microbial Dark Matter (Phase II) -... | ecosystem: Environmental > Aquatic > Freshwater > Ice >... | reverse complement strand
TTTAGACAAACCTTTTCCTCGAAAATCATTTACTATAAATACGTCAGCCAAATAAGCAAAAGTTGAATAATCAGAAATAATTCGGGCAAAACCAATTTGATTTTTATCCATATATATCCCAAAACATAATGAATTTTCAATAGAGCGCTGAACGTTTTCAAGTGTAATGTTTTTTGCCCAATAAGACTTTTCAGATAGGAATTTGTGAATAAGATTAATATCAAGTTTGGTTTTATCAGTACTCAAAAGAAAATTTTCTTTAGTAGCTGTATGGAATATATTATCATTCATTTTTTTATAAAAATTTTTTCAAATCCAAAAGATTTATTTTATTTTCATATATAGCTTTTCCAATAATAACTCCATAAATATTTGCTAAAAATAGCTTTTCAACATCATCCAAATTACTTATTCCTCCACTCGCTATTAAATTACATTTTGGTGTTTTATCTTGTATATTTCGGTACAAATCAAAATTAGGACCTTCAAGCAATCCATCCTTCGCAACATCAGTACTAATTACATACTTTATTCCTTTTTCAATATATTTTTCAATGAAATCGTAAACCCAAAGTTCTGTACCTTCTTCCCAACCGCCAACAGCAATTTTTTCATTCTTACAATCAGCACCTAAAATGATTTTTTCGCTTCCATATAATGAAATCCACCTTTCAAACATTTCTACATTTTTCACTGCAATACTTCCTCCGGTTACTTGCTTAGCACCTGATTCAAAAACTGCTTTTATATCATTATCAGATTGAATCCCTCCACCAAAATCTATTAAAAGATTTGTTTGGGTGGCAATTAATTCTAAAATTTTGTAATTAATAACTTTTTTTTGTCGAGCCCCATCTAAATCAACCAAGTGTAATCTTTTTATTCCAGCATCTTCAAATTGTTGTGCTACTTCTAATGGGCGAGCATTATATTCCGTTTTTTTTGAAAAGTCTCCTTTTGTAAGCCTAACACATTTACCATCTATAATATCTATTGCGGGAATAATATGCATTTTTAAAAATTTTAATTAAAATAAATGTGTTACCTAGTTCAAAAAAGGTTATAAAAAAAGTGATCAAAATTAATTGATCACTTTTTAATATAGAAAAAATTACTTTGCACCACTCCAAGTTCCAGTTTTACCACTTTTATCCTTCCAGGTTCCTATAAATGCTTTTCCATTATTTATAAATTTAAATTCTCCATTTCCACTTATTTTAACATTTTTTTGATTTTGCTCCCAGGTAAATTGTAAAATTAATCCTTTAAGTTCACCTTTTAGGTTCCCTAAAATTTCTCCATCTTTTGAAGGATAAGAATAAGATCCAGTAACATTAGATTGGTTTTGAACTAGAGTAAGATTGCCAAAATCAGTTTTATATTTTCCGGAAACGTTAATTAATTGGGGAGAAGTTTTATTGTAGGTAAAACTTGAAAGTAACATGAATGCCAAAAAAAAAGAATAAATTATTCGCATAAGATTGTAATTGTTTAAATAACAGATTCACTATAAAAAAAAATTTAAACCTCAAAAATGCATTCATTAATAACACTCAAATTATAAATTAATGATAAATACATATTTGCCCGAAGCAATATCAAAGGTCACAGTATTATCTTTTACTAAAACATTTTTAACACCATTTACCTTTTCTATAGGGATATTAGCTTCCTTAATATTAGCAATTTTATTTCCTGGTAAAATTACCTTTCCTGTTGCGTTTGGAGGAATAGTAACTGTAAGTTGTAAAATGTTTTCCTTTTTTTCCCATTGAGAAGAAACGTAACCGTGGATGGTTTCTACCCTGGCGATTGCCCATGTTAGATTTCCAACAGGTCGAGGATGAATAATAGTATTTTTAAAACCTGGATTTAGATCATCAATTTCAATACCACCTAAGTGTGTGTAAAACCATTGTCCGATTGTTCCATATGAATAGTGATTCCTAGAATTCATTTCTGGTCCTTGTTTATCACTATTCCAAAGTTCCCATATAGTTGTAGCCCCCTTTTCAACCATATATCCCCATGATGGATAAGTCCATTGAGTAGCTAATGAATAAGATAAATCATGGTAACCGTGATCACTTAAAATTGGTAAAATATATTGTGTACCTAAGAAACCAGTCGATAAATGTATGTTTCGTTTATTCACATCATCAGCGATATTTTTTGCCACGTTATCTGCAACACTTTTTGATGTAATTCCAAAAGCCAAAGGTAGAAGGTTGGATGTTTGTGTACCAATTCCATAGTTATCAGTTTCTTTATCAAAATGTTTTTCATTAAAAGCCTGACCGATTTTATCTGCCAAAATATTGTAAGTTTTAGCATCATCAACTTTACCAATCAAGGCTGCTATTTGAGAAAGTAATTTTGTAGTATAAAAATAGTAAGCTGAGCCAATTGGTTCGCTGGAAGTAGGTACAACAGCTACCCAATCGCCAAATCCAGAGACTTCTCTTAAAAAACCTTTACTTTCACTTTGTTTCTTTTTATGCCATTTAACCATTGCAGCATAATTATTCTCCAATATTCTTTTATCACCCGTAAACTGATAAATCTTCCATGGTAAAATTACAATAGCATCTGCCCAACCTGCTTGTGCTACACCTTCATTAAATGCATTAGGATTAACATTTAAAACATCACCATCTTCTCTTTGACAATCAGTTACGTCTTTTAAATATTTTGAATACATTAAAGTCATATCACGATTATAACTTGCCGTAGTGGCAAAAATCTCACTATCTCCTGTCCAACCCATTCTTTCATCTCTTTGCGGACAATCGGTAACAACGCTCATCATGTTCCCTCTCAATCCCCATAAAATATTACTGTGAATTTTATTAATTAAAGTATTTGAACAAGCAAACTGCCCTTTTTGGAGTGCATTTGTATGAACAACAATTCCGGTTATAGCTTCTTTTGTAGGTCTGCCTGGGTAACCACTCACTTCCACATATTGAAATCCATGATAAGTAAATTTAGGTTCCCAAATTTCAGTATTCTTACCATTTAATATATATTCGTCAGTAGCTTTAGCTGAACGAAGAGGATCTGTTTTGATGCTTCCATCAGGATTAATAATTTCCGCAAAACGCATTGTTATTTTAGTACCAGCAGGGCCTTGAACTTTTAATTTTGCATATCCTACAATGTTTTGCCCCATATCAAAAATAAATTTTCCTGGCGAAATCTCAATTACAGTTTCTGGCATAACTTCAGATGTTGCTTGGATAGGTTGTAGTTCCTCTGCTACCAAATTCCTTTTGTTGTCTACGAATAAATCTGTGTTTTGCCAATCTTTATCATTCAATCCAGCTTGCGACCATCCATAGACTTCTTGCCGGGCATCATAAATTTCACCATCATAAATACTATTAAAAATTATTGGTGATGGCTTTATTTTCCATGAACGATCAGTTACAATAATTTCATTTGTGCCATCATCATAATTTATAATCATTTGCATAATCATTTTTAATGGTCCTTCACTATATTGACCAATGCCTCTATACCCAACATCACCACTCCACCAAAGATTTCCTAAAAGACCACCAATTGCATTGTTCCCTATTTTTAATAAAGTTGTAACATTGTATACCTGATATTGAGTATGCTTTGGATAATAAGTCCAGCCTGGTGCAAAAAAATCTGCACCTACTTTTTTTCCATTGATGTATAAATAATATCCACCTAAACCTGAAACAAAAACCTTTGCATCAATTACTTTTTTCTTTAGAGAAAACTCCTTTCTTAGCATTTGTGATCTTGGGGGTTGGTAGGGTGAAATTATTGATCCCCAAGTTTTACCTCCTGATTGATCAACAATTTTTGCCTTAACCCACTTTGAAATAGGGAGTTCAGTATTCCATCCTGTTTTTTCATTTTTATTACATTGCCATGTATCATCTGTAAAAATTGATTGAATTGATCCATCTGTAAATTCTAGATAAATTGTTCCAATAAAACCACCTTGTTTCTCATTTCTAGTATGAAAAGCAGAAATAACTAATTGATTTTCATTATTTCTTAAATTTTTTGTAATATCATACAAAAAAAATCTCTGACCACGAGTAGGCTGAAATTCACGAATAGAGCCTATTTTAATCTGATTTAAAGAAATTTCATAAGCGTTATCAACGGAAGATTTTATATAGGCTTTGGAAACATTTTTGATTTCAGGAATGGTAAAATTCTTTTTAAAAAAAACCATTAGTCCATTAGGAACAGGTTGCGGAAACCAAATCCAATCTCCATCAGGTATTTTTAAACTTTTAGCTTCTTCCTGCTTACCAATCCAATCAGCTTTCCAATCTGATGGGGAAAGAAGGCCCATTTCAAAAGTTGCAATTTCGCTAAATAATGAAGCCTTTTTTGCTTGATCCCAAACTTTAACTCTCCAAAAATATTTTCTTGCTGATTTTAGTGGTAGTCCTTTGTAGATTACATGAGCAGATTCATCTGAATTAACTTTTTCCGAATCCCAAATATCTCCTTGATTAGCAGTTGCCTTTTGTAATGTACTGCTTATAATAACTTGGTAAGCTGTTTGATAAGCCCCTCGTCTAGTATCATTTATAATCCAGCTAAGTTGAGGATTAATTTCATCAATGCAAATTGGATTTTCGCGGTATTCACAATGCAGTTTTACAACAGAAAAAACTTGAGCACTGATTATATGTGTAATAAATAAAAAATAAAAAATAAAAAAAATTGTATTGTTCCGTTGCGGGGAAAAATAATTTGAATAAAGTTTTTTTAAATAAGGCATTTGTAATAGCAATTTCACTAAAAAATATTTCAATCTGGTATTATCGAACAAATTATAAGCTAAATTTTAAAAACACTAATTTTTTTTGCTATTTTTGTTTCATAACCGTTTTATAATCATTTACGTTTTAGTTACTAAAGTATAAATATTGGTATTTATTAATGTAATTAATAATAGATTTAAGTTTAACCGGCTTATTCTTTTAATGAATAAACAAAAAGATTCTAATAAATATATAAATCGATTTGCTTGTAAATCATTTCAAAAATGAAAAACTATTACGATATTCTTGGAATTACACATGAAGCTACTCAAGAAGATATAAAAGGAGCATTTCGCAAACTTTCAATTAAATTCCATCCGGATAAAAACGAAGGTGATAAATTTTTTGAAGAACATTTTAAGTTAGTTGGTGAAGCTTATGAAGTATTATCTAACCCTGAAAAGAGAGAAAATTATAATTTAAAATGGAAGGAATTTAACGAAATCGATCAGGCACAAGATCTTGCAGAAGAATTAAAAGGAAAAGAGCGCGATCTTTTTAGGAAAGAGCATGATTTGAGAAAAAAAATTCAGGATGTTGAAACTGATAAAATTAAATATCAACAAAAAATGTATCATCAATTCGAAAAAGAAAAAAACGACTTGTATGAAAAATTTCAACAGGAAAAAGAAATATTAAAAAACGACTTTAAACCTACAGTTACCAAACGCGTTTTAAAAAATAAAAATAAAAAATATTTAATTACAGCTGGTTTATTTCTCTTTGTCATATTCGCAGTTTTTGCCATTCAGATAATAAATAAACCAAGTCTTAAAATCGTAGAAAAAAAACCATTACCTATCAAAATAGATTCCGCAGCAAAAAAAACGGAGGTGTTACCCAAGAAAAATATTTCAACTGTTCAACCTGTTGCTACAATTCCAAACAATATAATTTCAAGTAAAAGCCCTATTCAAAACAATAAAAACATTGTGGCGAGTAAAGTTGCACCAGAAAACATTCAACATCAACTTGCTACTACTACAAGTAAGGCTGAATTATTAGGTTCTGACCCAAATTCTGGTTGGTCGAGGGATATTTCTGGAAATTATGAAAGCCCAAAAGTATTATTAAAAATACCTTCGGGTCAAAAAGTTGAAATTATTTCAGAATTATCTAAAGGAGGATATTATTATGTATCTTATCAAAATCAAAAAGGTTATATTCACAATGAATACCTGATTTTAGATTAATTTTTTTAAGTATTATTTAAAAAATTATACAGATTCTTTTTTCTTCTTCAAAACCACACAACCAGATATAATGTCATGCAGTGCTTGTTTTCTTAGAGTAAACAGAGGAAATAAAAAACCAAGATAGCAAATAAATTTACTTATATATTTTGAAAAATACCTTGCTGCAGCCCTAAAAGGTGTTAATTGCTTCCCATCATTATCAGTAACAATTATACCCATCGCAATTTTTCCTACGGTACCTTGTTTAGTTGAAGATTCCATAAAAATGAAATAAGCTCCTTGAATTACTAAATCAATTAAAAAAACTGGCAAAAAATAAAATTTCATAAATTTTGAATATGCTTCTAAAAATTCTGTTTTAGAATCGCTATCCGTATGTTTGGCCAATTCCATTAGTTCTTTTACCTGAGGTGAAATATCAGGTAATAATCCTATGGAAATAAAAAGCGGATTTAAAATTAAAGATTGCAGCATAAAAATTATAAAAAAGTCAATAGCCCATGCCGCAAGCCTCGTTCCCCAATCAGTATAGATAAGGTTTTTATTATTTATTAATTTTTCACTCAGAATACTTTCGCTCATAAAAAATAATTATTCGTTTATTTAATGTAAAATTATGTAAAAATCTACGCTTTAATATAATTTTAAATTTTGTTTGTGGAATTTTAAGATTACTTCATCTAACTATTAACATTAAGTTCATCTTCAATTTAAGATTATGCGGAACTCTCGTATTATATATTTTATTTTATTTTTTCTGCTGGGAAACTCCATTTTTTCACAAGTTAAAAACAAGAATGATATGACAAATTATGATTTTGAAAAAGCATGGATACAGGTTCAAGAATTCGAAAGCAAAGGTTTGCCTGAGTCGGCATTGAAAATCGTAAATGAAATATATAAAAACTCCAAAATTCAAAAAAATGCATCCAATCAGGTAAAATCTGTCATTTTTCAATTAAAGTTTTTAAATGAAAAAGAAGAAAATAGTACTGTTAAAAATATTTATAAAGTTCAAAATGAAATAAAAACTGCTGAATTCCCGGTAAAGCCAGTTTTACATTCAATGCTTGCAGAAATGTATTGGAGGTATTATCAGGCAAATAGATGGAAGTTTAAACAAAGAACAAAAACAGTAAATTTCAAAAATGATGATTTAGAAACATGGACTTCGGAAAAAATTGTTGATGAAACAATTCATAATTATCAACAATCACTTGATAATAAAGCTGAATTAAAAAAATATAAAATAAACTTATTAACTGAAATAATTTCAGGTGGTAATGAAATTGGAAAAGATTATAGAGAAACTTTATTTGATTTTTTAGGGCATAGGGCAGTTGATTTTTATATGGGGGAAGAACCTGGGCTTACCCAACCTGCTTATAATTTTACAATAAATTCAGCAGAATATTTATTGAGTGCAACTGAATTCAGTAAAATAAACATCATATCTAAAGACACACTTGCTTACAAATATTACGCTCTTAAAATATTTCAACAATTAATTGAATTTCATCTAAATGACGAAAAACCAGATGCCTTAATAGATGTAGATTTAAAAAGATTGCAATTTGTTTATCAGCATCTTACTCTATCAAATAAAACGGAATTATATCTAAAGACTTTAGAAAATCTTGAACAAAAATATATTTCTTCACCACTATCTACAAAAATAACATACCAAATTGCAAGCATTTGGCAATTAAAAGGCAATCTTTATAATGCCTCCAAATCAGAAGATCATAAATTAGATTTGAAAAAAGCTTTTGAAATAGCTGAAGTCGCAAAAAAACGATTCCCAAAATCAGATGGTGCAAATATGTGTATAATGCTTCAAGATCAAATTTTACTTAAAAGCATTTCTGTTCAAACTGAAGCAGTAAACATCCCTAATCAAGCTTTCAGAGCTTTAATAAAATTTAAAAATTTTACAAACGCTAACTGGAGAATTATAAAGACTGATAAAAATGAAATTACATCGCAAAGAAAAAAATGGGAATCAAATTATAATGTAAACCGTGAAGAAAAATTTCTTGAATATTTCGCTGCTAAAAAACCTGTTAAGTTCGGTTCAATTATTCTGCCTGATGAAAAAGATTTTCAATTTCATAGTGCTGAAGTAAAAATTGAAGGGGTTCCAGAAGGGGATTATATGATTTTGTTCAGTAATGATGAAAATTTTAAAACTTCATCAAATGTCATGGCTTATGGTTTTACTACCATTTCTAATATAAATTTTATTTCCAGAAACCAATCTGATGGTTCTAATGAGTTATATGTTTTAAATCGTGAAAGCGGCCAAGCTTTAAAGGCTGTAAAAGTAAGGTTGTTGTATAACAAATATAATTCCAAAAGGAGTGAATATGTAATTACCAAAGGCGATTCTTTTACAACCGATGAAAAAGGTTATGTTAAAATACCTTTGCAAAAAAGGGATGATATTAGGAATTTTTATTTTGACTTTACCTATCAAAATGACAAGTTAAGCACCATTGATATTGATAGTTATAGATATTCTTATAATGGGATATTTTATCAAAATACATTTGATAAGAGACAATATGATAATGAAACATTCTTTTTCCTCGATCGTGCTATTTACAGACCAGGGCAAACAATATATTTTAAAGGCCTGATGATTTCAACAGATGGTAAAAATCCCAAAATTCTTACCAAGCAAACATCAAATGTTGTTTTATATGACGTTAATCATCAAGTAGTTGTAGAGTTAAAATTAACAACAAATGAATATGGTACTTTTAATGGTTCTTTTACAGCCCCTTCTTCGGGATTAACAGGTTTCATGACATTGGATAATGGAAGCGGTTCTACTTCCTTTTCGGTTGAAGAATATAAAAGACCTAAATTTGAAGTAAATATTGATACATTAAAAGGGTCTTTCCGATTAAATGAAATAATAAAAATTGAAGGAAAAGCACAAGCATACTCAGGTGCAAATATTGATGGTGCACTTGTGAAATATCGGATAGTTAGATCGGCAAGATATCCATATTGGTGGTGGTGCCGATGGGGATATTACCCAACTTCACCAGAAGTTGAAATTTTGAATGGTCAGTCAAATACAGATGAAAAAGGAAAATTTAAGTTTGATTTTCAAGCCCTTCCCGATCTAAATATTTCAAAAGATTCTGACCCAACATTTTCTTATAAGGTTTATGTAGATGTTACTGACATTAATGGAGAAACGCATAGCAATCAAAAAACTGTTGATATAGGTTATAAAGCCCTTCTTGTAAGTGCTGATATAAGTGATTTCGATAAAAGCGAAAAAGAATCTATTAATGTGAAGATTAATTCAATTAATCTGGCAGGTCAATTTGAACCCGCTAAAGGAAAAATTATAATTTGGAAATTAAAAAATCCTTTGCGTACATACAGGGAAAGATCGTGGGAAAAACCTGATCAATTCATTTATTCTGAAGACGAATTTCATAAATTTTTCCCACATGACCAGTTTGCCGACGAAAATAATTTTTTGAAATGGGAAAAAGAAAAAGAAGTTGTACAAATAAATTTTGATACTGAAAAAGGAAAAAATCTTAATTTTAAAAACATCAAAAATTGGGTTACGGGTAAATATCTTCTTGAAATTTCATCTCAAGATAAATATAATGAACCTGTAAAAGAAGTAAAGTATTTTGATGTTTTTGATACAAATGCAAAACATTTGGCCTATCCGGAAACAAACAAAATACTTCCTTTAACAACTTCATTAGAGCCTGGAGGGAAAATGCAAATTCTTTTCAGTACTTCATTACCAAACACTAATGTACTTTATGAAATTGAGCAAGATGGAAATATCATTTTTAAAGAATGGCTAAATGTAAATAATAGTCAACACATTTTGGAGTTTTTAATAAAAGAAGAACACAGAGGAGGTCTTGCAGCACATTTTGCATTTATGAAGGACAATAGGATTTATATTGAAACTTTAAATATTAATGTACCCTATTCTAATAAAAATCTTGATATAAGTTTTGAAAGTTTTAGAGACAAACTTCAGCCAGGGCAAGAGGAACATTGGAAATTAAAAATTGCTGGTCCTAAGGGTGAGAAAGTAATGTCGGAAATGCTGGCAAGCATGTATGATGCATCTTTAGATTCTTTTAGGCCTCATACTTGGGATTTTAATATTTTTTCTGGATCAGTAAACAGATTGGGATGGATTGGTCATAAAGGTTATGAAATTGAAAATTTTAAAATTTTTGATCAAAATTGGAATGTTAATAAATACTTACCTTTCAACACTCCATATTATGATAATTTAAACTGGTTTGGATATGATTTCTATCAGTATAATTATCCATCAGGGGGTTTACGCCGCTCAGCCGCTCCAATGATGAGTAAAAGTAGAGATGGTGACAAACAAAAAAAAGAAATAAGTTCAGAATTAGCTATGGATGATAGTAAATTAAGTGAAGTGGTTGTTGTTGGTTATGGTACTCGAAAAAATCAACCTCCAACTCCACCCACTTCCAAGGAAAATTTCTCAGAAGTTAAAATTCGTAAAAACTTTAATGAAACTGCATTTTTCTTTCCTGATTTAAAAACGGATGAAAATGGAAATATAATCATCAATTTTACTATTCCAGAAGCTTTAACCCGTTGGAAGATGATGGGTTTTGCTCATACTCAGGATTTAAAATCAGGAATGATAACCAAAGAACTGGTTACGCAAAAAGATTTAATGGTGGTGCCTAACCAGCCAAGGTTTTTCCGTGAAAACGATAAAATGGTTTTTGCTGTAAAAGTTAACAGCCTAACTGATAAAGAATTAAATGGGCAAGCTAGACTTGAATTTTTTGATGCTTTAACAATGAAATCTGTTGATCAACTATTAAAAAATTATAACAAGCAACAAAATTTTAGTTTAAAAGCAGGTCAAAGCACTAATTTGGAATGGAACATCGAAATTCCTGAAGGTTTACAAGCTATAACTTACAGAGTTGTTGCAAAAGCAGGAAATTATTCCGACGGAGAAGAAATGACCTTACCAGTTGTAACAAATAGAATGCTTGTTACTGAAACTTTGCCTTTACCAATTAGAGCAAATCAAACAAAAGAATTTAAGTTTGAAAAATTAATAAATAATAAATCAACAACATTAAAAAATCATCGCTTCACTTTGGAGTTCACTTCCAACCCTGCATGGTATGCAGTTCAAGCACTACCATACTTAATGGAATATCCTTATGAGTGCGTTGAGCAGACTTTTGCCAGATTTTATGCAAATAGTATCGCATCGCACATTGCCAATTCAAATCCAAAAATTAAAAATGTTTTTGATACATGGAAAAACATTCAACCTGATGCATTATTATCAAATTTGGAAAAAAATCAGGAATTGAAGACAGCTTTGCTTGAAGAAACACCCTGGGTATTACAAGCTAAAAACGAAAGTCAGAGAAAGAGAAACATTGCCTTGTTATTCGATTTAAACAGAATGGCAAATGAGCAAGAAAGGGCAATTGAAAAAATTCTTAAAGCACAAACTTATTCTGGTGGTTTCACCTGGTTTCCAGGCTATCAAGAAGATCGTTATATGACCCAACACATTGTAACTGGTTTAGGTCATTTGGATGTAATGGGTGTAAAAGCTGTAAGAGTTGATGAAAAGGTTTGGTCAATGACGACAAAAGCCATTGCCTATTTGGATATTCAAATTGCTGATGATTACGAAAAATTAAAGGCTCAAGCTAAAAAAGGATTAATCAATATTGATGATAATCATTTGGGATATCTACATATTCAATACTTGTATTCAAGAAGTTATTTTAAAGATGTTCCTATAAATAAATCACATCAAGGTGCTATAAATTACTTTTTAGGTCAGGAAAAAAAATACTGGTTACAAAATAGTATTTATATGCAGGGTATGATTGCATTAGGCTTACAGAGATTTGATGAAAAAATAATTCCTCAAAATATTATAAAATCTTTAAATGAAAAAGCTTTGCACTCTGATGAAATGGGAATGTATTGGAAATATGAAAGCGGATATTATTGGTATCAGGCTCCAATAGAAACGCAATCATTAATGATTGAAGTTTATGACGAAGTGGCAAAAGATAAAAATGCTGTGGAAGATTTAAAAACATGGTTGCTTAAACAAAAACAAACACAGGATTGGCGAACAACAAAAGCAACATCCGAAGCTTGTTATGCATTATTAAGACGAGGAACTGATTTACTTGCAAATGATAAACTTGTTGAAATAACTGTAGGTGATATAAAAGTTGATCCGAAAAAATCAGAAGAAAATAAAGTTGAAGCAGGAACCGGATATTTTAAATCAACATGGGCAGCAGACCAAGTAAATTCTAAAATGGGGAACATAAAAGTTACCAACCCTAATAATGTTGTGGCTTGGGGTGCTGCATATTGGCAATATTTTGAACAATTGGATAAAATTACAAGTGCAGAAACTCCTTTAAAAATAAAAAAACAATTGTTTTTACAACAAAATACTGATAGAGGACCAGTTATTACTCCTGTTACAGATAAAACAGAACTTAAAAATGGTGATTTAATAAAAGTAAGAATTGAATTACGAGTTGATAGAATGATGGAATACGTTCATTTAAAAGATATGCGTGCAGCAGGACTTGAACCTATAGAAACACTTTCTACCTATAAATACCAAGATGGTTTGGGATATTATGAAAGTACTCGTGACTTAGCTACAAACTTTTTTATTGCTTATTTAAATACTGGGACTCACGTATTTGAATATTCTTTAAGAGTGTCACAAAAAGGAGATTTTTCTAATGGAGTTACCACTATTCAATGCATGTATGCACCAGAGTTTAGCAGTCATTCAGAAGGAGTTAGAGTAAAAATAAAATAAAGGTTCTTAGATAAATTAAAAATCCTAGATTTAACATCTCTGATTTTTAATTTATCTAAATAATTTTTAGGCATATATATTTTTTATTAAAAAAAATTTAATTGGAATGAACATTCCAGAATAATTTTTTAAATTTATTCTATACAGATCATTTTAATTTTCATCAAACAAAAAAAGATTAAATAATCCCTTCCACAAATGGATGGAATTCGTTTTCGCTTTTTGAAATTACTACAGTAGCTACTGTATTTCCTATCACATTGGTTATTGCCCTTGCTTCCGACATAAACCTATCAACACCTAATAGCAAAGCAATCCCTTCAACCGGAATTAATTTTAAAGCTGTTAATGTAGAATCTAAAACTATAAAACCACTACCAGTTACCCCAGCGGCACCTTTAGAAGTGATCATTAAAATTAAAATAATGGAAAATTGTTGGGTTAAAGATAATTGAACATTAAATGCCTGAGTTAAAAAGATTACAGCCATTGATAAATAGATAGTTGTTCCATCCAAATTAAATGAATATCCAGTAGGAATTACCAAACCAACAATGGATTTTGAGCAACCTAGTTTCTCTAATTTGTCCATTATCCGAGGTAATGCAGATTCGGACGATGAGGTACCAAAAACCAACAATATTTCTTCTTTTATAAATACAAGAAGTTTCCAAAGGCTAAATCCATATATTTTTGCAATTAAATTTAGTATTACAAAAATAAAGATCAACATTGTGCAGTAAACGGTGAGCATTAAAAAAGCAAGATTTTTTATTGTTTCTGGACCAAATTTTCCGATTGTAAAAGCCATACCAGCGAAAGCTCCAATAGGTGCTGCTTTCATAATTATAGACAATACACCAAAGAATGCTGATGAAAGTTTTTCAAAAATTGATAGTATTTTCTTACCAGGTTCACCTAAATGGTTTACACTAATACCAAATAAAATTGCAAAAAATAATATTTGCAATATTTCACCTTCAGCAAAAGCCTGAAAGATATTTGAAGGGACTATATGAGTAAAAATGTTAAGCCAATTTGGCTCTTCAGCTTTTTTTATATATTCTTCACCTGCTTTAACAGAAAAATGACTCACGTCAATTCCTTTGCCAGGTTGAGTAACATTAGCAATAAATACACCAATTAATAGAGCAAAAGTGGTTACAATTTCAAAATATAATAATGCCTTCCCTCCGACCCTTCCTAATTTTTTCATACTACTTATATTACCGATTCCGGCAACAACCGTTAAGAAAATAATAGGAGCAATAACCATTTTAATGGCATTAATAAAAATATCGGCTAAAGGTTTTACTTGAACTGCAGCTTTTGGTAATAAATAACCAAAACCAGCTCCCAATAAAATAGCAAGTAAAATTTGAAATGATAAATTCTTAAATAATTTTTCCAAATAAAATTTATTTAGGTTTAAACTTAATTTCATTCAACATCAACTTACCAATTTTAAATATGAATTCGCACTTGGTTTGTTGATTTTAAGAATCTTTGGGAGTAAATTTATAGAAATAATGGATTGATCATTATCGATAGGGTTATTTTTTTGAAAACTGTTGTCATTTTCAACAGTTTTCAATTGCAAATCGTGTTCTTTATCAAAAAGTTGAGATTCAATATTAGTGATGGTGGTTATTAAATTTAAAACAATAACCTCCAATTCATTTAATTTTGACTGGTTTAGGATAATTTTTGTAACATTTACCTTGTTCTTCCTCACCTGAAGTAAAAAAAGTTTATACTCTGCCTTTATTTTTTGTATTTTAAGCTGATCTTTCAATTCCCCATCATCAATTGCATTAATTGCATTTGATAAATCAACATTCTTCTTTTTTATTAAAGAAATTGCAGCTACAATTTTTTCTAATTTGAGAATGGTTCTTTCTGTGCGGAAAAGTAATCGACTTTTTTGATACTTTTTTGCGTTCAATTTTTTATTCAATATCTCAAGAATAGCATTATTATTAAACTCGATGTTATCCACATTTGATTTCATATTTCCAGATATTTTATTTCTATAAATATACAAAAATGGCACCTTTATTTAAAT
>Ga0209512_1003453_pt1 | contig 14970 bp, 13 predicted proteins | sample frozenSSSSmetaG_FD_184142 | JGI IMG/M metagenome (GOLD analysis project Ga0209512, IMG submission 184142) | Glacier valley bacterial and archeal communities from Borup Fiord, Nunavut, Canada, to study Microbial Dark Matter (Phase II) -... | ecosystem: Environmental > Aquatic > Freshwater > Ice >... | reverse complement strand
CTTGAGCTGCAGCGCAATGTAGGGCACGATGCCGACCACCGCGATCAGGGTCACCAGCCCGGCCAGCAGCGGGCTTTTGCCATAGCGGCTGCCGATGAAGTCGGCGATCGAGGTGATGCGGTAAGCCTTGGCGATACGGATCATCTTGCGCAGCACCATCCAGCCCAGTGCCATGGCCAGCGTCGGCCCGAGGTAAATCGGCAAAAACCACACCCCGCCGGATGCAGCCCGGCCGACGCTGCCAAAGTAGGTCCAGGCGGTGCAGTACACGCCCAGCGACAAGGCGTAAGTCCAGGGGTTGGCGATGATGGACCGCCCCTGGGCCGCGCGCCTGTCGCCGTACCAGGCCACCGCGAACAGCAGCAGCAGGTAGGCCAGCGAGGCGCCGATGACCAGGGCAGGCGAGAGCATGGCCCGTCAGTCGTCCGTGTGGGTCTGCCCGGGCCGCTCCATCTGCCAGGCCAGCGCGGCAATCAGCAGGGCCCAGAGAATGAACAGCGCGGCGGGAAACAGCGGTACACCCAGCAGCGTGGCGTTGCGGTCCCAGAGGCCCAGCAGCGGGAAGTTAAACAGCAGCCAGCCGCTCACGAAAAGCGCAAGCAGTCGTTGTGCCGCCAGTCCCTTGAACATTCGCGTCTCCTTGTAAGGATCGGTGCGCCGCAAGCACTCCCCTTGTCATCAGACATTGTGACGCGGTCACCGGGCCTGGCGCCAGGCCCGGCGCCGTGATTCGCGGCAGGCTTGACGCAGATCAGGTTTTAGGCCGCGACACGCTGGCGTGAGCGTGTCGGGACAGCGCGAAATCCATGAAAAACTTGCACCAGATGGTGCTGCCGGCAATCGCCGACCAGGTGCTGTAGTCGAGCTGGCCAAGCAGCACGCTCACGATGACCACCATTGTCACCACGCCAGCCACCAGGTTGACCGCGGCTTCATATGGCGCGAACTTGGCGGGGTTGGGCGGCGACTGGCCGCGCTTGAGGGCCACCTCCGAGAAATCGCGCTTGACGATGATGCGCCAGGCACGGCGCAACCAGAAAAAAGCGATGGGAAACAGCGCCAGAAAAAGAATCCACGTCAAGGCAACGCTGAAATCAAAAACCATGGAGGACTCCGTGGACCCAGCCGTGCAGCAGGCAGCCTGGGCCGGTTCATTAAAAAAGGCCCTGCCAGCGCAGCCAGCAGGACCTCCATTGTCACTCCCCGCCCGCTTGCGCGGGCAGGAATCGGCCTCAAGCCGTAGCGGGCAAACTCAATGGCCGCCGGTCACCGCACTGGAACCACGCGGAATTCGCACGGCTTCGACCATGGCCTGGATGTGTGCTGGCGGCTCTTTGGTGACCTTGTCCACCAGGAAGGCCACCACAAAGTTCACCATCGCGCCGACGGCACCGAAGGCTTCCGGCGTGATGCCGAAGAAGCTGTTGGCCCCGCCAATCATCGGCAGGAAGTCGGTACCCTTGATGAAGAAGATGCCCTTGTGCGCAAACACATAGAACAGCGTGATGAAAAGGCCCGCCAGCATGCCGGCAATGGCGCCTTCCTTGTTCATCTTCTTGCTGAAGATACCCATCATGATGGCCGGGAACAGCGAACTGGCGGCAATACCAAAGGCCAGCGCCACCGTCCCTGCGGCAAAGCCCGGCGGGTTCAGACCCAGGTAGCCCGCCACCACAATCGCCACGGCCATCGATATCTTGCCCGCCATCAACTCGCCTTTTTCGCTGATGCCTGGGATGAAGATATTCTTGACCAGGTCATGCGACACGGCAGACGAAATCGCCATCAGCAAGCCTGCAGCGGTAGACAGCGCAGCAGCCAGGCCGCCGGCAGCCACCAGTGCAATCACCCAGTTGGGCAACAACGCGATTTCAGGATTGGCCAGCACGATGATGTCGGGGTTCACCGTCAGCTCGTTGCCCTTCCAGCCCGCAGCAGCAGCCTTGGCCGTTGCCGCCGCATTTTTGCTGGCGTCGTTGTAGTACTGAATGCGGCCGTCGCCGTTCTTGTCTTCAAACTTCAGCAGACCGGTTTTTTCCCAGCGCTTCATCCAGTCGGGGCGATCCTCGTTCTTGATGCTGGCCTCAGGGGCATACAGGTCGCCGCCGGCCTTCACGGCGGTGTTCACCGTGGCGTGCAAGTTCAGCTTGGCCATGGCCGCCACGGCAGGCGCCGTGGTGTACAAAATGGCGATGAAAACCAGTGCCCAGCCGGCCGAACTGCGCGCGTCCTTGACCGAAGGCACCGTAAAGAATCTCATGATGACGTGGGGCAAGCCAGCGGTTCCGATCATCAGCGACAGGGTGTACATGAACATGTTCAGCGTGCTGCCCGCCGTGGTCGTGGTGTACTGACCAAAGCCCAGGTCGGTGACGACCAGGTCCAGCTTGGCCAGCAGCGTCATGTCGGTGCCGGAAAACCCGCTACCCAAGCCCAGCTGTGGAATTGCGTTGCCCGTCAGTTGCAGCGAAATGAAGACCGCCGGAACGGTGTAGGCCACGATCAGCACGATGTACTGGGCCACCTGGGTGTAGGTGATACCCTTCATGCCGCCGAACACGGCGTAGGCGAACACGATCGCCATACCGACGTAGATGCCGACTTCGCTGGACACGCCGAGGAAGCGCGAGAACGCGACACCGACGCCGGTCATCTGGCCGATGATGTAGGTCAGCGATGCCGTCAGCAAGCAGACCACAGCCACAGTGCTGGCGCTCTTGGAGTAAAAGCGGTCACCGATGAACTGCGGCACCGTGAACTTGCCGAACTTGCGCAGGTAGGGGGCCAGCAGCATGGCCAGCAGCACGTAGCCGCCGGTCCAGCCCATCAGGAACAGGCCGCCGCCGTACCCCATGTTGGCGATCAGGCCCGCCATGGAGATGAACGACGCGGCGCTCATCCAGTCGGCGGCCGTGGCCATGCCGTTCATCACAGGATGAACGTTACCGCCTGCAGCGTAAAACTCACTGGTCGAGCCGGCGCGCGCCCAGACAGCAATGCCGATGTAGAGCGCAAAGCTCAGACCGACAAAAAGATAGATGGTGGTTTGAAGATCCATTTTGATGTCCTCAGTCTTCGTGCACGTCAAACTGACGGTCGAGGTCGTTCATCTTCTTGGCGTAATAGAAAATCAGCACAATGAAGATGTAGATGGAGCCCTGGTGGGCGAACCAGAAACCCAGCGGATAACCGCCAAGCTGGATCTTGTTGAACAAATCGACAAACAGGATGCCCGCACCGAACGACACTAAAAACCAGATGATCATGATCTTGGTTAGCAGGCCGAGTGTGGCTTTCCAGTAGGCGTGACTGCTTAAGTCTTCCTTCATGAAATCCCCCCTTTTAAGGAAATAAATTCAGCAGCAAGGGCCACTGAGCGAACACAGCTCCGGGCCTGCGCCGCGGTGATGTGGGTTGGACTTTGGCGGCGGTTCCTTACGCTTAACTTATAAAAAAGCGGGTATAGGGGTTAGCGATAAGATGTCGAGGGAAAACACCTAGACACACTTTTCACAAGAAAATTGCTTTGTTTTCGTGACCCTGGCCCGCCAACAGGGCGAAACGCCTGCCGTGTCGCCGCCCATGGCCAGCCTGTAAAACGCTGGCCTGGGCAGCAGCGCCTCAGGCCTGCAAGGCCTGCATGCGCTGCGCAACGATGCGCCAGACGGCGCGCTTGCTGTCGTCATGGGCGCCGCTCCAGCTGGCGATTTCGCTGCGCGTGCGAAAGCAGCCTTCGCACAGGTCGGTCCGGGCGTTCATGCGGCAAATTGAAATGCAGGGCGACGGGATATCGGCAGCGGTGTCCACCGTGCGCAAGCGCAGTGTGACCAGGGTGATGGCGCGCGCCAGCGCCTGCTGCTCCTCGCCGGTGTCCACCGCGAGGTCGGCCACGGGCGCATCGGTCAGGCGCACCAGCGACTGCGGCGAGAGCCTGAACACCGCATGCGGATGGCCGGCCGCCGCCCACAGCTCGTCAAAACGGAACAGCGACTGATCGAGCAGAATCACCACCGGCGTGGCGTGGGCCAGCGGCGCCACGCCGCCAATCGAAAAGCCGGTGCTCGCCTTCACAAATGCCGCATCGGCCCGTCTCAGCCGCGTGCCTTCACACACCCGTGCTTCGACTTTTTTCTCGTCCACGCGCTGGTCGCCAGAGGTCACCACCAGCACGGCGGCCTCGTCCAGCTTGCGCCGGAAAACAATGCTTTTTGCTATCTGGCCCACCGACACCCCCAGCGCGTCGGCCGCCTGTTGGGCGGTGCGCGCAGCGTCATCGAGCATGACGGGCGCATGCGGATGACCACTGGCCTGCAACAAAGCGGCGACCCGCAGCACGCCTTCGGGCAGGCTTTTGACTTCAGCGCCGCACATGATCAAGCCGCCCTTTTGTTCAGCAAGGCCGTGGCGGCTCGGGAGCCGGATTTACGGCCCAGGAAATCGCTGATGAACTTGCCGGCGTCGATCAGCTTGTCCAGGTCAATGCCGGTGTCAATGTCCATGCCGTGCAGCAGGTACACCACGTCCTCGGTCGCCACGTTGCCGGTGGCACCCTTGGCATAGGGGCAGCCGCCGAGACCCGCCACGGAGGTATCAAACTGCCACACGCCCATTTCCAGGCTGGCCAGGGTGTTGGCCAGCGCCTGGCCGTAAGTGTCATGAAAATGGCCCGAGATGTCGTTGATGTCGAAGTGGCGCAAGGTCGCTTCCAGCGCGCGCTGCACCTTGAGCGGCGTGCCCACGCCGATGGTGTCGGCCACGCCGACATGCTGCACACCGATGTCCTTCATGAGGCGGGCCAGCATCTCGACGCGCGCGGGCGCAATCTCGCCCTCGTACGGGCAGCCCACGGTGCACGACATCGCGCCCCGCACATGAATGCCTCGGGCGCGCGCGGCCTCGACCACCGGCCGAAAGCGCTCGATGCTTTCAGCAATCGAGCAGTTGATGTTGCGCTGGCTAAAGGCCTCGCTGGCGGCAGCGAACACCACGATTTCGTCGGGATGCGAGCCGAGCGCCGCCTCTAAGCCCTGCATGTTGGGCGTCAGCACCGAATAGCACACACCCGGCTGGCGCTGAATACCGGCCATCACCTCGGCGTTGTCAGCCATCTGCGGCACCCATTTGGGCGACACGAAGCTGGTGACCTCGATGTTCTTCAGGCCGGCTTCCTGCAGGCGGTGAACCAGTTCGATCTTGACTGCAGCGGGCACCGGCTGCTTTTCATTTTGCAGGCCGTCACGCGGGCCGACATCGACGAGTTTGACTTTGGCGGGGAGTTTCATGGCGGTTTCCTTTGAGTGCCGTCAGTATCGCAAAAACCGGTCCCGACCTGGCGCGGGAAGGCCATGTATGCGACAGCGCCCGCTGCTGTCAGGCGTCAAGCTTGTAGTGCAGCCGCAGGAACAGCCTGAAGCGCTTGATGATGGCCAGCGAGTCCTTCAGGAGGTCGCGCTCCAGCGTGCCCAGGCTGGTGAGCTGCGTCAGGTTGTCCAGCGTCTGGCCGAGCTGTCTTTGATGCAGGTTGTTTTTGAGCTTGAGGCCCATCACAAAGTGCAAGGCCTCGGTCAAATCGCGCGCCAGGTCTTGCGCAATATGCTGGCGGTTCACCAGTGTGCGCAGGCGCGCCGTCGTGCTGACCTCGTCCAGGTGATGCTCCAGCGCCAGGGCGCGCACGCCATGCACGATGGGGAAGGTACCCAGTTTTTTCAGATCGAGCACTTGGTCGTCACCGGCGCGCAGCGAGACCAGGCGGGCCCACCAGCCGCCCGGCTCGCTGAACTGCTCGACCGCAGCGGCAAAGCGGGCAAAGAACGCATCGCTGCCCGCCATGCTGCTGTGGGCATAGTCCTTGGCGTGGCGCAGCAGCGACGCGTCGCCCGCCACCGCCCGGGCATCCATGAAAATCGCCAGGTTCATCGGCCCCACGGGATCGGCCCCATACAGCCATTGCCGCAGGCTGTCCTTGAAGCCCGCCAGCGGCTGGCACCACAGTGGATTGGTCACCATGATGTTGCCCGGACAGGGCGGATAGCCAAACGAGATCAAGGCCTGATTGAACCGCTGCACGCTCTGGTCCAGTTCGGCGCATCCATAGCCATCGCGCAGCAGCAGGGCGTTGTCCTGGTCGGTCTTGAGGATCTGCTCCCCCCGCCCCTCACTGCCCATCACGATCAGGCAACTGTTGGCGACCAGTTCCGCCGGCGCCACAAACAACCACAGGCGCGCAAATATCTGCTGGTTGAGTTCGCTCACCAGGCTGGCAATGAGCTCGATCCGGGCGCCCCCGCTGTGCAGCAGCGCAATCAGGCTGTCCATCTGCAAGGCCGCCCGCTGGAGTTCGTCGATGGAGCCGGCCTGCTCCACCTGCACCGCAATCAGGTGGGAGTGGTTGGAGACAAAGCTCATCAGGTCCAGCTGGCTCAGAACGCCCAGGATCTCCTCACCTTCACACACCAGCACGCGGTGGACGCGGTGACGAATCATCGCCAGCAGGGCGTCAGACAACTCGGCATCCGCCGACAGGGAAACCAGCGTGAACTGCGCGACTTCACGCACCGCCAACTGGTCAGGCGGCACATCCCGCAGCAAGGCATCGCGTAAATCGGTGGTGGTGAACATGCCGACGCGTTCGACACCGTCCACGGTGTCGCGCACCAAGGCATTGCTCAGCCCCTGCGACTGCAGCAGCCGGCAGACCGACACCAGGTCCAGCCCGCCATCGACAAAAAAGGGCTTGCGGATGTAGGCGTCCTTGACCCGCACCATCATCAGCGACAAAAATTCCCGGCTCTTGCGGCTCTCCGCCACGGCCGACAGCCGGTGCGAGAGGTCGGCAAACACCCCGGCACTGAACCGCGCATTGCCCGCAATCAGGGCACGCGCCGTGGCACCGGGCAGCTGCCAGGCATCGACCTCGTCCAGCGCCTGCAGCACGCCGCTGGCGCGGCCGGCCATCACCGCGCGGAAAGCAAAAAAATCGGACGGCCCATACACCGCCACCACCTCGGCCGCTTCCAGCTGCTGCACATGCCCCTTGACCAGCACATACACATGGGCCGGGTCCATGTCCGGGGTCAAGATCACCGTCCCCTTCGGGAAGGACACCCGCGTCAAGCTTCCCCGCACCAGCGCCTGCTGCTCCGGGCTCAGGCCGTCGAAAGGCGGGACATCGAACGAAAAGGGGTCTGAAAAATGATCCGGCATAGCGGGTTTCCCATAAAAAAAGGACTGCAGGCAATCGTCCTGCAGTCCTTTCAGCTTATCGCAAGGCGGGCCGAGCGGCCCGCCCCTGTCAGGCCAACACCTTCAGTGACCCGATGCACCCGAAGCGCCGATGCCGGTTTCAGAGCGCACCTGCTGCGCCAGGAAACCGTCGCGGTCGATCTTGGCCTGCTTGCTGTTGTCCAGGATGGAGAACAGCCAGATGCCCAGGAAGCCGATGGTCATGGAGAACAAGGCCGGCGAGGCGTAAGGGAACAGCGCCGAGCCCTTGGGGTTGCCCAGCGTGGCCTCCCACACGGAAGGCGACACGATCGTCAGGCCGACCGAGGAGATCAGGCCCAGGAAGCCGCCCACCACCGCGCCGCGCGTGGTGCAGTCTTTCCACAGCACCGACATGAACAGTACCGGAAAGTTGGCCGAAGCGGCAATCGCAAAGGCCAGCGACACCATGAAGGCAATGTTCTGCTTCTCAAAGGCAATGCCCAGCACCACGGCAATGACGCCCAGCGCAATAGTGGTGATTTTCGAGATGCGCAGTTCTGAAGCGCTGTCGGCCTTGCCCTTCTTGATCACGGTGGCGTACAGGTCGTGCGACACGGCGGAAGCACCCGACAGCGTCAGGCCCGCGACCACCGCGACGATGGTGGCAAACGCCACGGCCGAGATGAAGCCCAGGAACACGTTGCCGCCCACGGCGTTGGCCAGGTGGATGGCTGCCATGTTGCCGCCGCCGATCAGGCCGCCCTTGGCGTCCAGGAAGGACGGGTTGGTCAGCACGAAGGTGATGGCGCCAAAACCGATGATGAAGGTCAGCAGGTAGAAGTAGCCGATCCAGCCAGTTGCCCACATCACCGACTTGCGCGCTTCCTTGGCGCTCGGAACGGTGAAGAAGCGCATCAGGATGTGCGGCAGGCCGGCGGTGCCGAACATCAGCGCCATGCCAAAGGAGATGGCGGAAATCGGATCCTTGACGAAGTTGCCGGGGCCCATGATGGACTGGCCTAGCGCCGCAGCAGCTTCGGCGGTCTTGCCGTCCTTCAGCGCGAGATCGGTCTTGATCGCCACCGCGCCGGCAAACATGGCTTCCGGGCTGAAACCGAAATTCCAGAGCACCATGAGCGCCATGAAACTCGCGCCGCCCAGCAGCAGACACGCCTTGATGATCTGCACCCAGGTGGTGGCGGTCATGCCGCCAAACAGCACGTAGACCATCATCAAGGTACCGACGATGACCACGGCAATCCAGTATTCCAGGCCGAACAGCAGCTTGATCAGCTGGCCCGCGCCCACCATCTGGGCAATCAGGTAGAAGGCCACCACGACCAGCGTGCCCGACGCCGCAAAGATGCGGACCGGTGCCTGCTTGAAGCGAAAAGCCGCCACGTCGGCAAAGGTGAACTTGCCCAGGTTGCGCAGGCGCTCGGCCATCAGGAAGGTGATGACCGGCCAGCCGACCAGAAAGCCGATGGAATAAATCAGGCCGTCAAAGCCGCTGGCCATCACGGCGGCCGAAATACCCAGGAAGGATGCGGCCGACATGTAGTCGCCGGCAATCGCCAGGCCGTTCTGGAATCCGGTGATGCCACCGCCGCCGGTGTAGAAGTCAGCAGCGGACTTGGTCTTGGACGCGGCCCACTTGGTGATGAACAGCGTCAGAACCACAAAGCCGCCGAACATGCCGATGGCGGTCCAGTTGGTGGCCTGCTTTTCAGCCTGGCCCAGGTCTGCACCGGCGGACCAGGCCGCAGCCGACACGCCGAACAGAGCCAGCAGCGTCAGGATGCGACGCATGTTGTCAGATTTGAAATTCATTTGAGCACCGCCTTGGTGATTTCTGCCGTCAGGTCGTCAAACTCTTTGTTGGCGCGCTTGACGTAAATAGCCGTGATCACGATCGTGAAAACAATGACGCCGAAACCGATGGGAACGCCCACGGTCATGACACCCTCGCCGATGCGCTGCGACAGAAAAGGCTTGTTGAAAGCCACCAGCAAAATGAAACCGTAGTACACGACCATCATCGCCAGCGTGAGCCACCAGCCGTAGCTGGTGCGCTTGGCTCTAAGCTCCTTGTATTTTGGATTGCTCGCAATCCGCTGGACCAAATCATCATCCATAGCGCTGTCTCCTGGTAATAATAAAAATACGCTGAGACGCAGGTTAAGCGGGAGGACTTACCATGCACTTACCGGGCGCTTACCCTTTGCTTACCAATACCTGCCAACTCAAAGGGACATCAGGCGGCAGCAGGTGGAATGAGGCGGCGACAAACGGGAATTAATATCCGCGCGCCGGGTCGACGACGCCAGCCACCGCCTCGCCGCGCTGCAGGGCGGCGATCTTGTCGGCAATCTGCGCAATGCTTTCGCCCCGCAGCGTGCGCGCCGAAGTGTGCGGCGTCACGGTGATCTTCGGGTGCGTCCAGAACGGATGCGCCGCCGGCAGCGGCTCGGTGCGAAACACATCGAGCGTGGCGCCGGCCAGATGGCCGCTGTCGATCAGCGCGATCAAATCGTCGTCGACCAGGTGGCGGCCGCGCGCCACATTGATGACATAGCCGCCCGGCTGCAGTCGGACCAGCGTATCGTGCCGCATCACGTTGTCGGTGTCGGGCGTGAGCGGCAGCAGGCACACCAGCACGCGGCTGGCGGCCAGGAAATCGTTGAAGCCGGCCTGGCCTGAAAAGCACTGAACGCCGGGAATGGCCTTGGCGGTCCGGCTCCAGCCCATCACCGGAAAATCAAACTGCGCCAGTGTGCGGCTGACGCGTTCGCCCAGCACGCCCAGGCCCATCACGCCGACCGGAAAATCGCTGCGCAGGCTCGGCTTGCGGTACGACCATTTGCCTTGCGCCGCATCGGCGTCGTAGCCGTCAAATTCACGGAAATGGCGGATCACCGCATGGCATACATATTCGGCCATCTGCACCGACATGCCGGCGTCATCAAGCCGCACCACAGGCACACCGGGCGGCAGACGCAGCTTGAGCAAGGCATCGACGCCGGCGCCGATGTTGAACAGGCCCTGAAGTTGCGTTTGCTCGTCCATGAACTGTTGCGGCGGCGCCCACACCACGGCGTAGTCGGCCGGCGCTGCGCCCGCCGTCCAGACGTCCACCTCAGCGCCGGGAAAAGCGGCCCGCAGGCCTTCCAGCCAGGGCTGGGCTTTGGTGTCGGTGCAGCAAAAACTGATACGCATGCAGGCTTTCAGAAAAGTTTCAAACCGCAATCTTAAGCAGTTCCGACCCTTCCGTGACCTGGTCGCCGGGTGCATACATCAGCTCCTCGACCACGCCGTCGGCCGGCGCAGCGATCGTGTGCTCCATTTTCATGGCTTCCATCACCGCCAGCGGCTGGCCCTTTTTGACCGTGTCGCCGGCCTTGACGGAGAACGACAGGATCTTGCCGGGCATGGGCGCGGTCAGGCGGCCGCCTTCGGCGTGGCTTTCGCCGGCGTGGGCCAGCAGGTCAATCGCGGTGATCTGGGTTGCGCCGCGCGCGGTGAAGACATGGTCGACCTCGCCTTGCGTGTAAACCGCTGCCGTCAGGCGCTGGCCGGCGAACTGGATGGCTATGCCCTGCGCGCCTTTGGCGAACACCAGCGGACCCGACACCTCGCCCACCGTCAATTGCATGGCGCCGTCATGCCCGTAGGTCAAGGTGGCCTTGGCCGGCTCGCCATGGAAGTCGAACTCGAACGACCGCTGCGTCACGCCATGCGATTTCCAGCCGTCGCGGCGGCTGAACGGGTCGCTGCCTTCAGCGGCTTTTTCGCTCAGCAGCGTCTGCGCAATCGCCGCAGCGGCAGCCATCGGCAGCCCGACCGGCTCCTGCTTGAACAGCACGGCTTCCTCACGCGGGATCAAGGCGGTGTCGAGATTGGCCTGGGCAAACGACGGACTGCGCACCACGTAGCGCAGGAACTGCACGTTGGTGGAAAGCCCGACGATGCGGGTCTGCGCCAGCGCCTCGTCCATGCGGGCCAGCGCTTCTTCACGGGTCTGGCCGTGCACAATCAGCTTGGCGACCATCGAGTCGTAAAACGGCGAAATCGTGTCGCCCTGGCGCACGCCGTCGTCAATCCGCACCGTGCTGCGTTCAAACGCCGTGCAGACCGGCTTGTCGTAGACGTGCAGCGTGCCGGTGGTGGGCAGGAAGTTGTTGTCCGGGTTTTCGGCGCAGATACGCGCCTCGATGGCGTGGCCGTTGATCTTGAGCTGCTCCTGCGCCAGCGGCAGCGGCTCGCCCGAGGCCACGCGCAACTGCCACTCCACCAGGTCCAGCCCGGTGATGGCTTCGGTCACCGGATGCTCGACCTGCAGCCGGGTGTTCATTTCCATGAAGAAAAAGTTCATGCTGCCATCGGCGCGCTGCTCGACGATGAATTCCACCGTGCCGGCGCCGACGTAGTTGACCGTTCGCGCCGCCGCCACGGCGGCCAGCCCCATCTGGGCGCGCATCTCGGGCGTCATGCCGGGCGCGGGCGCTTCTTCCAGCACCTTCTGGTGGCGCCGCTGCACCGAGCAATCGCGCTCGAACAGATAAACGTAATTGCCGTGCATGTCGCCAAACACCTGGATCTCGATGTGGCGCGGGCGCTGCACGTATTTTTCAACCAGCACCGCGTCGTCGCCAAAGCTGTTGATGGCTTCGCGCTTGCAACTGGCCAGCGCCGATGCAAAATCCTCGGTCTTTTCCACCGCCCGCATGCCCTTGCCGCCGCCACCGGCGCTGGCCTTGATCAGCACCGGGTAGCCGATGCGGTCCGCCTCGTGCTTGAGCATGGCCGGGTCCTGGTCTGCGCCGTGGTAGCCGGGCACCAGCGGCACGCCGGCTTTTTCCATCAGCTGTTTCGACTCAGCCTTCAGGCCCATGGCCTTGATGGCCGACGCTGGCGGGCCGATGAAGACCAGCCCGGCGCTGGCGCAGGCCTGCGCGAACTCCTCGTTCTCGCTCAAAAAGCCGTAGCCGGGGTGAATCGCCTCTGCGCCCGTGGCCTTGGCCGCTTCAATGATCTTTTCCCAGCGCAGGTAGCTGTCTTTCGGCGCGCTGCCGCCAATGTGGACGGACTCATCGCAAAAGCCCACATGCTTGGCGTCGGCGTCGGCGTCCGAATACACCGCCACGGTCTTGATGGCCATGCGGCGGGCGGTGGCGGCAACGCGGCAGGCGATTTCACCGCGATTGGCAATGAGGATTTTTTTAAACATGGGGGTCATTCTTGGAAAAAGGGGACTTCAGGGTGAAAGCGTGCGGCAATCCTGGGTCGGACTTGCCACTGAAAATGCGCGCCACGCGGGCAAAAAGTTGGGTCAAAAAGCGCCAGCAAAGGCGGATCAGCCAGATGCTGAGCGCCAGCACCACCAGCAGCAAGGGAATGAAAACGAAAGGATGCGCAACGGCCAGCCACAAGCCCGCCGGCACCAGGCTGTCTTCGACCAGCGAGGTGCCGATGTTGCTGAACGGCTCGGGCGAGGTGTTGATCGCCGCCCGGCTCGTCGCCTTGGCGGCAAAACTGGTGCCTGCGAGTGTCCCGCCTACCAATGCTGCTACCAAACTCATGGCAGCGCTGTCGGCGCTAAACACACCGGCCGCCAGCGCTGCGCCGGCCGGGATGCGGATAACGGTATGCACCACGTCCCAGAGCGAATCGAGCCCCGGAATCTTGTCGGCAAAGAACTCGACAAACACCATGAAACCGCTGGCGCCTAGCACCACCGGATTGGCCAGCAGGTGCAGGCCCTGCGGCAGTTCCATCCAGCCCAGGTAACCCGCCAGGCCGGTCAGCAGGATCACCAGGTACAGGCGTATGCCGCTGGCCCAGCCGACGGCGCCAGCCAGTGCAACGAGTTGCGCGGTATCCAAGGCTTGCATGGTGAACCTCGCTTGAAAACTCAGCCCAGCCAGGACGGCTTGCGCTTTTGCAGGAAGGACTGCACGCCCTCCCGGCCTTCGCTGCTGGTGCGGATGTCGGCAATGCCCTCGACGGTGCGGCCGATCAGCGGCGCCTCGATGGGCTGCCCGGCCACTTCCTGCACCAGCCGCTTGCAGCTGCGCACGGCGTTCGGGCTGGCGCTGACCAGCGCGTTCGTCAGTTCCGCCATCTTGGCATCGAGCTGGTCGGCACTGACCACCTCATGCACAAAGCCAATGCGGTGCGCTTCCCGCGCATCGAAGCGCTCGGCCGTCAGGAAGTAGCGGTGCGCCGCCCGCGCGCCCATGGCCCGGATCACATACGGGCTGATGGTCGCCGGTATCAGCCCCAGCTTGACTTCGCTGAGGCAGAAGTTCGCGGTGTCCACGCTCACAGCCATGTCGCAGGCGGCCACCAGCCCCATGCCGCCGGCATACACATCGCCCTGGATGCGGGCGATGGTGGGCTTGGGGCATTCGTACATCACGCGCAGCATCTCGGCCAGTTGCGCGGCGTCGGCCAGGTTTTCGGCGCGCGTGTAGTCGGCCATGCGGCGCATCCAGTTCAGGTCGGCCCCGGCGCAAAAGGCCGGGCCCGTGGCGGCCAGCACCACGGCGCGCACCTCGGCGCGGCTGGCGGCGTCCTGGAAAGCGGCGGTGATCTCGGCAATCACCTCGTCGTTGAAGGCGTTGCGGATGTCGGGACGGCTGAGCGTGAGCGTCAACACCGCGCCCTGCTGGGTGGTTTCAAGTGCGTTCGTCATGGTTTACATCCTGAACAGGCCGAATTTCGTCTCGGGAATCGGCGCGTTCTGCGAAGCGCTCAGCCCCAGCGCGAGCACGCGGCGGGTGTCGGCCGGGTCGATCACGCCGTCGTCCCACAGCCGCGCGGTGGCGTAATAAGGATGGCCCTGGTGTTCGTACTGGCTACGAATCGGCGCCTTGAAGGCTTCTTCTTCCTCGGCAGACCACGCGCCGCCCTTGCCCTCGATGCCGTCGCGCTTGACGGTGGCGAGCACGCCGGCGGCCTGGTCGCCGCCCATGACGCTGATGCGCGCGTTCGGCCACATCCACAAAAAGCGCGGCGAGAACGCGCGCCCGCACATGCCGTAGTTGCCGGCGCCAAAACTGCCGCCGATGATGACGGTGAACTTCGGAACCGCTGCCGTGGCCACGGCGGTGACCATCTTGGCGCCGTTGCGCGCGATGCCTTCGTTCTCGTACTTGCGCCCGACCATGAAGCCGGTGATGTTCTGCAAAAACACCAGCGGAATCTTGCGCTGGCAGCACAGCTCGATGAAGTGCGTGGCCTTGAGCGCCGACTCGCTGAACAGGATGCCGTTGTTGGCGATGATGCCGACCGACATGCCTTCGATGTGCGCAAAGCCGCAGACCAAGGTGGTGCCGTAGCGCGCCTTGAACTCGTCGAACACGCTGCCATCGACGATGCGGGCGATGATCTCGCGCACGTCAAACGGCTTGCGCACATCGACCGGAATCACACCGTACAGCTCTTTCGCTACGAATTTAGGAGCTAGTGGCGCAGGCCCCGTCTGCGCTGAAGCCTTGTTTTTATTCAAATTCCTGACCGAGGCGCGCGCCAGCGCCAGCGCATGCAGGTCGCTCTGCGCGAGGTGGTCGGCCACGCCCGACAGCCGGGTGTGCACGTCGCCGCCGCCCAGGTCCTCGGCGGTCACGACTTCGCCGGTCGCAGCCTTCACCAGCGGCGGGCCGCCTAGGAAGATGGTGCCCTGGTTCTTGACGATGATGCTTTCGTCGCTCATGGCGGGCACGTAGGCGCCGCCTGCGGTGCAGCTGCCCATCACCACGGCGATCT
>Ga0209512_1003451_pt1 | contig 14975 bp, 11 predicted proteins | sample frozenSSSSmetaG_FD_184142 | JGI IMG/M metagenome (GOLD analysis project Ga0209512, IMG submission 184142) | Glacier valley bacterial and archeal communities from Borup Fiord, Nunavut, Canada, to study Microbial Dark Matter (Phase II) -... | ecosystem: Environmental > Aquatic > Freshwater > Ice >... | reverse complement strand
CCGTCGCCATCCCTCGGGGTTTGTGCATATTCCGCTGGCCCTGCGCGACCCCAACGGGCTGGCGGTGCTGGCCATGATTGTGTGCCTCACACCCGGCACGGCCTGGGCCGAGTTGTCGCTGGACCGCTCCTTGCTGCTGCTGCATGTGCTTGAACTCGACGATGCCGAGGCCATCGCGGCGGACATCAAGCACCGCTACGAACGCCCCCTGATGGAGATTTTTGAATGAGCCCCGTGCTGTCCTGGGCCCTGCCCATCGCTCTTTTCATGCTGGTGCTGGCGATGGCCTGCACGCTGGCCCGCCTGCTCAAGGGACCGACCGCCCAGGACCGGGTGCTGGCACTGGACTGCATGTACCTGAACGGCATGCTGGCCATGCTGGTGCTGGGACTGATGTACGGCAACAGCCACTACTTCGAAGCCGCGCTGCTGATTGCCTTTTTGTGCTTTGTCGGCACCACGGCCATGGCCAAGTTCTTGCTGCGCGGGGAGGTCATCGAATGAGCACGCTGCCCCCTTTCCTTCCCCTCTGGGCTGACATCATGATTGCCGTGCTGGTGCTGATGGGCGCCGCACTGGCCCTGCTGGGCTCGATTGGCCTGCTGCGCCTGCCGACATTTTTCGAGCGGGTCCACGCGCCGTCCATCATTGCCACCAGCGCCAGCTGGTCCATCATGCATGGCAGCCTGTTGTTCTTTTCACTCAAGAACCGGGAACTGGCCGCGCACACGATGCTGATTGCGCTGTTTCTGGCGATCACCGTGCCTGTGACCACCATTTTCCTGATGCGGGCCGGCCTGTTCCGCGCCCGGCAGGCGGGCATGAAGGTGCCGCCTAACCTCAGCCGTACGCCACTCGGCGGCACAAAAAAATCCTGAATTAATAGCAACTTACGCCCACTGCATAAGCGCTAGCGCCTGTTTTTATCCATAAACTGGAAGGCCAGGCGCCTGGCTTCAGGCTTTCCCAAACCCGCCGCCACCCGGCGTGTGAATTTCAAACACATCACCAGGCTGCATCTCGGCCTGGCCAATGTGCGCCAGCGCTTCGGTCCTGCCATCCGCCCGAACCACCACGTTTTTGCCAACCTGCCCCGGCGCGCCGCCGGCCATGCCGAAAGCCCCGTGCTTGCGGCCGTTGGACAAGATGCTGGCCGTCATCGCTTCGAGGAACTTGACGCGCCGCACGCCGCCGTTGCCACCCATCCACTTACCGGCACCGCCCGAATGGGCGCGGATTTCGTAGCTTTCGAGCCGCACCGGAAAGCGGAACTCCAGCACTTCCGGGTCGGTCAGGCGCGAATTGGTCATGTGGGTCTGCACCACGCTGCATCCGTCAAAGCCCTCGCCCGCGCCGCTGCCACCCGAGATGGTTTCGTAGTACTGGTGGCGCGCATTGCCGAAGGTGAAGTTGTTCATGGTGCACTGGCTGGCCGCCATCACGCCCAGCGCGCCGTACAGCGCGTTGGTGATACAGCTGGACGTTTCCACGTTGCCGGCCACCACCGACGCCGGCGGGTTCGGGTTCAGCATGGAGCCGGCCGGGATGATGACCTTGAGCGGCTTCAGGCATCCGGCATTGAGCGGAATGTCGTCATCGACCAGCGTGCGGAACACATACAGCACGGCCGCCATGCAGACCGCCGTGGGCGCGTTGAAGTTGTTGGTCTGCTGAGCCGACGTGCCGGTGAAGTCGATCTCGGCGCTGCGGTTTTGTGTGTCCACGCGGATCGCCACCTGGATCTGCGCGCCGTTGTCCAGCGGCAGCGTGAACTGCCCATCTTTCAGCCGGGTGATGACGCGGCGTACCGACTCCTCGGCGTTGTCCTGCACATGGTTCATGTAGGCCAGCACCACCTCCAGGCTGAACTGTTCGACCATCTTGCGCAGTTCCTGCACGCCTTTTTCATTGGCGGCAATCTGCGCCTTCAGGTCGGCCATGTTCTGGGCCGGGTTGCGTGACGGGTATTCACCGCTTTCAAGCAGCGCCACCATCTCGGCCTCGCGCAGCACGCCGCGGTCCACAAGCTTGACGTTGTTGATCTGCACGCCTTCTTCTTCGATGCGCGTGGAAAACGGCGGCATCGAGCCCGGCGTGATGCCGCCGATGTCGGCATGGTGGCCGCGCGAGCCCACGTAAAAAGTGGGCTCCATGGCCGTGCCCAGGTAGACCGGCGTGATGACGGTGATGTCAGGCAGGTGCGTGCCGCCGTGGTAGGGGTCGTTCAGCACATAGACGTCGCCGGGCTGCATCCTGCCGGCGTTCCCGCGGATCACGGTCTTGATGCTTTCGCCCATCGAGCCCAGGTGCACCGGCATGTGCGGCGCGTTGGCAATCAGGTTGCCTTCGGTGTCGAACAGCGCGCAGCTGAAGTCCAGCCGCTCCTTGATGTTGACCGAGTAGGCGGTGTTTTGCAGCTGCAGCCCCATCTGCTCGGCAATGTTCATGAACAGGTTGTTGAAGACTTCCAGCAGCACCGGGTCCACCGTCGTTCCTGCTGCAAACTTGATGGCGCGCGGCACCCGCCGGTCCAGCATCAGGTGGTCAAAAGCCGTCAGACTGGCTTCCCAGCCGGGCTCGACCACAGTGGTGGCGTTTTTCTCGGCAATGATGGCCGGCCCCAGGACGAGGTCGCCCGGCTGCAGGTCTTCGCGCACCACCAGCGCGGCATCAACCCACTGACCGCCTGAAAACATGCGCACGGTTTCGCGGCGAGGCACTTCGCGCGGTGCGTGCAACGCGTGGCGCGGTTCGGCCGGCGCGTCGCCCGCCACCACAGCCTCGACCGATACCGCTTCCACCACCAGGCCCTTGCCCTGCATCAGGAAGGCGAAACGCTGGCGGTAAGCGGCTTCAAAACCGGCTTGAATCTGATCCAACGTGCCAAACGGCACGATCAGCGCGGAGTCGCTGCCCTCGTAGCGCACATGCACGCGCAGATAGCTGCTGATGGCGCCCGTGCTGACTTGCTGGCGCTGCAGTTCGGCCTCGGCGGTGGCGGCCAGGGCCTTGAGCGCGGCGGCAATCTCGGGCAGCGCGGCTTCCGACAACTTGCGCTCCACGGCCTGCTCGCGAATCACGTTCTGGTCGGCCAGCCCCATGCCGTAGGCGCTCAGCACACCGGCCAGCGGATGCACAAACACACGGCTCATGCCCAGCGCATCGGCCACCAGGCACGCGTGCTGCCCACCCGCGCCGCCAAAGCACTGCAGCGTGTAGCGCGTCACGTCGTAGCCGCGCGCCACCGAAATCTTCTTGATCGCGTTGGCCATCTGCTGCACGGCGATATCGATGAAACCCTCGGCCACTTCCTCGGCGCTGCGGCCGGTCTGCACGGCCAGTTCGCTGAACTTTTCATGCACTGCTTCAAGGCTCAACGATTCATTGGCCTGCGGTCCAAACACCTTGGGAAAGTAGCGCGGCTGCACCTTGCCGACCATCACGTTGGCATCGGTCACGGCCAGCGGGCCGCCGCGCCGGTAGCTGGCCGGGCCGGGGTTGGCGCCCGCGCTTTCGGGTCCGACCCGGAAACGCGCACCGTCAAACGCCAGCACCGAGCCGCCACCGGCCGCCACGGTGTGAATGCTCATCATGGGCGCGCGCATGCGCACACCCGCCACCTGGGTCTCGAACTCGCGCTCGAACTCGCCGGCGTAATGGGACACGTCGGTGGAGGTGCCGCCCATGTCGAAGCCAATCACCTTTTCTATGCCCGCAATCGCCGCAGTGCGCGCCATGCCGACGATGCCGCCGGCCGGTCCGCTCAGGATCGCGTCCTTGCCCTGGAACACATGGGCATCGGTCAGCCCGCCCGACGACTGCATGAAGAACAGCTTCACGCCCGGCATTTCGCCGGCCACCTGCTCGACATAGCGGCGCAGGATAGGCGACAAATACGCATCGACCACCGTGGTGTCGCCCCGGCTGACGAACTTCATCATCGGGCTGGTTTCATGCGAGGTGCTGACCTGCGTGAAACCGACTTCCCGGGCAATACGCTTGGCGGCCTTTTCATGGTCGGTGAAGCGGTAGCCGTGCATGAACACGATCGCCACGCTGCGCAGGCCTTTCTCGTACTGCGCAAGCAGTTCAGTTTTCAACAGCGCTTCATCGAGCGGCTGAAGCAGCTCACCCTGCGCGCTGACGCGCTCGTCGGCTTCCACCACGGCGCTGTAAAGCAGTTCGGGCAGCACGATGCGGCGGTCAAACAGGCGCGGCCGGTTCTGGTAGGCGATGCGCAGCGCGTCCCGGAAGCCGCGCGTGGTGACAAGCAGCGTGGGCTCGCCCTTGCGCTCCAGCAGCGCATTGGTGGCCACGGTGGTGCCCATCTTCACGCAGTCGACCACGTCGGCGCTGACCGGCTCGCCGGCTTTGAGGCCCAGCAGATGGCGGATGCCGGCCACCGCCGCATCGCGGTACTGCTCGGGGTTTTCGCTCAGCAGCTTGTGCGTGACCAGCGTTCCATCGGGCCGTCGGCCGACCACGTCGGTGAAGGTGCCGCCCCGGTCAATCCAGAACTGCCAGCGGGTGGTGCCATTTTTTTCCATGATGCGCCTAGAAAGAAGGGTAAAAAAGGTTAAAGACTGGCGGCCGAGCGGGCCGCCTGGTCGTAGATGCCCGAGAGCAGGCGCAACAAACGCGCCAGCTCGCCAATGTCGCGGTTCAGGGCATCGTCGGCATTGAGGGCGTTGATCAGGCAGGATTCGCGGATTTCGCGGTAGCGGTTCACGTAGTCCAGCCCCATGTCGGTGCACGCGTAGGTCACGTCCTTGCCGCTTTTGCTTGACACCACCACGCCCAGGTTCTGCAGTTTCTTGAGCGAGTAGTTGATCAGGTGCGTGTCTTCGACATTCATGATGAAGCAGATGTCGGCCAGCCGCTTGTTGCGGGCGCGGTGCGTGACATGGTGCAGCACCAGCACGTCCAGCGGCATCAGGTCCTTCAGACCCGCCGCACTCATGCAGTGCACGACCCAGCGGTGAAACGCATTGCCGGCCACGATCAGGCCAAATTCGAACTCGCTCATCTCCGCGCTTCGGGGTGACACCAGATGGGCCGACGAAACGATGGACGGCGTGCCAGGCGAAACACCAGCAGGCACAGGGGTGACGGATTTTTTGACCATGAACAAGCTCCGGGTTGGCATCTTTATTGCGTAAACAAATTGTAGGCAGTTAAACCTTAATTCATCAACAATTTGTTGACGTTTAGGGAAAACACCCAGCGGTAAGGCGCAAATGCGATTTACATTTACTTGTCGACTTTTCACCTGGAACGACGTTGCCCCATGAGCCCCGCCACGTATTTACCCACCGCCCCATGCGCCTGAACGATTCGTCCCTCCCCACACCGCCCCTGCTGTCCGTTCGCTCGCTCGCTGTTGAATTCGAGGTGCCCGGCGGTCGCTTTCGCGCGGTGGATGGACTGAGCTTCGACGTCACGGCCGGGCGCACGCTGGCCATCGTCGGCGAGTCCGGTTCGGGCAAGTCCGTGACCTCGCAGGCCATCATGCGGCTGACCGACTACTCCGGCGGCAACATCGTGGCCGGCCAGGTGATGTTCCAGTCGCCGGGTAGCGGCATGCTGGACCTGACGCAGGCCAGCGACGACACGCTGCGCGCGATACGCGGCAACGAAATTGCCATGATCTTCCAGGAGCCCATGACGTCGCTGAACCCGGTGTTCACGATCGGTAACCAGATCGCCGAAACACTGATCCTGCACCAGGGCCTGAGCCCGCTGCAGGCCCGCGAACAGGCCCGCGCGCTGCTCGACAAGGTACGCCTGCCCGATGCCGAACGGCTGCTCGACACCTACCCCCATGCGCTGTCCGGCGGCATGCGCCAGCGCGCCATGATTGCCATGGCGCTGGCCTGCCAGCCCGCGCTGCTGATTGCCGATGAGCCGACCACGGCGCTCGATGTCACGATCCAGGCGCAGATCCTGAACATCATCCGCGAGCTGCAGCGCGACCTGAACACCGCCGTCATGTTCATCACCCACGACATGGGCGTGGTGGCGCAGATGGCCGACGACGTGGTCGTGATGTGGCGCGGCCGCCAGGTCGAGCACGGCACGGTCGAGCAGATTTTCAATGCGCCCAAGCACCCCTACACCCGCGCCCTGCTGGCCGCCGTTCCCAGGCTGGGCAGCATGCGCGGCCAGGCCTTGCCCAAGCGCATGCCGCTGGTCGTGCTCGAAGGCGACGAGCTGCGCGAAACCGGCACCGAGCAGGTTCAGGACACGGTGGACCACCGCGCGCCGCTGCTGTCGGTCGACAAACTCAGCACCCGCTTTGACGTGACCCGCAACCTGCTGGGGCGTGTCACGCACCGGGTGCACGCCGTTGAAGCAGTCAGCTTTGACATTTACCCGGGCGAAACCCTGGCCCTGGTCGGCGAGTCCGGCAGCGGCAAGTCGACCATCGGCAAGACCTTGCAGCAGCTGGTGGAATCGACCAGCGGCGCGATCCGCTTCAACGGCCAGGACATCGCCACGCTGGGCGCTGCGGCCAAGCGGCAGCTGCGGCAAGACATCCAGTACATCTTCCAGGACCCGTATGCGTCGCTTGATCCGCGCAAGACGGTCGGCTTCAGCATTGCCGAGCCGATCCTGACCCACCGCTTGCTGACCGACGCTAAAGCCATACAGCGGCGCCTGGCCGAACTGCTGGAATGCGTCGGCCTCAAGCCCGAGCACGCCAGCCGCTATCCGCACGAATTTTCGGGCGGCCAAAGGCAGCGTGTCTGCATTGCCCGCGCGCTGGCCTGTAACCCGAAGCTGGTGATCGCCGATGAATCCGTGTCAGCGCTCGACGTGTCGATACAGGCGCAGATCATCGACCTGCTGATGACCTTGCAGGCCGAGCGCGGCCTGTCCTACCTGTTCATCACGCACGACATGGCGGTGGTCGAAAAAATCAGCCACCGGGTGGCCGTGATGTACCTGGGCCAGATCGTCGAAATCGGCCATCGCCAGGACATTTTCGAAAACCCCCAGCATGCCTACACACGCAAGCTGCTGGCCGCCGTGCCGGTCGCCGAGCCGGGCCGGCAAATCGACGCCCGCCTGATCCAGGGCGAAATCCCCAGCCCGGTGCGCAAGGTCGGCCAGGAGCCGGACATTCTGCAACTCATGGACGTCGGACCGGGCCACCGGGTGGCGCAACCTGCCGCCGTGGCTTGACGCCCCACTGGCGTCATCCTCTCTTTTTATTTTTCACACTCACTCAGGAAATCCCATGAAGCTGAAAACCCTTTTAGCCACCACCAGCCTGGTGCTGACCTGCCTGGTGACGCCCGTCACCCACGCGGCCGGAACGCTGACCGTGGCCCTACACCAGGACCCGGGCAACTGGGACCCGATTGCCACCTTCCTGGTGTCCTGGGGGGCGGTCGGCAGCCAGGTGTTTGACGGCCTGATCATGCGCACGCCCGACATGAAGCTGGTGCCCGGCCTGGCCACGAAATGGGAGTTCCTGGACAAGAACACCAAGCTGCGCTTTACCCTGCGCCAGAACGTGAAGTTCCACAACGGCGAGCCGTTCGACGCCGAAGCCGTCAAATTCACGTTTGACCGCCTGCTCGGCGAAGAGGGCAAAAAAGGCCCGCAGCAGTCCAACTACAACGCGATTGAAAAAGTCGTGATCGTCAACGCCACGACGGTCGACTTCATTCTCAAGAGCCCCGATCCGGTCCTGCTGACCAAGCTGTCCGGCTACGGCGCCATGATTGTTCCGCCCAGATACATCAAGGAAAAAGGCAGCCAGTTCTTCGGCATGAACCCGGTCGGCACCGGCCCCTTCAAGTTCAGCGACTACAAACCCAAGATCAGCCTGTCTTTCGATCGCAATGGCGCCTACTGGGGCGGCGCGCCCAAGCTGGACCAGCTGGTCTACCGCTTCATCAGCGAGCCCGCGACACAGGCGGCTGAACTGCAGTCAGGCCGGCTGGACGTGGCCAACCAGGTTCCGCTGGCGATGATCGAAACGCTCAGGAAGGACCCCAAGCTCACCGTCGCCAGCATGGACGGTCCGGTGGCGCTGGCGCTGCGCTACAACACGCAGCGCGGCATCATGAAGGACCGCGAGGTGCGCAAGGCGCTCACCATGGCGGTGGACCGCGACACCATCATCAAGGTCATCCTGCTGGGCCATGCCAAGCCCATCGCCAGCTTCCAGGGTCTGTTGTCGTTTGGCAACGACCCGGCCCTCAAGCCCCTGCCGTTCAACCCCGCGCTGGCCAAGACCATGCTGCAAAAAGCCGGCGTCAAGCCGGGCACGCAGATCCAGCTCGACTTCCGCGGCCCTGACAGCAACTTCCGCGAAGTGGCGCAGGCCGTGGCCGGTTACCTGCAGGCCGTGGGCGTCACGGTGTCGCTCAAACCGTACGAGACCAACGTGCTGCTCAACGACATCATCCCGAACGGCAAGACCGGCGAAATGTGGCAAAACCAGTGGGGCGGCTGGACCTTTGACTACGACAACACGGCCTACGCCATGTACTACACCAAGCAGCGCTGGAATCCGTTTGACGACGATGCCAAGCTCAACGCCCTGCTGCACACCCAGCGCAACACCTGGGACCAGGCAGTGCGCAAATCCACGCTGAACGAGATCAGCCGCTACGTGGCCGACCAGGCGCTGGAAATGCCGCTCTACAGCCTGAACACCACCTACGGGCTGAACAAGCGCGCCAAGAACCTGGCGCTGCCCGCCGACGGCCGCTTCCGTTTTGTGGATGCCACCGTCGACTGACGCGTTCCTTGATCTGACAGGTTGCCAACACCATGAGTGGATTTCTTATCAAGCGGCTGCTGCAGGCGATCTTCGTCGTGCTGGTGGTGACCCTGTTTGTTTCTTATGCCGTGCGCCTGTCGGGCGACCCGGCGCTGATGCTGAGCCAGGGCGCTGGCAGCGTGACGGAAGAGGACCTCCAGAACATCCGCACCGGTCTGGGGCTGGACCGGCCTTTCCTGGTGCAGTACGGCGATTTCCTGGGCGGTGCCGTGCAGGGCGACTTTGGCCTGAGCTTCATGGGCGGAACGCCGGTGGCGCAGCTGATGGGCGACGCACTGCCCGCCACGCTGGCGCTGGCCTTTGTCTCGCTGCTGCTGTCCATTGTGGTGTCGGTGCCGCTGGGCATCAAGGCGGCCGTGAACAAAGGCAAGGGCGTTGACCAGTTCATCCGCATCATCTCGCTGGTGGGATTGTCGTTTCCCAACTTCTGGCTCGCCATCATGCTGGTGCTGCTGCTGTCCATCACCTTTCCCCTGTTGCCGCCTTCGGGCTGGGATGGCGCCATCAGCCTGGTCTTGCCGGCGCTGACCATGGCGATCATCCTGTCGGCGACCAACGTGCGGCTGGTGCGCACCGCCATGCTGGAGACGCTCTCGGCGCAATACATCATGGTGGCGCGCAGCAAGGGGCTCAGGGAGCGCGTGGTGCTCTACAAACACGCGCTGCGCAATTGCGCCATTCCCCTGATCACCTACATCGGGCTGCAGTTTGGCAACCTGATTGGTGGCCTGGTCGTGGTGGAAAAAGTCTTCAACTGGCCCGGACTCGGAACGCTGGCCTTTGATGCCATCGCCAACCGGGACTACCCGGTCCTGCAGGGCACCGTCACCGTGCTGGCCGTGATCATTGTGGCGGTCAACCTGCTGGTTGACATTGCCTACGGGCTGGTCGATCCCCGCATCCGCAACAAATGAATTCCATGCAAACCGCTCTTCCCGCCACCGCTCCCGTTCGCGCCATGCAGTGGCGCTCGCTTGAATTCATCCTGGGCGCCGTGCTGACTGGCGCCATGCTCACGCTGGTGCTGCTGTCGGTCTGGATTTTCCCGGACCGGGGCTCGCTGATGGACCTGGCTTCCCGCCTGGCGCGGCCTTTTACCGCGTGGGCACATCCGCTCGGCACCGACCCGCTGGGTCGCGACGTGCTGGCGCGCGTGCTGGTGGGCGGCCGGATTTCCCTGATGGTCGGTTTTGTATCGGTGCTGGGCGCCTCGGTGCTGGGCATCACCGTGGGACTGATCGCCGGTTATTACCGGGGTTTCTGGGACATGCTGCTGATGCGCTGCGTCGATGTGCAACTGGCGCTGCCCTTCATCCTGGTGGCGCTCACCTTCATTTCCATTTTGGGCGGCGGCCTGGGCAACATCATTTTGTTCATGATCGTTTCGCAGTGGGTACAGTACGCGCGGCTGGTGCGCGGCATGGTGCTGTCGGTGCGCGAGCGCGAGTTCGTCCAGGCGGCGCGGGCGTTCGGCGTGCGGGATGTCGCCATGATTCGTCACCACATCCTGCCCAACATCATCGGGCCGGTCATCATCCTGATGACGCTGAACGTGGCCAACAACATCCTGCTGGAAAGCAGCCTGACCTTTCTGGGCCTCGGGGTTGATCCGCTGATCCCGAGCTGGGGCGGCATGCTGGCCGATGGCCGCACCTACATGCAGACCGCCTGGTGGGTCAGCGTCTTTCCCGGCGTGGCCATCATGCTGACGGTGCTGGGCCTGAACCTGCTCGGTGACTGGCTGCGCGACCGTATCGACCCCACCGGAAAACTGTGATGACCGACAGACTGCTCCTCGATGTGACCCTGCCGCGCACGCTGGACCGCTGGGTCAGCCAGTTTGAACAGGCCGAATGGCGCGGCGCCCAGGTGGAGGGCTGGCTGTTCGAAGGCATGGCCGCACGCCGCGCCGCCGAACGGCAACTGGCGGCGGCCGGCGTCACGGCGACGCTGCGCAGCGCCTACAAGCCGCTGCTGCACTACTTTCTGGAAGAAGTCGACTGCGCCGCGCTGGCTGCGGTCACCGTCACCTACCCCGTGCATCCGGCCGCATCGCCGCGCCGTTTTCTGCTGGAGGCCTACCCACTGGCGGCGCTGCTGCCTGACTGCCAGCTCGAATTTGAACCCGGTACCGACGACCTGCACTACCAGGTGGCGCTCACGCTGAAAGATGGACGTCGCCTGGAGACCCGCGTGTTTGCGCCCAACCGCGTTCATGTGGACCACCTGGACGCCACCCTGCTGTCACCGACCGGCTGGCTCAGGACCCGGACCCCGTCCGACCCGCCGATCCAGATGGACGCAGCCCAGAAAACCGATTACGAACAGGTTTTCGAGCAGATTGTTCAAACCGTCCAGCAGCAGCCCTGGCCGGCCCGGGAGCCTTACTTCGAGCGGCTTGACATTCGCGTGGACCTGCCCGGTTTTGAGCTGGCCTTGCCGGTCGACCACGAATGCATGAGCACCTTTGAGGCGCTGCACGAGGACATCTATTTTTCGCTGCTGGAAATCTTTCAGCGCCAGTCCGGACGCGCCACCAGCGACCGGCGATTGCAGCCCGGCCAGATCGTGCCGGACGTGCGCGCCAGCAACACGGCGCCGCGCCTGCGCATGGCGCTGAGCCGCTTTGACGTGCCAGCGCAGGACCTGCGCGCGTGCGCCAGTCCGGCGCCAGGGCAAGCGCTTGAGCGGCTCGATGCTGCGCCGCATCCCGAGCGCATTGCCGCAGAGATGCAGGAACTGGGCGGCCAGCGTTTTCGCGCCTTGTCGCGCCAGGGCCGGGCGGTCGAAGGCCTGTACCAAGCCGGACCGGGCGCAGCCGTCCTCATCAGCGGCGGCCAGCATGCCAACGAAACCTCGGGCGTGGTTGGCGCCCTGCGTGCAGCGCAACAGCTCAAGACCAGTGGCAAGGCGCACTTTGCGTTGATCGCGCTCGAAAACCCCGATGGCTATGCCCTGCACCGCGAGCTGTGCGCACAGCAGCCGCGCCACATGCACCATGCCGCACGCTACAGCGCGCTCGGCGATGACATTGAATACCGCGAGCAGGCGCCGCTGTATGAGCGAGAGGCGCGCGAGCAGGCGCTGGCCCTCTCGGGCGCCCAGCTCCACGTCAACCTGCACGGCTACCCGGCCCATGAATGGACGCGGCCGCTGTGCGGCTATGTGCCGCGCGGTTTCGAGCTGTGGACCATTCCAAAAGGGTTCTTCCTGATCCTGCGCCACCACCCGGGCTGGCAGGCGCAGGGGCGCGCGCTGCTGGAGCACGTCAGTGCAGCGCTGCTTCAGGTCGACGGCCTGCCCGCCTACAACGCCCGCCAGATGGCGCTCTACGAACGCCACGCAGGCGAGTTGCCTTTCGAGGTGATCAACGGCACGGCCTGCTCCCAGTCGGAAACCACGCGCCCCGGGGCTCCCGTGACCCTGATCACCGAGTTTCCGGACGAAACCGTGCATGACGAGCGCTTTCGCTTCGCCCACACGGTCCAGATGGCGACGGTGCTGGCCGCCGTGAAGGCGTGGCAAAACTTGTCGGGAGCGGCCCCGCAGTAAACCGAATTTCTTCAACCGCGGCAGACCTCTGCAGGGTTTTCAAGGTCAGGCTGGCGCGGGAATTGCGTCTACCATGACCTCCCTGCTGCTAATGTTTTTTTGACCTATTACCTGGAGTCACCATGAAACTGAAACTTGTCCTGACCGCTGCCGCCTTGAGCATGGGCGCCTCGGCATTTGCCCAAACCAAGTGGGACCTGCCGGCGGCCTACCCGGCGACCAATTTCCACAGCGAAAACCTCGCGCAGTTTGCCGCCGACGTGGACAAGGCCAGCGGCGGCAAGCTGAAAATCACGGTGCACGCCAACGGCGCCCTGTTCAAGGCACCGGAAATCAAGCGCGCGGTGCAGGGCGGCCAAGCCCAGGCAGGCGAAATTTTGCTGGCCAACTTCCAGAACGAATGGCAGCTTTTCGGCGCTGACGGCCTGCCCTTCCTGGCCGACAGCTACGACCAGTCGATGAAACTGTACAAGGCGCAAAAGCCCTTCCTGGAGAAAAAATTCGCAGAGCAAGGCATGGCGCTGCTGTACTCGGTGCCCTGGCCACCGCAAGGCATTTATGTCAAGAAGCCCATCACCTCGGGCGCCGACCTGAAGGGCGTGAAATGGCGCGCCTACAGCCCGTCCACGGCGCGCATTGCCGAGCTGGTGGGCGCCCAGCCGGTCACCGTGCAGGCCGCCGAGCTGTCGCAGGCGATGGCCACGGGCGTCATCGAGTCCTACATGTCTTCCGGCTCGACCGGCATGGACACCAAGACCTACGAGAGCATCAAGTACTTTTACGACACCCAGGCCTGGTTGCCCAAGAACGCGGTGATCGTCAACAAGGCTGCTTTCGATGCGCTGGACCCGGCCACCAAACAGGTCGTGCTGAAGGCCGCTGCGGACGCCGAAGTGCGGGGCCTGGCAGCCTCCAAGAAAACCAACACCGATTCGCTGGACAAGCTCAAGGCCAACGGCATGAACATCGTGCCGCCGTCGCCCCAGCTCAAGGCCGACATGAAAAAAGTCGGCGACGTGATGCTCAAGGAATGGCTTGAAAAAGCCGGCCCCGAAGGCAAGGCGCTGGTCGACGCGTTCAACAAGTCCTGAAGCACCGGCGATGCGAAAAGCGCTTGACGCCCTGTACGACGGTGCAGCCGCCCTGGCGGCGCTGTTCCTGGTCGGCTTGCTGCTCATGGTGGTGCTGTCCATCATGAGCCGGCAACTCCATTTTCATGTGCCCGGCACCGACGCCTACGCCGGCTACCTGATGGCGGCCAGCGGCTTTCTGGCGCTGGCGCATACGCTCAAGCGCGGCGAGCACATTCGCGTCACCCTGATCCTGGCGGCACTGACCGGGCGCTGGAAAAAAGGCCTGGAGCTGTGGTCGCTGGCTTTTGCCAGCGCACTGACCGCCATGTTTGCGTTTTACTGCTGCCGCCTGGCCTGGCAATCACGCACGTTTCACGACATCTCCACCTCCAGCGACGCCACGCCGCTGTGGATTCCGCAAATCAGCATGGCGGTCGGCGCGGTGATCCTGGCGATTGCCTTTCTCGATGAGCTGGTGCTGGAGATCAGGGGCCAGCGCATCGCCAGAGGCAGCGATGAAGCGCTGCGCAATGAATAAAACTTTCCTCTCCCACACCACAAGCATCCACCCATGAATGATCTTGCCATTACCGCCGCCCTGCTGGTGGCCCTGCTGCTGATTCTGGGCAGTGGCGTCTGGGTCGGCCTGACGCTGACCGGCGTGGCCTGGATGGCGGTCACGCTGTTTTCATCGCGCCCGGCCGGCGATGCCATGGCCGTCACCGTCTGGGGCTCGGCCTCCAGCTGGACGCTGACCGCCCTGCCGCTTTTTATATGGATGGGGGAAATCCTGTTCCGGACCCGCCTGAGCCAGGACATGTTCAAGGGCCTGGCGCCCTGGGTGCAGGGCCTGCCCGGGCGGCTGCTGCACACCAACGTGATCGGCTGCACGATTTTTGCCGCCGTATCGGGCTCCAGCGCCGCCACCTGCGCCACCATCGGCAAGATGACCCTGCCCGAACTGACGCGGCGCGGCTACCCCGAGCACATGGTTATTGGCACGCTGGCCGGCGCCAGCACGCTGGGCCTGTTGATCCCGCCGTCCATCATCATGATCGTGTACGGCGTGGCCGCCGAGGTGTCGATCTCCAAAATGTTCATCGCCGGGGTGTTTCCGGGCCTGCTGCTGGCCGCGCTGTTTTCGGGCTACATCATGTTCTGGGCGCTGCGCCACCCCGAACAGGTGCCCGCCGCTGACGGCAAGACCACGTTCAGGGAAAAACTGGCTGCATCGCGCAGCCTGATTCCGGTGGTCACGCTGATCGCCGCAGTACTGGGCTCGATCTACAGCGGTGTGGCCACGGCCACCGAGTCGGCCGCGTTGGGCGTGGTCGGCTCGCTGATGCTGTCGGCCTTGCAGGGTTCGATGACCTGGGCCAGCTTTCGCGATGCGCTCATGGGCGCTACCCGGCTGTATTGCATGATCGCGCTGATCCTGGCGGGTGCCGCCTTTTTGACGCTGGCCATGGGCTACATCGGCCTGCCGCGCCACCTGGCCGAATGGATAGGCACGCTGGGCCTGAGCAAGGCGCAGCTCATTGTGGCGCTGTCAG
>Ga0209512_1003448_pt1 | contig 14990 bp, 14 predicted proteins | sample frozenSSSSmetaG_FD_184142 | JGI IMG/M metagenome (GOLD analysis project Ga0209512, IMG submission 184142) | Glacier valley bacterial and archeal communities from Borup Fiord, Nunavut, Canada, to study Microbial Dark Matter (Phase II) -... | ecosystem: Environmental > Aquatic > Freshwater > Ice >... | reverse complement strand
GTGACAGTCCAGACAGGCGTCTCATACATTGACTAACGACTGGAGATCTCATCTCCAGTCCCTATGGATATATATATTCCTACATGATGCCCTCCGGTCCTTTGCCGGTCCCTTTGTCCTTGGCCCGAGACCTCCGGTCCCACACCGGTGTTCCAGTCGCCTACCGACCCTCCGGACATTGTTGCTGATACGTGACCGGAGATACGTCGGGCCGGATCACGTGACCGAAGTTCTGCCAGTGACGTGAGTCACCGCCTTACAATAAGTGATCCCTTAGTTCGTGTATCGTTATAGAGCAAACTTCTAGCTATAGAAGACGAACTTAAAGATGCTATTTACTTTTAGCAAGTTATAAGGCTTATAATGAAAGCCTATAACCACTTAAAGAAATGGTAGTGCAAGTAAGTGAGTTCCTTTATTATACAATAAAGCCAATTTTTGGGGTTTCGGCTGCTGATTCAGCAGGACCTAGTCGCTGCTTTACGCAGCCTCAACCTCCTCCCTAAAATCCAGAGGCACGTGGACACGACTCTCCTGGCGGAAGCACGGCGGTTACTGCAGTACCCGTCTAGGTCCCCCTTGTTCCTTGCTTGGGTGTTCGTTCTACTTTCTGTTTCTCTTTTTCTAGTCTTCCTAAGCAAAGCTAAATTTGGAGTCATCGCAATGATGGCCCTCACATACTGGCACCATCGGTGGTCCCTCAATCCAGTTATTTGTTTAAATACTCGAAGATTCCTCTGTCGGAAAGCTGGCTCTTTCCACATCTCGCACCGCATCATCAACACGCCTCTACACCTCCTCTCTTCCACCAGTTCCAAAGCGACGACCTTCCACCGAATGTACCAGTGAAGACTGCACCATCTTTGATCGGGAAGAGAATACTTCGGAGCTCTCGAGCTAGTTGTTTCAGTTCCTCGAACTTTGGTGCAAATTCCGTAATAATATCCTCAAATCCATTTTTGTCCATGCCCACGCTTCGTGTTGGCGATTTCTGCGTACGTCCCATTAGACCCATCCACCGTTAAGGGCCTTTGAGCTAAGAATCCTAGAAACCTATAGAATCACGTTAACCCTGAGATTAAACAGAGCAGAAACAAACACATTAAATGGATGCGCCTAGGTGGCTCACAAGAGCCTGTGCCAACAGCTAGGTCGAAATGTTCCTGAACGGGCATCGGAAGGCGCAGGGCTGACTGCAGTTCCTTAAGCCACCCGATGGGTGGATGTTACCCGCCGGACACCCCCTCCATCCATGCTCAACACCCCGACTCCAGCAGTCGGAGGCTAGAGGAGCAACTTTGGACAGGTGAATCTCGTGAGAGGTAATAAGACGATATTCTTTGATAGAAACGATGTTTCTTTTTCTGGCTATAGTACAGCTTCTTAAAGGAGGGCTAACTATATACTATAACGGATTTAATAGTCTATTTACAATCATGTAGTGCTGGTCTGGGGGAATCATCAACAACAAAGATGCAAACGACAGCAGCAAAGCAGGATGTGAAAGAAAGAAGTGAAGGATAGAAAACTTGCCAAGGCAAACGCCAAGGCAAGCTTACTTTAGAAAGATCGGGTTAGTGAGGCCTAGCATGCTGGTGGGCATAGTCCCATTGCGCACCTCCACTCTGACGAAATCAGCGCTCGTGACGGGGATGACAATATCAGAGCCAGCTTTAATATCTTCCTCGTGAAATATGCCCATCTGCGAGATGAAAATTGCCTTGCCTCCGACTAAGCCCTCGGTTTGGAGCGTCGCCATCACAGTTTGCTTGGCTTGCAGTCGATCCCCCACAAGAAAGACGGCGCCATTTGCCTTGATAGAAAAGTGGATATCCATTCCAGGGTCGCGCACTAGATATGCGCGTCTTTTGTGCAAGCCCTCGAGCACGCCAGCCGTGCTCAGGCTCGATGACCTCACCACCGTGGTCGGCAAGCCAAGAACGTCCGGGGCACGATGAGCATCGCTGCCTCCGACTGCCGTAATATAAACACCGGCCACCAACATTTCCTGCCATTTCGAGATCGCTAGGTCGTCTGTCGGGTCAAATGGTCCGTTCCAGACCTCAACCCCGTCGAAGTCATCATAGCTGTACGTCCAATTGCAGGCACCGCATGCAGCGTACGGGTGGTTAATGGAGACGAATCCACCGGCGGCACGAACTTGCTCTTTGGCTTCCACGAGACCTGGGTTATCGTTGGGGTGGTAGCGGAAGTCAACCCACTGCCACCAGTTGAGTCCGAGGGCTCCCCAGTGGCCGTGTCTGGTAGTCACCTCGATGCCGCGGCCGATGAGGAGGCTAGGTGGGGCTATAGCTCCCCAGATCAAGTCAGATGCCTGCGTGTTGTGGTCGGTGCTGAAGATGAAAGCCAACTCCCTGCGCAGAGCATAGTCCACAATCTCCTGCGGGGAGTATTTGCCGTCGGAATAGTACGTGTGCATGTGTAAGTCTCCACGATACCACAGTCCATTTTCCGCACCGAGGCTTGCATCGTCGCTCTTGTTCATTGGCGCAAACTCAGTGCTAAGAATGTCGCTGGCGAAAGATGTCGAAAAGTAAGATGTGACGGGTTCAAAGCTAATTGTCACATTCAACTCGTAATCAATTCCGCCGGGGTTCGATATGTAAGGTCCTAAGACGACGTTCCATTCGCCGGGATCGATGGCTCCGGCGATGTATCCAGGAGTGGCGCTCTCTGGGGTAATGGTGAAGTTGTTCCTGAACCCACCTGACCAACCCCTAAATCCCGTGGTCTGGTTCCGACCATCTTCAATGTTGTAGCCTCGTGGATCAAAAACTCCTAAATCCACAGCGTTGCCCGCGCCCTTTTCCGAGTAGTTTTCCAGGACGTAGATCGACGTAGCGCCGATGGGAACTTGGAAGGGGACGTACACAAAAGAGTACACCTGGTTGGAGGAGATGTGCCCTTTTAAACTCAGATTGATGGGCGCAGTCGCTGCACTCACTTGCCTAAGGCTGGCCAACGTGGCCGCAAACCAGAGGCTCGTGGTGGGCCACTTCATTATCGCGATTCGCAACGGTCTATGGCCTGTCCAGAGCCCGGAGATACAGGCTGCTGAGATTGTGAACTTGAGGAGGAAGAGTTGACGAGCAGAAGGAAAGAAGGGAGAAGGAAATGGAGGGGGATAATCTTTGCTTTGTATAGATTTCCACTCACTAGTTTCAAACTGGCTGTGCTTGCAGGAACTCAAACGATCAAGTTATGGATTGACGAGGTTCAGACCTACCATTATTGCCCACAGGATTGAGCTGAAGCACGTGAAGCAGCCATTGGCGTTGGTGTTGGTGTGCAGATGCGTTGGTGTTGGAAGCTTCGAAGGTGTAGAGGGTCAAGTTCAGGGATTACTGATTAATTCATGATCTAAAATTCATGGAGTCAGGGATCTGCGAGATGCAGGCAGGATGCAGGATAAAGAATTACTGGGTGTGTGGAGTATTGTTTGACACCGAGGGTACATAAATGATGAAAGACGTTGTTGTTTCTCTAAGGTTCATAGGATCGAATTGATGCTGATGTCTATGGAGTAGTCTAGTGCCGAAGATGCGGAGAAAATCGAAGCAATTTTGGCTTATTAATCAGACCAGACATACATGGGTGCTCTCAGCGCCTTCGGTTTGGTTCTCGGTGCTATTCTCCACGTGTTTATTTTTATTTTTATATTGCTTAGTAATGTTCTAACTCTTACGAAGTAACTCTGAGGCAAAGCAGACAGAGTTCGGATAAATATGGATGGCACTTGAGGGCCTGAGGCTCACGATGTTTTTGTGGATGTCGCTGTGAATTAATTTTGACCAATGATTTACGGAGGTACTTGGACAGAACTGGGACAGAACTGGGACAGAACTGGGACAGTACTTGAAAATTGCTAGCTTCAGGTACTGACTGCACTGTACCAGTTATCCCAGGAGCCTATCGATCAGCCACGGCATTCCACGCCCACCGGGGAACGTTTCGATTCACCCGGATGCCATTCGGGTTATTGTGGGTTCTCGCTCGAGCCGGCGTTGCATTCCTCGTCCGTCCTCCTCTGCCATCTTTTCCTCCAGCCGCACGAAACGTGTGCCACGCAATGTGAATTTAATAAACGATGTATAAAACCACATAACAACACCTCGCGGGACTTTACCACATTACGACAACATCTTCTTGTCGATTTTGCGGCTTTGAATTAGCTGTTACACTCTCTCATCATGGAGGACTTTATCGCCAGTCAAACAACAGCCTTACGCCGTCATCTAGGCCTTGGGGAGCGGCATGGTATGCCGAAATCGAGTTCCCCTCCCAGAATCCCGCCCTTTTTCTTCGTCGAACGTTCTCCCAGCTCCACGCGTGCCGCGAAATTCAAGTTGGCTTCCTGTAATAATTCGATGGAGTGCGGCTAGTACAGAATTGCTGTCACTCCTGCAATGAGTGGCCCGGCATACCTTGCCTCCAAGAATGCCGGTAAGTCTTAAAGAATGGCCGATGTTCTCAAGGATTGTATCTGGGGCAAAATTTGATGTATTTTTCTCCAGACTTCTATCATGTCGCCTGCTTTGAAAAGATCGCCGACCTATCTAAAGCTGATCCTTAACCGCATCTCACCGGTGACGAGATCAACCTGCCGCATTCGCAATCTAAAGGTAAGTAGCATTCTAGACGGCAATTATCTTTGCGAACGAGCTGTTAAGAGGTTGGTGCTAGAATGGAAAGTTCAGAGGGGACGGTGGATCGACGGCAGGATCTTCAAAGTTCAGGGCATCTGGGCCAATTCCTGGGATGACGCATCACGAATACCTACTCTTACTCACCACCCTCGCCCTAATGAAAGCGATGGGCCTGAGGATGCTAAGGAATGGAATCTCTTCGATACCTTTCTCAGCAATCAATGCAGGCATGGCCACTCTCTAGTGATGCTCACGATGGACAATTCCTAGAAGAGATCTGGAGTGTATCTAGTAAAGACAAGGCGAGATGCTGGTCTAGATTTGACGAAGATATTGGCGTTGTTCAACAGAGAGTAGAGACGTTTTAGTAATTTCTTCTCCCATGGCAACCTGTTTGGAGGTGAAAGGGGACAGGAAGCAACACTGCGACCGAAGAACGAGCTGTGGCACCAAGCATCCACCTCATGAGCACCAACCCTAACGCAGGAACCCCATAACGTCGTCATAGTCCCTTAGACTAAATTCCCTTGGCCCTTGTACATCCTTCCCTCAGACGCCCGTCAGCATCTAACGTACCATTAACATCTGACGAGAGAATTTCTCTATGCCTGTTATACTTTAATAGCTATCTGATATTAGTGGCTGAGATAAATGCCACCTTGCAGCGACCCTTGCACTCGGGCCGTATTTTATCCAGTGTCTAGCAGGCGTACAACACCATCATCGTAGTCACTGTCGCCCGAATAGCCTCATGATTTTAAGGGGATAAGGCTAGAACCTACTATGCCCTACACCCCTAAGTAGGATGGAGTAGCTAAGTAGGTAAATTAAACCATTCTTAATTAATGCTGCACTCTTGGGCGCGGGCCAAAAACAGGACCGCATTACTGGCCATGTGGGCGAGAGTCAGAGAGCATCTATTGCGGACAAGGATTCTGGCAAGGCCCAGGGCGCGGGTCAGCCGGTGTCGGCACTCCCGCGTAGCAGCAACGCAAGGAAAAGTTATGGGTCAATGAGAGATCGGTTGGGGAGTTTGCAAGGAGCTTCCACTTCCTGACGAAAGTCGATCAGGATGCGATGAAGGCGAGCGAGCATGGAGAATGGGATTACGGTTCCGAAGATGCAGGCGAAGGTGGGGACTAGGAGGATCCAGATTTCTTAGGTACGATATGAGGGCGGCTTAATTGCTTGGTGGATATGATGCGGGAATTGCCATTCGAGTTTGGGTAACGCTTTAGCAGATGCAAAACTCTTGACTTATATAAGAAAATCTCAACACTTCTCTCCTTGCCCCAGCTCAGCTCGTCCTTAGCATCATTCATGTCCATCGTTGGCGCCATAATCATCAATATCATAATTATCTTCTTCCTCAGCCTCCCCTCGACGATTCGAATATGTCTTGAGAGTTTACGTACAAACCTGCTCCCCAGTCTTGCCATTTTCTCGTGCCCATCTAGAGTATCAGCTTTTAGATGCGGGACAATGAACCAAGTATGAACAAATCAATCGTCTCTATGGAGTTATCAGATTTCCATGGAATACGTTGCAACCACCAAAACCATCAGATCCACCCGTCAACTTCATACTAGCACTGCCATCCCTTGGGCATTCTTACCCGCCACCCCACTCAACTTAAAATGCTGGAACATCCTCCCCTGTCCTTGCCCTCTAGAAACGTCCAAAACTGTCACCGCTGCATCTGTAGTCCCATTCCCAGGACTCAGCGCATACACAAAGCTTCCAGCGGCCCGTATATCAATGAGCCCTGGGTCGCCGTTCGCCGAGAGGTCAAGAGTGGAGATTATACTAGCATCGGCCAAACTCATCTCGACAACGTGGTTCACAGCGACGTCGGTAACGAAGGCGCTGCCGGTAGCATCGGAGATGGTGGCCCAGCATGTGGCTTTTTGATCTGCGATAAAGCGCTTTCCGATTACAGAGGCCTGGCTAGTAGTGGTATCGAGCGCGAGGACAGCGGCGCCGAACGAAGCGTCAGTCACGAAAATGGAGGAGCTTCCAGGGATTGTGGCGGAGCCGAACAAGACAGCGGTTCCTAGAGGCGAGCTGCGCGTTTCTGTTGTGGATAAACTGGCAGGCGCTTCGCTGCAATCAGATGCAGAATTGACAGGAAAGACAGAGAGGAAGCCGGTGTTGTTGACAGCAGGATCGCCCTTAACGGTCGTGAAGAGAAGTGATTCATCGCCGGAGAAGAAGGTGTGAGAGACAGTATTTAAGGGGCCCACGGGCGGCGTGGTTTGACCCAGCTCGAAAGGGCGAAGCGCGTCCATCGCGCTAAGACCTGAAGAAGAGAAGGTAGAGCAGGATATTCCTGCCACAGCCCCAGTGGAGCCAACGCAGACGAGATTGTTCTTTGTGGAGGCGGCAATGGTGTTGGGGAATTCGCCCGGGATGGAAACAGGTTGGCCAACCATCGTGAGCTTTGTTGGGTCGGAGGAAGATATAGACATCATGGTGAGAGTATTCGAGCCGGCATTAACAGCAAAGACATTCTAAGCACGCGTTAGTCAAGCCAATGGGAGAGATTTTGTAGGCATCGGATGCTTGACTCACCTGTCCTGCAATGGTCAGTGCAGATTGACTTAACAATGGGTCTGGGGCAGCAGCCAAGTTTGTGCTGCCATCGATTGAATTAGACCCTGCACCGCCCGTAGAGGTAACGGTTCCATTAGACAGGCTGCCATCAGCAGCAATGGGCAATGCGACGACTGCGTTCTGAGCATCGTTGGTGAGGAAATAAATCCCTTTGCCGGCTACACCATTTGCTGCTACTGGTTTTCTTCCGTGGCCCTGCTTGGCTCCGTTTCCATGCCGTGTCTGGCCGCTCATGCCGCGATGTGGCTCTGCGTGAGGCGTACCTTCAATTACCAAGCCGAGCAGAGCGGAAGACAACAGGACCATCTGGAGGAGGCTTAGCATGGTGGCAAAGATTTTGGTGATGGTCCGAATAATCAAGGGCTTGGAGAGTGAGTTCGGAGAACGCAAGGATGAGAATTTGAACTAAAAAGGCGAGTGGGTGGAATATAACAAAAACGATCGAGATCGTACTTAGAGGTGAAAAGCAGAAAAGATGAGTCCAGCTGATTTTTACCATCTTCTTGTAGGAAGAATACTTAGAACTCTTATACTGCAAGCCCACACCCTTAACTTCGACTGATGTGATGATCAGGCGCCCACCGCATCGTTGTGAACGTTTCCCACAGCCTAGATTATTTAATCAGCATTCCCTTATTAGAACAAGTTCCGCCTTCGTAGTCACTTTCAGATGAGAAATTGAAAGATGATGTTTGACGGCAACGCCACTAGTCCCAAGAAGGAAATTTTTGATGAGGAATCAGGAGTGCGATGAAACCTGTTTTAGATTATCTGACCGCGCTCACAATTATTAGCAGCCTAAGGCATAACCAAAAACCTTACCCCCAATAAAGAATGAATCCACTGATACCAGTTCATTCATGCGAAAACCCGCCCAACAACCAGGGTGTCAAATACTAGATTCTCAAAAATCCCCTGTTCAACCACAGCACCAAAACTAGAACCATAATACTTAGCAAAAGACCTTAATTTACTGAAAAAAAAAATGCCTTCCAGAACAGCAGACTTACCCGTAACAGACCACCGCCTTTACCAGCTTTGCTGTCAATGTCCTCAATCGCTCAATATCAATGTCCTCAAATGCAGGATGTCGTCGAATATAATTCCAAGCTTGTACTGGTGTAACTTCACCATCCAAGTCTAGATTTTGCGAAAAATTCAAGAGCCGTTCCAGGCCCACACTAGGAGTTTCCCACGAAGCAGATGTGTTGCGTTCAGATGTTGGGGCAGGGTTGGAAGCTTGGAAAAGGAGCGGAGCTGAGGCTGTGAGGGCGTGCCCAGTAGGGGTGCAGGGTTCTCTTGGATTACCCTGAGTGTGACCGAGGCATGGACGCTCGAGGCTACGGACCGAAGCCGTTAGATATCCATATTTTCGAGTATCTCTATCTAAAGCAGATTTGTCAAATACTCACGTCAGTACGAATTCTATGCCAATGCTCGTCATATCGAGTTCAGCCATACTCTCAGAACTTCTTGCAGATAATGACGTGCTGAGGGCACCAGGCGGCGATGGCGTCTTTGGTGAGAAGGCTAAGCTTGCTAGTCAGTAAGTGAGAATATATTATTAGGCAAGCGGAAAGGCTCGAGCTTACATGAATGAGCTTTGCTCCTCGTATTAGATGCTTCTCCGACCTTTCTTTCGAAGAAGCCACGCTTCTGGATGGGTGCTTGATGACTTGTGCTGCTGGCAGATAAATAAAAACCTAGATCGTGATATCTTGGATCTGTAGTTGCTCTTTGCACGTGTATCTGAGGAAGTTTGTGGTTGCTTTCTCGGATGCTGACCACGGAATTGGTAGGGAACAAATCAGACACATAACTAACGTGTTCTTGAGGTGCATTATTGGCGCTGCTGCCAACATCCCCTGATGACAATTGAATCCCATGCTCTGTTAAGAGCTTCTTAAGCCTTCCAACCTCAGCATACAGATTCCGGGTCTCCTGTATTATATTCGCTTCGTTTGTGCGGAGTTGTAGAAGTTCGGCTTCAAGAGATTTGACGTATGCTTCTTTACGATCCCGATGCGTCCTATCATGATCAAACTTTCAGCTCTACTGAGTCGTAACATGGTAGAAGTTCCCAAGTACCGCTCTTTTAGTGCGGATATTACTGCCATTTGCTGCCCATCATGAAAGAGATTGAGGAGGGATGTTTGAGGGCACACCGTTGAGCATTCCGAAGCTGCTCTCTGCGCTTCAAAGAGGCAGCTTGTGTTACATTTAACGGCGACCCGTGCACATTTTCCGTATCTGCTTCGATTTTGTATAATCAGCATAGGCCGGCATTTTATGTCAACTCTTTCACATAGAAACGAAATCATCGCATCTCACTCCGACAAGAAAGTAGAAATATAAACGGAATACGTGATGGATGATTGAGTGTACCTGCACGTAAACATCGCGAGGAATCTTATTAAGGAATCTTATCAATAGAGCGTGAAGAAGAAGAATACTGCAATAGACTACAATACTGGCACTAGCACGTATGGAATAGCTGGAAACACAAAGCTCTGCAAGAAAGGTATATGGAAAGAAGGGTACACGGAAGTAAGCAGCGTACCCTTCGGAGGTTGAAATGGCCGAAACGCAAATTTCTTCATTTTCAACTGAATCCCAACTAGAAAGCTGCGCTGATAACTCGGCTCCGGCGGTTGCCCTGTCGCTCGTGATGTTGCTAAGGTGATGTAAATGTGTCGCGAATTGGAAGTGGAAGTCTATATAATGTGGTAGGTTAGCTTCGTGAGTGTTGGAGGCCGAGGTCTAGCCTCGCGCAGAGCCGCACCGAGCCCCAGCCTGAGGCTTCAGCGTACACTTTTAACTAGCGTGAGGCCTACTAAAAAGCTTAATTTTCTTCATGCTAAAATATCGTGAAGAGTCTGTATAGCAGTAACTGAGACCTGTACAAGCTTTGTTGCAATCCGGTGTTCTCACACTGGATATTCGGGTCGTATTGGGCTCAACTTAGGGCTCGATAGCCTAGCAATTAGGGATATAGGCATGTCGTACGGGGCTCAGTTAGTGATATAAGAGTCGATTGAATCACTAAATAGGTGGCCACGTATGTACGTTGCTCGTATACTGGTGGTTGCCCCCTGAGCCCGAGCCCGAGCCTGACTAATAAGGCCTAACAGTCCAAGGCCTGGCAGCGCACCAGAATACAACAAAGCTGTCGATGAAAACCCATCACGTGATAGCTCGAGACGATCTATGGATCGAGGATGCATATAAATCCATATAATCCATTAGCACAACGAACGTTTCTATATAAGTAGCTGGTGCTTCCTTAGATAAGAGCTTCGTGTCCAACTTAATACAGTATCTTACACATTCGAGTAACGTGCATACTTGAGAACGAAGCCTTTGTTACATCTGAATCTAATCCCCTGTCTCTACAACCAAAGCCAACTCTTAAGACCGCTTCCACCATAGAGCAGTCTACAGACGTTACAGTAGGGGGTCTCTATGGGATTTCCTATTGCCATGCTTTTGCATGGAGAGCGGTCTTTTGATCTGGTATTATAATTGAATTGATTGCGTTACGATACTAAAAATATAGGTACGAGTATCTACACGATCTGCGATGCGAGGCGCGACAACTCGCTTCCTCCGACCACCCCGAGCTGATAGGACAAAGCATTTCAGCTGAGGCTGAGTTGGAAATGGGAATGCGGCTGAGATGCAGTAGGACATCTGCAAACAGTTAAGTGTCTATGAGAAGGCTTGTCTGGCCTTGGCAATGCTAGTCGAGTATTTCACACCACACCGGTGGAAAACAAATAAGACGGTTAAGACCCCTCAAAGGCCCCCCCAGGTGAGGTTTCGTCATTCAAGTTGTCAATGGATATCTTGTAAGTTGTAAGCAGACTTATTTTTATTCTACGTCCTTTTCTTTCAACCCCTTTCCATGATCCAGCATTCAGCGACTCAGAATGCCGTTCGATTATAATGCATTCCAGACCAAATGCGATGGTCTCAGCACCGCAGAACTCCAGAAGGAATGGGAGAACTACACCCGCCAGATCGCCGGCGGAGCAACATCAACGGCTGGCGCCATCCTCTTTTCTCCTTTGACTGCTGGAGTGTCGTTGGTCGGACTCGGGCTCTCCGCGCCTCGCATCCATAACGCTCGAAAGAAGAGAGAGATCATTGAGGCCTCTCTCAGAAACCGGGGGGCGACGCACCAGACCCGCAAACGCGATGTCCTCGCTCCCATGGCGGTTTCTGGGGGCCTGGGGGTCCTTACGTTGGATTTAGCAGGTCCAGGAGCCGATCTTATTGCTGGAGAAGCGGTGGGGAAAGGCGTGGAATATGCTGCTGCTCAAGTCGTTCTGGATGGGGCCGCTGCTACTGCGGAACACGTTCACACTAACCATGAAAAGAAGGAAGCGATGGAGAAACTGAGAAGGGAACAGCAGATGCGAATGGGAGTGCCAATGATTCAACCATATCAACAGAAATATATGCAGCAACAACCAATGCAACCGCAAATGTACCAATATCAAGTCCCATCTCAGCAACATCAGTTTCAACAGTATATCCAACAGTCACCTCAACTGAATGCATACCCGCAGCTGCAGCCTCAGCAACAGCAATATCAGCAGTATCAGCCTCAGATGCCGGAGAGACAGCAGACAGAACTAACCGCCTATCTTGCACCAGTTGGTCAATATCCTCTCCAACCGGAATCGCCTTATCCATTCGAAAAGGACACATATGTACCACAACCTCCACAGACAGAGCTGCCACAATACCAGCCTGCCCAACAAGATGCAGCACCGCAAATTGCCGCATATAAGCCAGCAGCGCATCAACAGCAATACCAACCCATCGAACAGGCTACTCGACGATACTCGTATCAAGCCGACCCACCTGCATATCAGCAATTCGCGCAGAACCCCCTGGCACGAGTTCAGCAAGCCCGCAGACCTGTATCAATGGTCTTTCCTGCTCAGCCATCAGCGCCAGCACCAATCAATGACCAGAAGTCACCCCAGTTTGAGATTAAAATCCAGAACAGCATAGCGCCTCAGTTTGCAGATAGGGCAGCACAGCTTCCGAAACAATCTGAGCTTTCAGTGGGATACTCCGAAAGAGATGGTGAGGCATTCTGTCAAGTGCAACAGCAACGCGAACCAGCTGCTCCTCAGATATCGCAAGATGAGAAACGAGAGCAACCATCAAATCAAAACCAACAATATCAACAGGCATGGCAAGAGCAATCACAGCAACAAGCGCAACAAGAGCAGCAAGCGCAGGAGACGGAACAAGACCAATTGGAGCAACAGCTGCAACAGCTGAAATTAGACCAGCAACTGCAACATGAGAAGCAACAGAAACCAGAGCAAGAACAGGAACAAGAGCAGGAACCCGAGGAGCAACTGCAACAACGGAAAAATTGGCAATCAGCGCAAGAGCAGCAACGAGAGCAGCAACTGCAACAAATACAACAACTGCAACAAGCGATACAGGAGCAACAAGCGATAATACAACAGCAACAGCAACGACGACAAAGTTATCTCCCCCAACAGCCCGCCTCCGCGCAAACCTACCCGGAACCAGCTCCCCCAAATCATCCCATATCTCCAAGCCTACCAACCTACCAATATACGCAACAGCAGCAACCTGCGCAGCAACCACAAAAACCACAGCAAAACCCACAGCAATTCTACCAACCACAACCACAGCGCTACCATCCCCAACTCTCACCCGCTCCTCTCTCCTTCAACAACGCCCAAACCCAACCCATCTACCAACCACCCCACCACCTCCGCCACAACAGCACCGTCTCCACCGTCTCCAATTTCTCCACCCGCCCATGCAGTGTCGCATCCATCCTCCCACCCTACTCCACCCCCAGCTCCACCCCCGGCTACGCCACGACCCCCTACTTCCCCCCTCCGCCCAAATACGCAAGTCTTAGCGCGGCTTCTTCCACCGCAAAGCCTTACGCACCAGGCGACTATTTCAGCCAGGGAGGATATGCACCGCAGCAGCAAGTCGTGGGCGGTGGCGTCGAGCCGGATTATGGGGCTCCGCCGCCACCGCCTGCGGCGTGGAGATGACGATGTGGTTGTCTCCTTCGTGTTGTGGGATCTGTGGAATAAAAGCTGGGGATTTTGGTAACTTTGGTGTTTTGAGCCGGATGAGACATTTAAGGAAGACTATATGATGAAATAATATGAATAATAAGAATTCGTATGCAATTAAAGTTATCGTTTGTTACTGTGATGGATGCCGCCCATTGTTATGTCGGTCATATGACTAGTTGTCCACTGAATACCCCCACTGCGAGCAGAGCGAGCGCAGGCCCGAAAGAAACAGCGAAAGTTCAGAGTTGAAAGACCAGAGTTGAAAGCCCGGAACAATTTGTATGCTGCAGGGCAAATGGACATGAAACACCAGATGCAGCGGCTGAAGAAGATTTTGCAGTTGGAACTCCGAACGCATGATCTGTGCATCGAGCTCCAAGACGGACAGGAATCGACGGTGAAGACAAATAGCTGAATTCCAGAAATGAGGTATTTTCCTCCCAGGTCAAGCGGCTTCGGAATTAAGAGCCAGACGACGAATTCATGGAGCAAGAAAAATGAAAGATCCGCGATTCAGATAGATGGCCATGCATACGAAATATAAAGAGTACTTCTGAGAACATCCATTTTCTGGTAGATGGGTGTATCTTTGGACAGCGGGACAGCCCAGATAACTCAGGCTGAATGCGAATTGCGACTGAACCAAACTCTCCGTCGTCGCCGCCAAGCATTCGAGCCAAGATGGATATTAAATGCAGATTGCTCATCCCAGAGAGAACAAAGGTCTTGCGTAAAATGTGAGCGATGAAGTGCTCAGCCGCATTCGTATGAAGGCGGCCAGACGTTGAGCTGCTCAAGGGTAAGGGGTAAGGGGTAAGGAAGCGTCGTTCACGATGCCCGACGGGAAACATGATTCCACCTACCTAGGCACGGTATGTATGCTGATGTCGCATCTGCGTGGCAGGCGGCCCGTTGGAAGAATGAAGGAAGAGTTGGCCTCTGGACATGAACCAGCGAATTGCTCGAGGATCGAAGGCCGCATGGAGTATCCCATAAGTTCTGGAATCAATATCGGTCATGGATGGCGCTATTTCGGCCCATCAGGCATGTGCAAGCTGCAACTGTCGCGCTGTCCTTTGCCCTGGAGAAGATGCCCTGCCTCCGAGGGCTCTGAATGGCTGATGCGACGTTCAAAGATCAATTTTGAAGTGAAGCGTATTCGGCCGAGGATACAATCGGTTCACGAGATCGGAGGTTGGCGAAGCATGTGGTTGGTGATGAAGGAATAATCCCATGCCTTGGATATGCTGGAATGTATAAAAAGACCGAAAGACATGAATATGTTGAACAAGAGTGGGGTATAGTAGGCTATAGTAGACTAGATTAGACTATATTAGACTATTGCTGTGACTTCGATGCTTGGCATCCTAGGAACCTCGACGTATAATACCCCGATGCCTGTCAATAATGGTCAATAACGGCCATGTCATTATTGTTTTGCTATTCGAGTGAAATTGGCAATTCCTAAATTTTCGTGGTGGAGACCTTTGAAGGGTAATCGTCGGAACCAAACCTGAGCTCCGCTCAGAGTCGGAGGAAGCGAAATGCGTCGCGGAAGCGAAAATGCGTCGCCTCACCAAAATGCCATTTAGCGGTGAAGCCTTGGATTTTCTACTATAAC
>Ga0209512_1003447_pt1 | contig 14997 bp, 19 predicted proteins | sample frozenSSSSmetaG_FD_184142 | JGI IMG/M metagenome (GOLD analysis project Ga0209512, IMG submission 184142) | Glacier valley bacterial and archeal communities from Borup Fiord, Nunavut, Canada, to study Microbial Dark Matter (Phase II) -... | ecosystem: Environmental > Aquatic > Freshwater > Ice >... | reverse complement strand
GAAGCCGATGGGGAGCCAGACGTAGCGGGAATCGGCGAGGTCGTCCTTGTTCCAGCGGTCGGCGAGGAAGATGAAGCGGTCGGGTTTGCCGGCGATGGGGAGGACGTAGGTGCCCTGGGTGTCGAAGGTGGTGTCGGCCTTTTCGCCCTGGCAGGGGTTGCCGAGTTCGGTCCAGGGGCCCCAGATGGAGTCGGCGGTGGCGGAGCGGGCGGCGTTGGGAGCCCAGGCGGTGCAGCCGGAGGCGATGAGGTAGTATTTGCCGCCGCGCTTGAAGACGGCGGGGGCTTCCATGGAGCGGCCGGCGAAGGCGCGGGTGTATTTGCCGGTGGTTTTCAGATAGTCGTCGGTGAGTTCGGAGATCTGCATGGTGGGATTCGTCTCGGAGGCGGCGAAGAGGTAGGCTTTTTGGTCGTCATCGACGAAGACTGTCATGTCACGGACCATCTGGCCGGCGGCGAAGTCCTTCACGAGCTGGCTCTGTTCGTCCTTTTTCTGCTCCTCGGTGATGCCGACGGGCCACTGGTTGGCATGGGGACGGAAACTCCCCTGATAGGCGAAGGGGCCGGTGGGGCTGTCGCTGGTGGCGACGCCGGCCTTGGCGGCGGCGTAGTTCACGGAATCGCTGTGGAACCAGATGACGAACTTTTTGGTCTTGGCGTTGTAGACGCACTTCGGGCGCTCGAGGACGAGCTTGGGATCGAGGTCGGTGCCGGGGACGGCGGGGAGGACGTTGCCGCGGTTTTTCCAGTTGAGTAGATCGGTGGAGGAGTAGCAGGAAACGCCGACGACATCGACGCGGGTGCCGCCCCAGTTTTTGTTCACCTCGGGCAGGTAGGTTTTCCCTTCCTTGATCTCGCCATACCAATAGTAGGTGCCTTCGTGGAAAAGGATGCCGCCGCCGTGGGCGTTGATCGGCTTGCCCTCGGTGTCCGGCCAGATCTCGCCGGGGTGGATTTTCGTGACGGAGCCGGTTTCCTCACCGAACGCGGAGGGCGCGGCAAGCGTGAAAATTCCGAGACCGAGCAGGAGAATCAATTGCTTCATGACGGATGGGTAACGGCAGGAGGTGGCGGTGACAAGGGGTTTCCGGTTCGTGAAAACCCTCCGAAATGGGGGGAGAGCTTACCGCGGAGGCGCGGAGGCCGCGGAGGGACGCGAAGTTTGGAAGAGGGAAAATTTCAAATCTCTTCTTCCTTTGCGACCCTCCGCGACCTTTGCGCCTCTGCGGTTCAATTGCTTCATTTCCCCGCCGCGAATGCGGACTGGACAGCCCGCGGGTGCCGTTTCACGGTCCCGCCATGGATACGCAAAACGTGTTTGCCCCGCGGGGCGGGAAGGCGGAGATCGAGGAAGGCGCGGATTTTTCCCCGAAATTCGATGCGGACGGCCTGATCCCGGCGATGGCGGTGGACGCCACGACGATGGAGCCGCTGATGCTGGCCTACATGAACGAGGAATCGCTGCGGCGGACTCTGGAAATCGGCGAGGCCGTCTATTGGTCGCGCTCGCGCAAGGAATTCTGGCACAAGGGTGCGACTTCCGGACACATCCAGAAGCTGGTGGAAATCCGCACGGACTGCGATCAGGACGCGCTGGTGGTGGTGGTGGAGCAGATCGGCGCGGGTGCCTGCCACACGGGGCGGAATTCGTGTTTCTACCGCAAAGTGACTGCCGGTGAGGGCGGAGCGACGGCGAAACTGGAGCAGATCGGCGGCGGAAAGTCGTTCGATCCGGCGGCGGTTTATGGGAAACATTGAAATTCGCACAATTTCACGGTTGCAATTGCGAAACCAATCCACTAGCTCTCCCGCCCCGCGCGGCTGGGCACACCGCCCAGCTACCGCAGGACAGCACATTCATTTTCCGCGAAGGAGGACCCCATGCATATCATTAAGAAGATCGAGTCAGAGCAACTGAAGCAAGACGTCGCCGATTTCAATGTCGGAGACACCGTGAAGGTTCATTGCCGCGTTGTTGAAGGTGGCAAAGAGCGCGTCCAGATTTTCGCTGGCATCGTGATGGCTCGTGGTGGTTGCGGCGTGAACGCCGCGTTCACCGTGCGTAAGATTTCTTACGGCGAAGGTGTGGAGCGTGTTTTCCCGCTGCACACTCCGCGTATCGCGAAGATTGAAGTTACCAACAAGGGCAAGGTCCGCCGCGCCAAGCTGCACTACCTCCGCGAGCGCGTGGGCAAGCGCGCCCTCCTCGTGAAGAGCGCCAACTGATTTTCCTGGTTCCGTTGTTTTTCCAAAACGCCTTTCCCGCAACGGGGGAGGCGTTTTGTTTTTCGTGGCACGCGTGATTTCCGCTTTCCGGCGGCGGGAGTCCGCGCCAAGTTGCGGCCGTGCGCGTTCCGATTCCAGCGGTCATTTTCCTCATCATCGCCGTCGTGGGCGGCATGTGGTGGCATGGGACGCGGGACAAGGATTTCATGACCCCGCCGTCGCCGGCGAAACTGCAGGAAATCCGGACGCGGGTGGAGTCGTCGTTCCCGCAGACGGAGAAGGTGGATGACGCGATTTCGGAGCCGAAGAAACCCGTCGTGCCGCCGAAACCGGTGGTAGTGGAACCGCCGAAGCCGGAGATTGATCTCGGTGAACTCACCGCTCCGCCGGTTCTGACGCAATACGGCGAGCGCTCGCCGCAAGGTGCGCCGCATCTGGCAGAGCTGGCGGCGGCCTTGGAGAAAAAAGGGGAATTTCAACGGGCATTGCTCGCTTGGGAGCGGGTGCTGGATTTGACAAAACCCGATGAAAACCAGGCGAAAGCCGCGGTTTCCGCCATCCGACGGCTGCGCCCGACCCTGCCGGACTGGAACACCGATCCCAAAAAGACCATCCCCATCGTCCTCCACGCCGGAACCGGTAAAAAGATGGCGAAAACCCTCACGCCTGTCCTCGAACAAGCCGCCCGCGACATCGAAAAAGCCTCCGCTGGCATGCTGAAAGTGACCACCGAAGTCACCGCTGGAAAAAGCAATGCGAGCGGCCCCTCCCCGGTCGCTCTCTGGATGGCCGGACCAGTGAAAAAAGCGGCTTCCACCGAGGTGATGTCGTTCACTGTGGAATCGCCCGAAGCCCTGCGTTCCGAGGTAATAAAAACGGTTTTCCAGCTCATCCGCAGTTTCCTCGGCCAGACCACCTCCTACACCGCTCCCACCGCGCCCGCCGATCAGGAAAACCCACAAGACGCGCTGACATTCCGGATCACCCGCCTGTGTTGGAACGAATTCGCGACCTCGCTGAACCTTCCATTGAAAAAGGCGGAAACTCCTCCCAAAAAGACGGAGACGCCGCAGAAAAAGGTGACTGCTCCGCCGAAAAAACCGGCGACTTCCCCGAAAAAGCCCTAATTTCCACGACCTCCCAGACGTTTCCCAACCTGTCGCTCTGATGATTTCCCGCTCCGTCATTTTTCTCGCCGCCAGCGCCGCTCTCGCGCTCGCCCAGGACCGCGCTCCCGTAGAACCGAAATCACCGCCCGCTCCTGAGGAACAGGCCGCGCCGGTGAAGCCGTCGGTTGAGAAAATCGATGAGACGCACTTCCGAATCGGCACCATCACCTTCGATCAGAAAACCCGCGAGATCCGGTTTCCCGGGAAAGTGAACATGACCGAGGGACAGCTCGAGTTCCTGCTGGTCCACGAGAACGGCAAGCTCCACGAGTCGCTGCTGATGACGGACATCTCCCCCACCGCGCTCAATCTCGCGTTCACGTTGCTGCGGTATCCGCCGTCACGGGAACTCTATCCGCTGCCGAACGATCCCGGCGCTGCGGCCAACGTATTTCCCGAGGTTTCCACCGAGGTGAGGGCAGCGGCCCGCATCACCGTCGAGGTGGAGTGGAAGGAAAACGGAAAGATCCGGCGCTTTCCCGCCAACGAACTGATTCAACACACGGTGAGGAACACTTCCATGCCCGCCGGACCGTGGGTTTACGGCGGCTCCGAGTTCGAGGACGGCAAATATGCGCCGGAAATCTCGGGGGACATCATCGCGATTTTCACCTCCAGCGCCGCACTGATCAACTACCCCGGAAAGGATGACGACAACGACGAGGTATGGATACCCTATCCGAAACGCGTGCCCGCCGCCGGCACGGACGTCGCCATCATCATCACTCCGTTTTCAAAAAACCAACCGCTCACAAAACCATGAAACTTCTATCCGCCCTCGCCATCCTCGGCACGGTCGTTTCCAACGCCGCCGAACAGAAGCCGAACCGCTACGAGTCGCTCAAACAGGAAATGCGCCAGTCAATCGCGCGCGGCAACGCATGGCTCAAGTCCCAACAGAAACCTGAGGGAAACTGGGACGATGACGCGCTACCCGCGTTCACCGCACTGGCCCTGACCGCCGCCGTCCGCGATCCCAATGTCGATCCGAAAGCGGCATATCCCGAACACATCGAAAAAGGCATCAACTGGCTGCTCTCCCAACAAAAAAGCGACGGCGGCATCTACAACCGCGGCCTGTCGGTTTACAACACCGCCACCTCGCTGACCGCGCTGTCCTCGACCGGGCGCGAGAACTACGACGCGGCGATCATCAAGGCCCGCAAGCACCTCATCGACAACCAGTGGGACATCGGACAGAAAAAGGAAACGGACAACCTCAACGACGGCGGTGTCGGCTACGGATCGAAAAACGACCACACCGACATGTCCAACACCTACCTCGCCATTGAGGCGCTCGCCCTCTCGAAGAAGGTCATCGAGGACGGCAAACACGGCGACCAACCGGACCTCGACTGGGGCGCGGCGGTAAAATTCCTCTCGCGCTGCCAGAACCTCGAAGGCAGCAACGACCAGCCTTGGGCTTCCAACGATCCGAAGAACAAGGGCGGCTTCATCTACGCACCGGGTGAATCGAAGGCAGGTGAAGACAAACTGCCAGACGGACGCACCGCGCTGCGTTCGTATGGCTCGATTTCCTACGCCGGGCTGCTCTCTTTCATCTATGCCAAGCTCACTCCCGACGATCCGCGCGTCGCCGCCGTGAAGGAATGGCTCGGTAAAAACTACACGGTGGGTGAGAACCCCGGCATGGGCGCGCAGGGCGTCTATTATTACTATCAGACCATGTCCAAGGCACTCGCTGCCGCCAATATCGACACCCTCAAGCTCGAAGGCGGCAAGGAAGCCGACTGGCGCAAGGACCTCGGTGAGAAGATCCTCGCCACCCAGCGCGAGAACGGCTCGTGGGTGAACGACAACGGCCGTTGGATGGAGTCGAACGCTGTCCTCGTCACCGCCTACACCGTGATGTCACTGGAGCAGATCTATCACTCGATTCCGGAATAATTCAGCCGTCGCTCCGCGACGCAATGATTCCTCGCGGAAGTCCGTGGGTTGAAACCCACGGCTAAAATCGGGCTGTCACGATGTGACAAGAAGGTGGATTCACGTCAGACGACCGCCCGTCATTTCGAGACAGTCGATAGTCCCGTCTTTACGAGGCGGCACACGCAGCCACTTCGCCGGATCTCCGTCGCATCGCGACCGAATGACTGTAGCCGTGGGTTTCAATCCACGGTTCCTGCGCAAAAACACATTGCGTCGCGTCGCGACGCTTGAACGGGCGGATGGAGTGTGCTAGAAAACACACACGATGGCGAACACCTACACCTCGCTGCACTATCACTTCGTCTTCAGCACCAAAAACCGAGAACGATGGATCAGCCAGGAAATCGAAATCCGCGTATGGTCGTTCATGGGTGGCATCGCCCGGGAAAATAAGATTATACCGCTGATGATAGGCGGCGTGGATGACCACGTTCACCTTCTTCTCATCGCACCCGCCACCCTTTCCCCGAGCAAGATCGCCCAACTGATCAAAGGCGGTTCATCCGCATGGATACACAGCACTTTTGAAAACCTGAAATCCTTCAAATGGCAGGATGGCTATGGTGCATTTTCCGTCAGCAAATCATCCATTCCCGACGTCACCGAATACATCCGCAGCCAACGCGACCATCACCGCACCCGAACATTTCAGGAGGAATATCTCGCGTTTCTCCAACGTCATGAGGTGCAATACGACGAACGATATCTCTGGGATTAAAATGAAGATCATTCTGATAGCCCTGCTCGCACTCAACCGCCTCTCCGCCAACGTGGTGGAGGAAAGCCTGACCTACGCCGGGGTCAAATTCCGCGTGGTCTGGCTGGAGCCGAAGCAGGTGGGCATCGTATGGAAGGACGCGGGCGGCGCTCCCTATCGGAGTTTCGACCGTGTGCAGGCGGCGTTCGCGAAACAGGGAAAGACCGTAAAATTTCTCATGAACGCCGGGATTTTCGAGCCCGGCGGAATTCCCAGCGGACGGCACATCGAAGGCGGGAAAACCCTTCGCCCGCTCAATCTGGCGGACGCTCCGGGGAATTTCTTCCTCAAGCCTAACGGTGTCTGCACATTCGGCCCGAAAGGTGCGTTTGTTGGAAGCTGCGAAGCTTGGCAGAAACTTCCGCCGGGAGGCGAATCGTGGGGTATCCAATCAGGGCCGATGTTGTTGATCGACGGCCAGCGCCACCCAGCATTCAGGGAAGGTTCGGCGAGTAAGCTGCACCGCAACGGCGTGGGCATCGACGACAAGGGTAGCTTTGTTTTCGCGATGACGGACAAGGGCCAGCGTGTGAATTTCTGGGACTTTGCCGGGCTTTTTCTGAAACTCGGCTGCAAGAATGCGCTTTTCCTCGATGGCGATATTTCGCAGATGGTTGTGAACCCCGACAAGATGGTTTCGAGCAACCAGTTCGGAGTCATGTTCGTCGTCGCCGAGTAAATTCCATGACCACCCACACCGCGCCACTCACGTCCGCCCAGGTGGCAAAGCTCCGCGAGGCGCTGGAGCGGCTGGGCTATGATTTCGAAACAAAACCTTACGCCATTTTCGCCGCGCGGAAGGGCAAGCTGAACGTCACAGTTTACGAAAAGGGACCGAAAGTCCTGATCCAAGGCAAGGATACCGAAGATTTCATCCGCTTCACGCTGGAGCCGGAAGTGCTGGGTGAAGCACGGCTGGGCTATGAAGAAATTCTGGAGCCGGACAAATTCGAGCCGCATTTCGGGATCGACGAGAGCGGCAAGGGCGATTTTTTCGGTCCGCTCGTCATCGCGGGTGCCTACACCGACGCGACGATCGCCCGGCGGTTGATCGAGGCCGGCATCATGGACTCCAAGCGGGTCACCAGCGCCGCCCGCATCCGCAAACTGGCGGCGGTCATCAAGGCGACGCCGGGCTGCACGACGGCGGTGATCTGCATCGGGCCGGAACGTTACAACTCGATGCTCGCCTCGTTCAAAAACCTGAACCGGCTGCTCGCCTGGGGGCACGCCCGCGCCATCGAGTCGCTGGCGACCGCGCGGCCGGACTGCCCGCGCACGCTGAGCGACCAGTTCGCCCGGCCGGAAATCCTCCAGCGCGCGCTCAAGGAAAAAGGCCTCACCCTCCTGCTCGAACAACGCACCAAAGGCGAGTCCGACACTGCCGTAGCCGCCGCCTCCATCCTCGCCCGCGAGCGTTTCATCGACTGGATGGACAAAGCCTCGGCCTCGCTGGGCATCAAACTTCCGCTCGGTGCCTCGGCCGCCGTGGTGGAGGCAGGAAGAGCCTTGGTGGCCCGTGATGGAACGGACGCACTCGCAAAATATGCGAAGCTGCATTTCCGGACTTCCCATGCGGTTTTGGGAACCACTCCGCCGGATCGCCCGGAACCGGACTAGCTAACAATCTCCGCAAATCCTGCGGAATGATCGACTCGTTGATCTTCAATCACCTGCATTTAGGAATTTTCTTCACAAATTCTCACAATTGTTTATTCAATGGCACGGAAATCGCATCGTTCGTAATGATTTTTGTTGGGACAAAACTGACCAAACCGTTACGTAACCGCCTCGTATCCTAACACCCCCTACCGTCCCTCTTCCCATGGCCACCATCACCAAACGCGAACTTGTCATCAAAATCACCGACCAACTCGGTGCCAAGGGTATTGAAATCACGCAGCAGGACGTGCTCGAAGTAGTCCAGACACTGATCGACGAAATCACCGATTCCCTCTCCCAAGGCGACACAGTGGTGATGCGCAAATTCGGTGCCTTTCAAGTCCGCGAGATGAAGGCGAAGATCGGCCGCAACCCGAAGGATCCGGACAAGGACGTGCCGATCCCCGCCCGCGCCGCCGTCAAATTCAAGCCCGGCAAGGAGATGAAGGAAAAAGTCGCCACCACGCTGCAAGTCATCCGCGAACGCAAATAGTCCGCGCCCTTTTCTCGTGATTTCACTCTGGAAAAACTCATTTTCCCGCCTCGCTCTCGTCTGTGGAGCGTTTCTTTTCATGCTGCCGTCCTGCGGCGGCTATCACGGCTACATGACCCGCGGCTACAGCGAGCGCGGCCAGCACTACCAGCCGATGCGCGTCGATCAGGCACTCGAATACGAGGAAACCGGCACCTGTTCGTGGTATAACGAATCCTCGTGGTTCGGGCTAAAACGCGGCAATACTTCCATCGGCGAAAAAGTGATGCCGTGGGACGTGATCGGCGCTCACAAGACGCTTCCCCTGCCCTGCGTCGTCAAGGTGACCAACGTCGAGAACGGCAAATCCACCAAGGTCCGCATCAACGACCGCGGGCCGTTCATTCCGGGACGATTTCTCGATGTCTCGCCCCGCGCCGCGAGGCAGCTCGGTTTTTACGGCGATGGACTTGCCACCGTTCACGTCAAGGTGATTTCCGTCGGCGACGGCTCCTACAAGCGCAAGAAGCGCGGCTGGTTCTTCTTTTTTTGAAACCGTAGCGGCGATCACCGGTCACCGTGAATGTATCTATCCGACATGAAACTTCTCCTCACTCTTGCAACCTCCGCCGCCCTGGTTTCCTGCGCCAGCATCGCCCTGCCAGCCGCGCATGGCACGGTCGATCACGTCGTCCTGATGTGGCTCAAACGTCCGGGAAATGCTGCGGACCGTCAGACGCTGCTTGCCGCCTGCACCGATCTCCGCGTGATCCCGGGTATCAAATTCCTCGATTCCGGCACCGCCCTCGCCAGCGACCGACCGGTGGTGGATGATTCGTTCGACGTTGGTCTGACCGTTCGTTTCGACTCCGCAAAATCGCTGCACGCCTACGAGACCGATCCGAGGCACGTGAAGAAGGTCACCGAAGTGCTGAAGCCATTGACGAAGAAGATCGTGGTTTACGACATCGTGCGGTGAGCGGTTCATCCCGGAGTTTCCGGGCTTGAACAACCGGGACATCCGCCCGCAGACTCCGCCCGCTCTCCGCGAGCGCTTTCCTTATGTCCAATTCTCAAGAAATCCGCGTTTTCGCCCCGGCCACGGTGGCGAACGTCGCCTGTGGTTATGACGTCCTTGGTTTTGCCATCGACTCGCCCGGCGATGAAATTGTCGTCCGCCACTGTGACAAACCCGGATTGCACATTACCAAGATCACCGGAGACAACGGCAAGCTGCCGAAAAATCCCGCGCAAAACTGCGCCGGCGTCGCCGCCCTCGATTTGCTGAAACACCTCGGCATGACCGACCGCGGGATCGAGATGGAGATCCACAAGAAAATGCCCTTCGGCTCCGGCCTCGGCTCGTCGTCCGCCTCATCCGTCGCCGGTGCGTTTGCCGTGAACCAGCTCATCGGCAATCCACTCAGCAAAAAGCAGCTTCTCCCCTTCGCCATGGCCGGCGAGGCCTCGGCCGACGGTGCCTGGCATGCGGACAACGTCGCGCCCTGCCTCTTTGGCGGCATCATTTTCATCCGCTCGAACGACGAACTGGATTTCGCCCAGATCCCGGCGCCGAAAAACCTCTGGGCCGCTGTCGTCCACCCGGATATCGAAATCCTCACCAAAGTTGCCCGCGAGATCCTGCCGAAGGAAATCCCCCTCGAAAACGCCACCCAGCAGATCGGCAATCTCGGCGGTCTGCTCTGCGGCCTCATTCAGGAAGATTACGGCCTTATTTCCCGCTCGATCCACGACGTGATCGCCGAGCCGCGCCGCCAGAAACTCATCCCGGATTTTTACACCGCCAAACGCGCCGCCCTCTCAGCCGGTGCCCTCGGTTTTTCCATCTCCGGTGCCGGCCCCTCGGTTTTCGCACTCTGCGAAGGTGAGGAAATCGCCCACAAGGTCGCCGCGGCCATCACCAAAGTCTTCGCGAATATCCCGCTCAACAGCCAGGCGTATGTCTCGAAGATCAATCCGACGGGCGTGCATGTGATTGAGTAAATAGTTCCAAAAACCGCAAAAGAGTTTAAAGTCAGCCTATCATGCAGCAGAAATTCAACGTGGTGATCGAACGCGATTCTGAGGGCTGGCTCGTTGCGAGCGTACCTTCCCTACATGGCTGCCATACGCAGGCACGTTCGTTTGACGAGTTGGATTCACGCATCAAGGAGGCCATCTCACTTTGCCTGGAGGATGGGGGGAAATTGACGTCCTCAGAGTTCGTCGGCGTCCAGCAAGTCGCTGTTGAGGTTTGAAGCATAGCGTCCGGTAGCGTCCACAGTTGTCACAACAATTTACATCCCCGCCCCATACCTGAAATTCTTCACGGCATGAGCCAATTCCCCAGCATCTCCGGCAGCGAGCTGATCAAGGCCTTGTCAAAAACTGGATTCGCAGTGATTCGAATCAAAGGCAGCCATCATCGCATCGAACACGCCGACGGCCGGAAAACCACGATACCCGTACAAGCCAAGGAAACCCTCGGGCCGGGAATCCTTCTCAAAATCCTCTGCGCGATATCGATCTCACTCGCGACGACCTGCTTCGCCTGCTCTGAACACTGAAATCTAGCAACTTCCCCGCCGTGCTCTACCACTCCACCAACAATCCCGCCCACCGCGTCGATCTCAAGGAAGCGATCCTCCGCTCGCTGCCGCCGGACAACGGTCTCTACATGCCGGACACGCTGCCGGTGCTCGACCCGTCGTTCTGGCAAATCTGGCGGGAACTCACCTTCCAGGAAATCGGCATCGCCGTGGCGGACGCGTTTTTCGGCGAGGATGTTCCTCCGCAGGCGCTGGTGGACATCGTGGAAGGCACGGTTTCATTCGATGCGCCGCTCGTCACGCTCGGACCGGGCGACCACGTTCTCGAACTTTTCCACGGCCCCACCCTCGCCTTCAAGGACTTCGGCGCGCGCTTCATGGCCCGCCTGATGGCCTGGCTCACCCGCGATGACGACCGCCTGCTCACGGTGCTCGTCGCCACTTCCGGCGATACCGGCGGCGCCGTCGCCTCCGCGTTCCTCAACGTGCCCGGCACCCGCGTGATCATCCTCTATCCGAAGGGCAAGGTCTCCGGCCTTCAGGAAAAACAGCTCACCGCCCTCGGCGGAAACATCACCGCGCTGGAGATCGACGGCTCGTTCGACGACTGCCAGACGCTCGTCAAATCCGCTTTCCTCGATCGCGAGCTTTCGGAACGCCTCAATCTAACGTCCGCCAACTCCATCAACCTCGCGCGCCTCGTCCCGCAGAGTTTCTACTACATCCACGCCGCGCGGCAGCTTCCGGAAAGCGTCACCCCCACCTTCGCCATCCCTTCCGGAAATTTCGGCAACCTCACCGCCGGCCTGCTCGCCATGCAGCTCGGCCTCGAAGTCGATCAGATGGTCGCCGCCACTAACCGGAACGACGTGGTGCCCGAATACCTGCAAAAAGGCATCTACGCCCCGCGCCCCAGCGTACCGACCATTTCCAACGCGATGGACGTCGGCGCGCCGTCTAACTTCGTCCGCATGCAGGCGCTCTTCGGTGGATCATGGGAAGCCATGAAAGGCCGCATCACCGGCATGACCTTCAGCGACGACCAGACCCGCGCCGCCATCCGCGAAGTGAAGTCGCTTTACGATTACGAGATCGATCCCCACGGCGCGATCGCCTGGCTCGCCGCCCGCAAGTGGCGCTCCAATCACCCCGCCAGCGCCACCGTTAGCTTGGAAACCGCGCACCCTGCGAAATTCCCCGACGTCATGGAAGCCGAGCTCGGCGCGAACTGCGTCGAAATCCCCGAGCGTCTCGCCATCCTCGCCAACCGCGAAAAAGTCGCCATCAGCCTTCCTGCGGATCCGCTCGTCTTCCACGGCTGGCTCCAGAGCGTTTCCTGAAAACAGTGGTTGCTGCGTCTCACAGCAACGAAACTGTCAGCAAGCCAAGCCCGCGATCCCACGCTGCGGCGAGACGCCGCAACCACCATTCCATGGCGACCTACTCGCGCGTCAGGCGGGCTGGTTAAAAAAGTGGCTGCAGCGTCTCGCCTCCAGCCCCCATCTTTTAATTTGCGCGAACTACTTTCCAAGCGGATGGAACGCGCACAGGACGGATTCATCCGGATTCTTTCTATCAACGATCCACCATCAACTCCATGTCTGCCAAAGATCTCTCCAAAGAAGCCCCCACCAGCCCGCGCGTGCGCACCGGAGGCTATGTCTTCCTCGCCCGCATGACCGACAAAGGCCGCGCCGATATCGCCGGAACCATCGGCGGCTATCACTTCGATTGCCCGCTCGACAACTACCTCTTCGGTTTCAAGGACGTGGCCGGAGCCGATGTCAGAAAGCTCCTTGAAAAGGGAGCCACCAATGACGAGGTCGCCGCCTGGCTCGATGCCAACGGCACGCCGAAAACCGCTGAGGAAGTCTCCGGCTGGTCCGACAGCGTCGAGGCCTCCCGCCCCTACGACATCCCCGACAAAAAGGACTGGTTCATCGGCGTCTGCGCCGAGGCCGGTGTCGATCCCGCCACCAGCACCCTGTTTGATTACCTCGAAGCCGACGACAAGGTCAGTTTCCCGGGCTGATCCGCCACGGCATCCGTGCACATCAAATCACCAACTCCCGCCCTGCGGCTGGCAGCCAGGAAACGCCCTAACGGCTTTCCCGTCATGCGCCAGCATTGGGCAGGTTTGTTATTCCTACACTGGCCGGTCGATCCGGCGATGATCCAAGCGCGCCTGCCGGACGGTCTGTTCGTCGATACTTTTGAAGGTAAGGCGTGGCTCGGTGTCGTCCCGTTTTTCATGGAAAAGGTCCGCCCCGTGATGCTGCCGCCCATCCCGCGGTTGTCATGGTTTATGGAGCTCAACGTCCGCACTTATGTGCACGACGCTGCGGGAAATCCCGGCGTGTGGTTCTTCTCGCTGGACTGCAACCAGCCGGTCGCCGTCGAGATCGCCCGCTACCTTTTCCACCTGCCCTACGAACACGCCTCGATGCAGTCGGTCTGGCGGGGCAATGAGATCGACTACCGCAGCCGCAGGAAAACGCAGTTCGCCCGACCGGCCGCCTACCGCTATCAGACTCCAACATGCGCTGCCCCTGCGGAGGAGGGTTCGCTGGAGTGGTTTCTGGTCGAGCGGTATCTGTTATTCTCCACGAAGCGCGACGGCAGACTCCACAGCGGCCGCGTCCACCATGTGCCCTATCGAATCGCGCCCGCCGTCTGTCACGAATGGTCAGCGGAACCTCTGCGGATGAACGGCTTCGAACGCCCCAAGTGCCCGCCGCCGTCGATGCTCGTCGCCGAGCCGGTGGACGTGCTGGTTTTCCCATTGAAATAAGGAGACACGACATTCCTGTCGTGAAGCCAAGGAATGGAGAAAATGCAGCGCCGAGGGCAACTCTCTTTCGCACTTCGTTGGCCGGTGGACAGGAATGTCCACCCTCCTTACGGCTGCGGCTTCTCCCTCGACCGCGCGGCATCCTGCATCGCCTCGAGCTGGATCTGTTGGATTTCCATCAGACGCGTGGCCTGCTGGTGGAGCAGGTAGTCGATCTTCTCGTGCAGATGCCGGATTTCCAGCTCCGCCTTGAGGTTCACCTTGTAATCGTTTTCCGCCCGGCGGCGGTCGCGCAGCTCCTGGCGGTTCTGGCTCATCATGATCACCGGTGCCTGCATGGCGGCGAGGCAGGATAGCAGAAGATTGAGCAGGATGAATGGATAGGGATCGAAACCCTTGTTCGCGAGAAATGCGGCGTTCAAAATGATCCACACCGCCATCACCGAGCCGAAGGTCATGATGAAGGTCCAGCTCCCGCCGAACTCGGCGATCTTGTCGGACAAACGCTCGCCGAAAGTCGCGCTCGCATCCTCCTCCGCCTCGTCCGGCAGGTCGCTGACGATCTCATGGTCATGGAGGCTCTTGATCACCTCCTCATCGAGTTTTGTCAGCTCGCCAAGCTGCCCGGTGAGGAGGGTGCGCACGTATTCGATGCGCGCGGCGTTCAGGACGTCCGTGCCGATCAGCGCGGCATCCGGCAGATCCGGATACTGCTTCCGGATGACCTCCGCCACGTTCGGTCGGATGGAAATCAGCGGCACCAGTTTTCTGGCAGGATATTGTTTCCCACTCGCAGCGCAGGGTTTGGTCAGGGGTTGGGTGGACATGGGAGCGGAGTAGTCGATTGAAGCCGGGACGAGCGGATTCCTACCACATGCCCATTCATGCTGGACAGCAGGAACGAAAGCCAGCTTCCCGGCACAGTGGCGCGCAGTCCGCCGGATGACGACTTTGTCACCAAAGGAACCGAAACCGGCGTTTTCCCGATAGTTCCGGGCTTTTCCGGCATTCCCCCTGCGGAAAAACCCCGCGAACTGCCTGATAGAGCCGAATTGGTCACTGGACATCAAAACGCCGGATCGCTCTAACCTACAGGGTGGGCTCTGAAAATTCATGGAGCCCCTCATTTAACACAGAATAAACCAACATCATGTCCATCAAATACAACCTCGTCGAAAACCTCCTCACCCCGGCCCCCAACGACTACTATACTGCCGCGCATGACAATTTGTGGAAAATGCCCGGGGAGTTTCCCCAAAACATGAGGCGCGGGAGTATATCCACAAGTCCAGATCACCGCACGGGCCACCCAGGAAGATCTCGCCGACCGCATGCTCTCCCTCGGTTCCACCGTCGGGAAAGCCGATGTGCTCGCCGTGCTCAGCCTGTTGGATGACGCCACCGAAGCCCTTGTGCTCGAAG
>Ga0209512_1003446_pt1 | contig 14997 bp, 17 predicted proteins | sample frozenSSSSmetaG_FD_184142 | JGI IMG/M metagenome (GOLD analysis project Ga0209512, IMG submission 184142) | Glacier valley bacterial and archeal communities from Borup Fiord, Nunavut, Canada, to study Microbial Dark Matter (Phase II) -... | ecosystem: Environmental > Aquatic > Freshwater > Ice >... | reverse complement strand
CCCGCCGTCCGATAAACTCCACCAAGCTCTTGAACCGCGATACTGTACCTATACCTCCATAACATGTCCCTGAAGCAATCGCAATCCATTATTGCCTGCTAGACGTTCATCGTCTGGCCGATTACACTCTGATTCCCACCTGTGCAGCCAGCTCAGGTCGAAATCAGCCGCTCGTCATCAGTTACCGCAGGTCTGAGATCTCCATACAATTGCAGCCCTCACTGTCGTCATTAGACGACGACACTGACAGCAACTGCCCCGCTCTCGGTTGCCGGACATCATCCAACGATTGCTTCATCTCTTTCCAGACGCTGAAGCTGGACAGACGCACTTCAGTTTCTCAATTCCTCAATTCTCGACTGGGTTTTTAGAGGTCTTGGTCTTCGCAAGGACTGCATCAGAAACAACGCTCACCACACCCCCCCAACACCAGGCTCGTGGCCAACCCATCTGTCAACCTCATACCCCGGAATTTGATACTGTCGCCAACATGAAGGTAAGCTGCTTTCGTCCACGAGTGCTCGGTACTTCCAGCCCGGCTCTTCCATGCCATATTAAACCCGGCCTTCTAGTTCCTGCCGCTTCGCGACTTCGACGATGTCACCAGCGCGTTGAATTTCAACACGCCCGACTGCCATGTCGTCGGTGGATGCGATCTCTATACCACGAAGGCTGCTGGCACGGATAAGAAGCTATACCGAAATATCGAGAACTCGCTCGAGTCGCAGTACGAATCCTTACTCCGCCTGTCCGCCTCGCTCTCTCCCCCACAATGCTCGGCTCCGTCGTCCCTCGATCTCAGCAGGTCGAGTCCATTCGGTCCACTGAGTCAAATCTCAAGTCGGCGCACCTTCGCATACCTGATCGCGACCCTGAACGCGAGCCATCCCGACTACGACTTCTCACATATCCTGAGACCGGCTGATTTCAGGAGAGAGAGGAGCCTGAAGACCGTCATGAACAATATTGACTCGTCCTTGTACAATCTGCGCCCCAGTCCGCCGGTAGCCCTCGAGGTTCCGCCGCATCCAAATGGATCTTCCCCACCGCCCACCAGCCAGGCATGGGGACCGCGCATGTGGACGATGATCGATAAGGAGATGACCCTCAAGGAATGCACCGTGTACTGCTGGTCTCCAGAGGAGTCCGAATGGGACGGCGAAGAAGGCGCGATCTGGAGCCTCCACTACTTCTTCTTCAACAAGGCCAGAAAGCGCGTCGCCTACATCTACGTTCGTGGCATCCCAGTCATGACGCACAGTCCGAGACTCGGCTTTGCCAAGAGAGGTGCAAGCGGCATGACTCGCGAGTCTGGTGCTAACAAGCGCGCTCGTTACTGGCTTGGAGACAAGGCTGACAGTGCGACTGGTATGCCTGACGAGGATGACAACGACCCGAAGAACTGGATGTTGAATGAAGAGTTTGATTTGAATGATGGCTCCGATTTTGTGACCGATCCAGACGATTTCGGTGATGATTACGACGACGAGGCCGATGATGAGTCTGATGACCAGGATCTCAAGGCGCCAGTAAGAGGTGTTAGTGAGGAAGTTGCTGCGGAGATGGAAATCGAAATTTGAGAGATCCCTGGAGGACAAGCTTTCCTAGCTGTGCTATTTGTCCTGTGGGCAGGCGTTCGGGACCGATGGCAACGGTCTGGGCGTGCTGAACCCTATACCATTATTGCGTTTTGACTTTTTTTTTTTTTTTGCTTTCTTGTTATATGCTAGGGGTGTATGAGTTGGGTCGGGGGCTGCACGGTTCGAATGGGCATTGGATTAGGAGGACCGTATATAGGCGGATGGGTGGCTATCACATACCTGGCGTTCAGCTGTTTCTCAGGCTGGTGAGAGCGGCTTGGGAACTGGCGTCATTGGTATGGTACGGAGCATGCTTGCTTGAAGTATCGCGAGCTTTGAATTAGAGCAGATCAAGAATAAACATTTCAACACGAATTTGCAGTCAACAGTCTTCCCTGTGGTGCAATGGCTATGTATGAAAAGTCACATTCAAGTAAGAGAAAAATCACACAAGCAGTCCTTCCTGTGTCACAAGAGAATCTCATTCACATGCGATAACAGGATCTGAACTTCTTTTTTGACCTGATGGTTTCTGCATTTTCATCTGTTGCCTCTGATAGTCTCGGATGTCAGCAGATACGCCATTCGTGAAGTTATTAACAAGACAGAAATCCCGAGCCCTCGCCGCAGCGTAACTCCAGTCGCGTTCCAGCGACGTTTCAAGACTCCATGAGTATTCCCTCCTCCAAAGCAGCGCAGATTAGATTAGATGCTTAGATCATCAATCTCTCGACCTTGTCCTTGAGGGTGCGGATCTGGTTCATGAGATCGGAGGCCTCGTTGGTGGTGATGGAGGTTGCGATGACGGAGCGGGAGACGCCGCAGGCGCGGCCGAGGGCCGTCTTGGATGGGACGTAGACGTATGGCACGTTCTTGTCCTCGCAGAGGAGGGGCAGGTGCAGCAGGATGGCGAGGGGCGCGGTGTCGGCGGCCAGGATGATGATCTCGGAGATGCCGCGGTTGAGCGTCTTGGTCGCCTCGTTGGCGCCCTTCTTCAGCTGGCGGTAATGGGAGGCCTGCTGGACGATGTCGAGGATCTCTTGGGTGAGGGCGGCGTCGGCGACGGGCCAGGCTGCGAGGTCGTTAGACGGTGCACTTGAGGATGAGTTGGAGGGGGGAAGGGCAACGTACCAGCACCGGAGTTTTGCTCTTCAGACATGTTGGCGATGGAGTGGGAGTGTGTTGTTGTTATGTGTTGTTTGAAATAAGCTTGCAGGGTTCCTTGCGTTGGCTCGCCCTGATGTTGCTGTGAAAGAAAACGTTGGTAGTTGAACTTGACCGATGTTGAAGCCTTGAATTTTATTTTCCAACTCAATCCTGCACCGCGATATCGCAAAGTGCCGCTAACCGTATCGATTCTAGCGTTCTGTGGCAACCGAGACGCGATTTAGGTAAGCAGAGCGTAGGGAAATGGACCTCCTAGCAACAGCGTCACGACAGGAACAGCAAAGCTATCACTCAATCCACTCCATCGCGTCTCCAGCTCCTCCATCTCCAGCTTCTGTGGCCGCATTGATACCGAAATAATCTTATATTCTTTATTAATACCGCCAAAATGTCTACAGATCTCTGGTATGTCGAGCGAAACCTGCGTTCCCTCCATCCTCCTTGGTGCCCATGATAAGCTTCACGAAGCTTGAATCATCTCAGCCTCATGCTCTATTATCCTTTATACTCGAGGTGCATTGCTAATAACGTCTTCTTTGTAGCCCTGTCTATGCGGTCAGTCCCCAAAACCATCATCGAACCCCTCCAAGCGCCTACGATTATGGATGCCAAGCCTGCCGTTTCCGAGCCTGCCATGGACATGCACAAGATTCTCGAAGCTGATACATGATATAGCCCTTCTTCGGAGCGATGGGCTGCACATCAGCCATCGTCTTCACTTGCTTCGGTGCAGCATACGGAACCGCAAAGTCCGGTGTTGGAATTTCCGCAATGGGTGTCCTCCGTCCAGATTTGATCGTCAAGAGTACGTCTATCTGAAGCATGAGAGCAGCGCAGCAGTTAGCAGGATGCTAATCATATGGGTAGACATTGTCCCTGTCATTATGGCCGGTATCATTGGTATCTACGGTCTCGTCGTCTCAGTCTTGATCTCCGACGGACTCGTCCAACAAATGTCACTGTTCACCGGCTTCATCCAACTCGGTGCAGGTCTTAGCGTCGGTTTGGCCGGTCTTGCTGCTGGCTTTGCTATCGGTATCGTTGGTGATGCGGGTGTGCGAGGAACAGCACAACAGCCAAGGCTTTTCGTTGGCATGATTCTTATCCTCATTTTCGCTGAAGTCTTGGGTAGGTTCTCAGAAGAATTCCTATGTGGTCTGAAGACTAACTGTTCATAGGTTTATACGGTCTTATTGTTGCTCTTCTCATGAACTCAAAGGCCAGCGCGAATGTGACTTGCTAAGAGACTTGCGCTCCGAGGTCGATATTAGAGGATCACACCCGCCAAGCCGTGCCATGCACGTATCCTCCAAGTACCGTGTCAATAGTAGATTGTGGTTGGGGAGATAGCTGGAGGGGATTATTGGATGGAAACGTCTGGAGATGGTTGGTGGTACCATCTCATTGTTTAGAAAACATATGTACTGTTGTTATTTTGCCCGTCTTTGGCGTTACGTTCCTGCATAGAGGGAGCTGGTCCTGATAGTAGCCGCTGAGGCCGTGTATCCTACTTCTCTCCTTGTTTTATGCAAGCATTACCTCCTCCGTAATCTCCGTCAATAAGAGAAGTTGTGTTTATTGTTCTGGTGTTGGTCTGTGAGGACTTTTGGTGCTGATATTGTCGTACTTTGGAAAGCATCGGCAGATCTGTCGGCTCCGCATAGGACGCATCGTAAGTAACGGAGCCCCCGACACTATATTTCATCTAGCACAATCTTCTCTAGCAAGCAGAGTTGCCGTATTGGTGTTGAATATGGCTAGTCCATGCTCCATGTCTAATTACTTAAGTACTATAGTGCCTTTAGTAACATGATAGATGTTAGGGTCTATATTGCATTTGTTAATGATAGAGTTTCTGTTAGACATCTATGGTGTTGCGGTACGCTGTTAAGAGGGCGCTTCATCTAATTTATCCTCTTTAAAGTTTACGTCAACCATAGCTCCACCTTTGACTTGAGAACTATATTAACAGATAAGGCTCTTAGCTTAAAGGGTGCTGCTAAGGTAGGTAATAGTTTATAGAATTAATGTATTAAGACTGTTAAAAGAGACAGGATGAACTAAACTAAACGATTAAATGAGTTGATTAATTAAGAAACTATAGAACTGTAGAGTACAAGCTTATTATATAGAATGTAGTGTTAATGTAAGTCATATGCATGACTCACTACACTACGGCACTGCCACAACCGTCGACAGCATAGGTGACTAATTCTAAAATAATAGAGATATCTAACAGCATTCTCGTGTTCTCTGTCTTAAGTTCTAATAGCTCATGATAAACCAAAATCTATTCTAAATCCCTTTACAACTAGGTAGCTAGAGACCAGAGTCTGCTACTCTGTCTCTAAGAAATCTCACATTGGGGTGTTAATCGTATAGGAAATGGCTCATTATACATCTGCGTGATAGCACTCCAATGATCAGAACCTCGGAACGGAGCTACTGCTCCTCCAGCGATGGTGCCCTGATGGTTATTGTCATAAATCTGGAAATAGTGGTCGGCTGCACCACTAGACCCGCTCATCAAGCATGATACCTCTCATGATTCATCTGCCCGTAGTCATAAACAGTGCTAAGAACACCTCCATCACCAGGATTTTCATCCAGGATGAAGTCAATACCGCCGCTGGCGAAGTACTGCTGATCGAACAACTCCCTCCCCTTGACCTTGGCAGGTACAAGACCAGTACCGAAGCCAAACTTGAACGCGAGTTGTTTCTTCCCGCTACCCCCCATATTCTCCATATGACCCAGGAAGGAGGAATGCATAGCAAATCCCTCTGGACTCGTGAATCCAAATACATCAATTGGATCTTTTAACTCCCGTTCCGTTGAGAGTGCCATTGAGTCCAAGAGGAGCAAAATCGAATGTACCCAAATGGGAGACCGGAGTTGTGAAGATCGTGGAAAGGTCATCAAGCAGCTCCGATCCGATCTCGTCACGCTCGAATCCCCCGAAACTTATGCCGTTGTTGTTGGTCCAGGTCTAAGCCTGCCAACGGTCTGATAACCTCCCCAAAAGGCGCCTGCAGCTGTGATAGCGGTTGTTACAGCCCCCCAGACGCAATTGATTACGTTTGAAGCGTCGGTGAAGTCGTAACAAGCGTCAACCATATTCCACCACGAAACTCCCTGATTGACCACCCAAAAGCCTCCCATAGCTAGGTTCCACTAGTTGTATCTTGCGTCTAGATGGGCACTAAGTTCGACTATTCTAAGATTAGCGCGAACTCGTTCATTTGAGTTGACAATACATACCGGTAGATCGAACTGTCAAATCCTTCGATTCCTTAGAATCAATTCCTCGAACTGCAACTTTGCTCTGCCAAACAGCCACTTCGGTCACTATTGGCAAGGTTGAGGTGGGTATCGATCTTAGTATCTCAATGGGCGGAGGTGATTCTTCCATCCGTGCGACATTTATGGCCGTACAGTATGGATTACATCAAACCGGACTTGGTGAACACGGATAGCGGATCAGACCGTACATTAAGACGAAATTCACGAGAACCGAGAAGATAAGGAGAATAGTTGCTGTCTTGGCGACTCGAAGCCAATTCAACAACTCTTTCACTTTAGGTCCATGATGGTCAAGAAGATATGTCGATTTGTTATTCGTCGGAAGTTCGTTTGATAATGGAGACGTGAAGGACGATTTGGAAATCCTTAAAAGCTAAAGGATGATGCCGAGAAAAAGACAGAGTAGAGACTTCACCTGTTACTTACATACTAACGCCAACCCCCACATGCAGCAGTTTTGTTTCTATCGGCGTTGCTTAATTTCGACAACTCAGAGAAGCACTTACGAGTTGTGAAATCTCCTACTCCTCATGCTTGTCTCGGCGCCCATGGTGAAGATCTGCCAACTCCGCGATTGATACTTCGCAACCTTTAGTCCCTATGGTGTCATTGAGGACAGGCATTTCCCTTGTTGTGGATCAATATGTCTCACAATGTTGATGCCTCTCCAAAAGTCTCGTATCGAAAAAGCCAATCTTCCCACAAACAGCCAGCCCCTATTAGAGCATTAGTGCCAATCTGGCGTGGTTCCACACGCGGCCCGCGCCGACCACACATGGTCCCCACAACTCTACCCGGAAATGTAACTTGCTAGAGTAAACTGTGAGGCGATCTCTGGCACAAGTAGTCTGTAGAGTTGATCGCCTACATAAACGTCTAGGGTACACCAGTCAATGAAGCATGATCTCCGGGGGAAAAAAAAAGGAGGTGATGGAATACGGTCGTTGAGTTCATGGGGAGTTCGTCAAAAGCCGTTTTGTTTCCTGGGAAACATGTTTCCCACAGCTTAGATGGTCAAGCAAGCGGACGATCAAGGCACAGGTCAAGGACTGACTCCTTTCGTGCTGGAGCGGTGTCTGTTGGTAGCATGTGAACCCTGTACTGAGTCTAGCTGTATGTAGTTACGTACTTCTACATAGCGCTTACGCGGCTAAAAAGAATACGAATTAAAAAGAAATGCGTTAGTTCAGGATAACTTATTCTGTGCCATTTACAGCCAAAAAGGCCTAAGTGAGAGTGTTTCGCATCACTTATCCCCGAGGTCATTTGCGGGAGGTAAGCCTGAACAGGCGCAACAGCGACGCTAGGTTGGTTAGGCAAATCACAAAGCATTCATTCCAAATCACAACTTTTCAACAGTCACACGTGTAGGATTGGCAAAAAAAAAACAGTAATATACAACCTATTTCCTATATCTGGCAAGAGAGAGAAATCCTTTCGGGAAAGGCCAGGTAAGTTTGACTCAATTACCGTATTCGGTGACTGATAAGAATCTAGAACAAGCTACTTGAGACGGACTGCATGACGCAGGAATATCTGCGGCAGAATCAAATAACGGAGTTCTATCCTGATCGAAAGTTGCAATCAGCTGTGCAAGAACAGGACATCCTTGTGATGAAGATGGCTTCCCCACGGATAGTAGCGGGGGACGATGCAGCCTCTAATAGAGGGGAACAGTCTGATGCTCTGCAGATGCACCGAGCAGAAGGATCGGATGCAGAACTTATCGACCGGTTTGATATTAGAGAGCTCAATGAACGCCCTCTGTGGATACCAGGCCGAGGACTGCAACTACCGAGTTTGGCCCAAGACGACATTGCTCCGCTTGAATTTCCGCCGCCACCACTGTACGAGCCACTGGCTAATGTGAGTGACACCCCACAAGATAATCGAGACAGCAGCAAAAGAGCACTCTTATCACAGAACATCGACATTACTTCTTCATTCAACGGATATGAAGATGGCATGCGCAAACACCTTGATGTAGACAACCAGAATCCCCCAACGATATCACTATGGGTATGTACACTTCATCACACTCATGAACCGAAAGAAGTCTAACTGCAGGTCCCAGAGCATTTTGAAGTCCACTATCAGTCAGGATTTCTCCAATATCACTGTACCAATATCCTTCAACGAGCCTCTCTCAGAGTTGCAGCGACAAGCAGAAGACTTGGAGTACGCAGATCTGCTTCATCTGGCAGCCGAGCTGAAAGACTCCGCTAAACGAATGGTCTATGTAGCTGCATTTGCCTGCAGTAAATACGCTTCAGCATCTGGCGTGTACACCAAACCCTTTAATCCACTGCTAGAGGAAACGTTCGAGTATGTGAACCCGGAGAAGAGATATCGGTTCTTGGCAGAGCAGATTAGCCATCATCCACCGATCAGTGCTGTTTGGGCGGAATCTCAGAAGTGGACGTACTATGGCGAGTCCGCACTAAAGACTAGATTGCATGGTAAATCGTTTGATATCGAGCCAGAGGGTACGTGGTTCCTCAAGTTGAGATTAGCTTCTGGTGTCACAGAGGTCTACACATGGAAGAAGCCGACTACTGTCGTCACTCTTGGTGTGATTGCCGGAACACCGACCGTGGTCCGTTATGACCCCATAGAGATCAAGAACTGGACCACAGGAGAAGTCTGTGTTATGGATGGCTGGAAGATGACCCCTCCATATATGTTCGGTGGAAGAGTCATCGATGCTCAGGGGAAAACATGGTACAGGATTTGCGGGCGATGGAAGGACAAGATCTATGCCCACAGCACACCAAACTCTAATTCCCTTATCATGAACATGAAATATGATACAGCGCCTCAAGACAGCAAATCTGATCTAAAGGAATTCGTCGTATGGGAAGCTAATCAAAGATCCGATAGCATGTCTACTAATCTGACTCTATTTCTTATCACCCTTAACGATATTCCCAATAAACTTCGAGTCTATCTACCTCCCACTGATACACGTCTCCGGCCAGATCAGCGAGCAGTCGAAAACCGGCAGTATGAATTCGCTGCTGCGGAAAAGAAACGACTTGAAGAGAAACAGAGGGAGACACAACGTAATCGTGAGGCTGCAGGCGTGGAATACGTCCCGCGTTGGTTTAGACGTGCGAGGTGCGATGTGACGGGTGAGGAATACTGGGCTTTTGACGGTAGTTATTGGATTGAGAGAGCTAGTACTAGTGGACAGCTGTGGAAAGGTATAGAAGATATATTTAGTGACTATAACCAGCACGATACGACGACCTAGGAGTTAGTATGGGGCGGAGAAATATATTTTTTGTAGTAGAGGAGAGAATTGAGACGGTTGAGGTGAAGACTTGCAATGGATGAGGTGAAAGTTTGGTTGATGGGAAACATGATTAATCATACAGTTGAAATTATACTTTTGACCTTGCTGCGTGTCAGCAGCTGTGTATATAGGGACTTCGAGCATTTTCCTGAAGCTGTGTCTACTCTCGTTGATCTCGGCTGAAGGTTCGGGATTGTGTTAATCTTGAGGTCTTTAAACGAGCGGACGAATGAAATTAGAATATTTGAATGCTGTGAGGATATACCATACTGTTGCATAAGCTACTTCTCTTCGTTGCAGCGGCCCTACTAGCAACAGAGCCTTTGAGAGCAAGTTTGAGCGTTTATCGCACCTCGGGGCAACAATGTAAGACGGTCGGTCTCCTTTACTCTCTGCACCTTAAAACGTAAAATGAACGATCCGAGCTGGTGTATGAATAGCTGCTGCCCAGAGGCCTAAGGTCTTTTATTTCAAATTAGTTCTTAAGTTGCTCTTTAAGCTCCTTTGTTTTAAATACTATTCTGATAATTTAAAGGTTGTCTACTATAGTAGAGTAGAGTAGTCTAGGCAGGATAGTAGAGTAGACGAAGGATTCTCTAGGCAAACAGGCCTAAAAGTGTATATAGCTACTATATAAGATAGAGAATAGGATTAGCATTAGATTATTAGCAGGATATAATAGCACTAGTTGCTAACTCTAGGAGCTAGCTAGGTAGATAGAATTTAAACTCTTACCCCCCTCTATAATGCTCTAGACTATAACTATATTTATATGTCCTTAATTTCTAGGTGTCCTATAAGACACTATGCTACTCCTTAACACTATATAGACTAGAATCTACACATCCCTCTTATAGTAGAGCGTTTTGTTTCTAAGTGAGTAGGTAAAGTTGGAGAAGCTGACGTGCGAGGAGTCTGCATCGAGCTGGGATTCGCCGCGCGGGAGCATGTTCTTGGGCGAGGAGTACGAGAAGGATTTGAGCAGTGTACTCTTTGAGAATGATGCTTTTTGCTTTGATGGGAGGGCGCAGCAATGAGGGGTGGGGAGTGGGGAGGGGAGCGGGAAAATGGGTTATGAGTTATGAATATAAATGGTTGGGATGGGGAACCGCACATGCAGCTGGAAGGCAGGTTCTGGCGCAGGATGGATTGGGGATATTACTTAATTGTATTTCTTGTAACGACTTCAATGGCATTCAGGGCAGGATTTGACTACGGCGGAGATGATTTTGAGAAGGAAGGCTTCAAAGCACAGTTATTTATTGTTGAGATAAACGACAATGAGAATAAAATGATGAGCATTGCCAAACCACTTGCTTGACAACTATATAGCGTGCTTATACTGTTCCGAAGTTGAGGCTTTGCTGGAACGAGCGTAAACTGCACAGAGATCGGGGCACATCGATGTCCGTCAGATCTCATTGCTCAACTCCAGTGCTTCATCTTGCACCCAAAATCAAAATCCTCAAGGACAGATACCAGAGAATACAGTCCTAGGCAAAACCCGAAAAAATAAATCATATCAGAACTAATATGATGCTGAGAACGAGGAAAGCGTGACAGAAGAACCAAGCTTTTGTGATGTGCTCTATTTTCACCTTGTACCCTTGCATCAGGCCGCATAGCTGCCGCGATCCGAGCAGCAGATGAGACATTGTGGCTCCAGAATGCCGCAACGCAGTGCAGTGGGGGAAGCCGTCTGCTCTGTTTGGTGTGGGCTCGTGTGCGGCAGATCTGCCGTCCTTGCAGGATAGAATGCCCATGGATCAATCATCTATCCCTGAAGTCGTCTCGCTGAGGCTGCCGCCCTGTAGCAGTTTAAAGTCACTCAGCTGGTGGCTGCTTGAATCAGCACGCTGCAGGGAGGCAGCTCGACCGGGACCCGCGCTGGAGCCGCGACGTGGCTCATTGGCGGTCTCGACTTCTCATATAAAGCTTAGCTATGGTGCGTAGAAAGCTTATCGTCTGCTGGTTGTCGTGATTAAGATTCTGAGCATGCCTCGGAGATGTTGTGTAAATGAAAAGATTGAAGATGTGGATGAAGACGAGAGAAGAAGTGAAAATGAGAAATGAAGATGCTGGATTGAGACATGATTCAACTTGAAGTATGGATAGCAAATCGGCCGCGCGTGGCTCCAGCACAGAGCATCATGGCGTGTGAAGAGCTCGAAGATGTCAAGAATGAATAGTTGGCAGAAGTTTATGAGCCCTTATAACGTTCCAGCTTTATAACAGGTTCTGGAGGCCAAAACCATCTCCTACGGCACCGTCATTTCCAACGACTTTGCTGGAGAGATCGAGTGGAATATTCAGTAATTAATATTTTACAAGAGTGGCCGAGATAAGTCTTCTGAGGAAAGTGGTGAGCTTGTTATTGTGCATGCATTAATATGTAAATTGCAAGCCGATGTCGTTGAGATAGACGGATGGATGCTCCGAAGACTTCTCGACGCGTCGCGATGGAGTTGTCCCACCTAATCCGGTTAGCGCACCATCCTCACTCGCTCTACCCGCTTCAATCGTCGTCGCATGTAAACATTGACAGAACCACCCAAGAACGTCACCAACTCCGCCAAATATACGCCCAACGACTCCGATAGCCTCGCGACATCTTCAATCCCATTAATATCGCGTTATTCACTCTCCTGATTCTACTCAAACCCAGCGACACCGAGAAGACGCGACGCCAGCTTGTTGAAACCACTGCATCAACTTCCATGTCAAGCCCGGCCAGCGCTCAATGACTACTCTCGTACGCACGCGGCACCCTCTAGAAACGCTGAGCATGAATCCACAGCCTCAGCGACGGCGCAGCAAGCGGCTAGCCAGTACGTCTTCGCGCCTTATCTCGAATTTGTGGTATACGATGGAGGGGCAGAGGCTAACAATTTGTAGCATACGACGAATCCGATGGCGACTTCAACTTTACGCGCGGCTCGAAACGCTCAAAAACATCATCCTTACCCGCAGTAGCAGAGGCGGAACCAGTGCCGGCACCGGTGCCGAGGAGGACGAGGCAGAAAGAAGAGAAAGATGAACCGCCGAAAGAAGTACCCAGGAAACCCGTCCGGCGGAAGATGAGCTTCTCCACGCCGCAGAAAGCAGAAGTTAAACCTCCCGCGCCTAAAAGAGACGAAAGAAACGGGCGCAGGAAAGCCGTCGAACCAGACTCCTACACCCAGGAACCCCGACGCACGACAAGGCGAACAACGCGTTCGTCTCTTGAAAAAGCACGCCCAGAACCCGACGATGACGATGATGCCGTCGAAATGGTGGGTGTGACCTCCTTCGCAACCCGCAATATTCATCACTCCGCGCCCGAGCCATCCATCCACGAGCCTGAGGCGCAGGAGATAACGCGCACGCCGATCCTCAACGATTCATCTCACGCGACCTCAAAAATCACACTCCCGTTCTCCGACACGCCGATTATAGACCGCAATAAAGCGCTGCGCCAGACGACATCGAAGCGGCGGTCAAGTCTGGGGCTGCGAGGCCGCCGGGCGTCCTCTCTCATCGACAATGGACATTCGGCAACCCCGCACAGTGCCGTGCCGCCGGAGGAGTTCTACAAGCACATCGAGAGCGAGGGACTATCTGAGCCACGGCGGATGAAGCAATTGCTAACTTGGTGTGGGGAGAGGGCGCTGGGCGAGAAGCCGGCGATGGTGGGGGAGGGGAGCGCGGCGGTGCTGGCCGCGCGACATATCCAGGAGCAGTTGCTCAAGGAGTTTGGGACAAGGAGCGAGATGAGTGATTGGTTCTCTAGAGAGCCGACGAAGAAAAGGGTGGTGCTAGTGAAGAATCCGTTGAATGAGGGGAATGAGCGGAGGATTGGGGAGTTGGAGGAGAGGATAAAGAGGTATATTTCCCTTTCCTTTCCTACTTCGTTTCAAAAGTCCTGCATGCCGTGGCCAAGAATGAACAACGCTGATATATCCCCAGATTAAAAGCCGAAAAATCACAACTCCTCGCCCTCTCGGTCCCTCCACCCCCGCAACCCCCCAGCACCGGCCCCCTCGACCCCTCGCTCCTGGACCCCGAATCCGCCGCCATCCTATCCCAACTGACCAACACATCCTCGTCTCTGCTTCCGTCAATATCAAGCCGACTGAAAGCGGTGCAGCAGAAGTTGGAGTTCCAAACGGACGTATTCGCGCACGGGATCCAGGGGCTGGAGATGCAGATGGAGGGAATGGAGGAGGTGGCGGGAAGGGTGTTGGCGCTCAGTGCGGCGAGGCTGGAGGAGAGAGAGGGGAGGGAGAGTTTGCCTGTTATGGAGGTGTTGAGGGCGTTGTCCAGGGTTATGCCGGGGGGGAGTGGGTGAGGTTGGGCTGGGGGGAGGCGCGGTGGGGCCTGTAAGGATGATGTGTGTATTGAGGAGGATGGAATGGGTGCGGGCGTGGTCTTTTGGAAGGGAGCGGGGGAGTTCTGGAGGAGATGCATGGAACATTGCAATGGACGGCGTTGGTTGTTTTTTCTGCCTTTTATACGTTTCTGGGGATTTGTGCGCATGACGCGATGAAGAGATAAGAATGAATGAATGTAAATGCATCGATCACATGCCGAATGCCACACATAGTGTCTTGAGTCCATCGAATCCAAGAGCGGCCAAGCAGGATGAAATTGATGCCATTTTTTTCGACCGTTCCAGGAGACAGACATGGAGTGCTATGCTATGCTATGCTATGCTATGCTATGCTATGCTATGCTGTGCTGTGCTATGCTGTGCTGTGCTATAAAACCCCCTTCATCACTTATCCCCCAACTCTCCAACAGTTCCAAACAAGGAACAGCCCGATGGCTTGTTTTCATGCCTTCCTTCCTCGCCGCCACTGATTCCGGAGAACCCCCATCTTCGGGGGGTTCATTCAGGGTTTGAGTGTATTCCGAGTTTCCTCGCTGCAGAGAGAAGAAGGGGGGTGGATGCCGAGTAACGCTACTTGTTCTCCCATCGCCGCTTCTCCCTCCGTCGGCGTCGGCGTCGGTGCGGTGTCTCTCTGCAGTCCTCCCTGCTGCGGAGGATGGGGAGCAGGTGTACACGCGTCCATTGTCTGCGTGTTGTGCTTCTTCGCCGCGGGCACAGAGATGCTCGATCGCATTCTCAGACATCCAAACACTTGTTTGCACTCTCTCTCCACATCATGAGCATCGCGGGCGGACTCCTGCCGTTCGACAACGCTTTTCTCCTCTCTCCTCCGTGCGTCTGTGTCCGCACATGCACACGCACGCCATTCATGGGCTTCTATCCGCCTTCGTCCGCAGGCTGCCCGCGGGCTGTCTGACCTCGTCCAGCGCCGTCGTATCCTGACCTCCCTTTGCATGACTGGATGGGGCGCGATGTACTGGCAGTGCCGCTCGCGCCGCTCGCTCATCTATCTCCTGTGCTTGGCGTCCCGATTGCGGGCTGATCGACGAGGAGAGGAGAAAGGGGAGAAAGGGGAGAAAGGGGGTTGTATAAAGGCGCTGAGCAACAGCAAGACGATTCAGACGCTGCCTTTTTGCTCACAGCACCGCGTCTCCGTCTGAAATCCTCTGCATGAACATGACGATGGGATACCGACTTGTGCTAGGCTCCCGTCTTTCCTCCTTTCTTCCTTCCCTCCTTCCCTCCCTCCTCTCAAGCACAGCGCAAACCAGCATAGCAAGAAC